>OOBP01000778.1_pt1 | contig 19456 bp, 19 predicted proteins | sample 1671681 | NCBI WGS metagenome assembly OOBP01 (sample SAMN06348181, study PRJEB24527) | human gut metagenome
CAGATTTTCATAGGAAACTGAGTTTATATTGAAACAATTCGGTACAGATATTCTAACATTGCTGTCTGACTTCAAGAAAAAAGTGATAAGGATATTATATGGAACATGATACGAAAGTTCATTTTTTGGTTCAAGTATATTATACATATCAAAAACCTGTATTATACAATAATCACTTTTGCTGATTCCACTGAACTTTGCAGGCTTTATAATTTTGGAATTCAGATCTACATCTTTAACTCCAAAATTATAAAAATCCCCTTCGTGTGTTTTTAGCCATTCATTAACAAGATATCCGTTAACAAAAATGATTTTACTGATCATATTTTTGATGCCTACCAAATGGCGTGCCCTGACTACATATTGAAGAGAAATCCAACCGCTTGTTACAAGTATTAATTCATCTACATCATTTTTCAGAATAGCGGATAATAAAGTAGGATCCCATCTGCCTTTAGATACAGCTGTCGAATCTTCTTCAGTTTGTTTAGCTTCTCCCCATTTGCTCAGATCATCAACCACTGCCTCAAAATCTCTGTTATAATCACCAACAGCTTTTGTTATTTTCCAATTATAATCAGGAAAAATGGATCTCGCATAATTTGCTGCAAGCACCTCAAACTCTCTGGGGGTTAGTTCATTTATGTTGGCCATTGATTTTTTCTCTCCGAATATTGTGTTAGTATTTGATAATTTATAGTTATCACTACTTGAAAAACAGCTCATTGTATCAATTTAAAAGATACAATGAGCTAATTTTATCATCAATTTCTCTGATACCTCACCGCCTTTTCAAAATTAATGATACCATTGATCCTCTTGACCTCATCCGTACACATAGTCCGAAGCTTGATCATAGTATCATCATCAATCTCATGAACCGCCGCAAGCATATGTGATACTGCACCAAGTTCGACAGCAACCTTAAATAAGGCACGGGACAACCTCTGTTCCGTGCCTTTTACTATGCCCTCGGTTATTGCAGTGATCTGCGTAGCGGCATATTCCGCTGCCACGCTGTCCTTGTTAAGCAGATACCCACAGTAAAAACGTATCGCCTTCTCTATAAACTCCGTCTTTGACTTGCAGTTGTCAGCCTCATAAAGCATATCGATCTTCTGCATCGTCTCAGGGAAAACATAAAGCGGAAATTTCACCTTGACATCATCACAAATGCCTGAACGTTCGCTTTTTTCTGATGATTTTCTATTCTTTGACGCCATAAAAAACTCACCCCTCGCTTTCTGACTCCATTTTTCAGATCTCTCAAAACTCTCGCAAATACGGCGAGCTTTGCTCGTCCGTTGTGAGCATTTTGGCGGCTTTGACGCCAAAATTTTAACCTGCAAACCATCCCCACCTCTCCGCTCTCCATTCCTCACCCCTGAATTTCTCATTCTCATACTCCCCAAACTCGCCGACAAATGCCCCACGTTCGTCCAAACTTCTTTAGGGTAAACATATCCCACCGATAGCCGAACCTCTCCACACAGGGCGACACACTGCGAATCGTGGCGAGTTACTGCTCAGACTTACTTCCATCTCTGTAAGTCTGAGCATTTCTGTGTTTTACCGCAGGTCTTTTAGCTGAGGTCATCTCAATATAGTCCCTCACATTCTGCGGCACTACTTTGCTGTAAAGCTGTTCAATGTACTTGTCAAGCTCTGCTGCAAGAGTTGTACTTTTCTGCTCAAGGTACATTTCAATAGCCGAGAGCTTTTCTTCGTTTACATTTACCGTAACTGATCTTTTCATTCTATCAACCTCCAATCTGTTATTCTGATGAACTTTCACCGCTCAAACTTTCAATAGCGTCCTCCACCTCCTGAGGATATTCTATCCCCTCATAGGTGCACCAGCTTGTCCAGCTGCCATTTGAAACAGGCTCTTTTGTGACATAACCGCAATCGGCAGAGGAGAAAATCACCTCTCCGTTCCCAATATAAATTCCGTGCTGACTTCCGTCAAACACCCCTATCCCGACAACTTCAGGCATAGTATCTATACCGCCTTGTTCGGTATAAACCAATGTGCTGTAAGCAGAATTAAACACCTTTTCCATAGGATCGTAGTTTAAATACCCCAGCACAAGCCCTGCGTTATCCGCATAACGTATTCTGTCAGTTTCATTCCTTTCACCAATAAAACCGTTCATATATCCCCAGCCTGAGATGTAAGCATTATCAGCCCAAGCCGCAAGATCAGCACAATTTTTCGTGCCTGTATCAGTAAACATAAACGCATTTATGGTGCTGTTCATTACAAAAGTGTATGTGCGGACAAACTCATCATAGTCAATATCCAAACCGTAAGTTGAGTTTATCGCCGCAATTAAATCACTGTCATTTGGAGCAACGACAAACAGATTGGCATAGGATTCGGCATTGAAATTCTGAACATCTTCAAAGTAAGACATATATATCAGCTGAGCCTTTATGGTCTGAACCTTGACACCCTTTTCGTCCATAGCGTTGGCAATGTCATTACCTGCTGATCGGATATCATCGAGCCTTTGCCTGCTTTCACTGTCAAGAGAACTGTAAAAATCATTGGCATTAATGTGGAGTTCAGGCACTTGAGCTTCCTCGCCGACCTCCCCAAGAGAAGAAAGCATCACTGCAGGAGCACACAGCAAAAGGAGCATACCCACCGCAGCACTAAGCACCACAGTCACAAGCTTGCCTCGCTTTTTTTTATCGCCAAGAATATATACGGCTGCCTTTTTAAGAGCCGCCGCAACTGTCGCCGACATTACATCACCTTCCTCCCGCCGAACCAAACAGTGCCGCCTTGTAGGCAGGAGCAATGACCTGCAAAAGATACCTCTCATTACCGCACCTGTAAAGGCAAGTACCTCGTTCGGGATACTTGATAAGGCTGTACTCCGATTCCTCCAACTGTAGGGTATCAATAAATGCAGTCGGAGAGATATTACCGGGATTGAACAGAAAATGATGTGCAGGAATAGAAAACAGCGGCTTTGTGAACTCCTTTATCTCAGGCAGGAGAAAGTCCTCGATATTTTGCGAAGCTAATATGAAAGACGATTCCTTTTTTCGAACACGTTTCATACCGTTGCGAATATATTCGATTGCCGTCATATTTGTAAGGAATAAATATAACTCATCGACTGCCGCAACAGTATTTCCGCGCCCTAAAAGCTGATTGCTCATGTAGCTTAGAATGTTGAACAGCAGCGTATCTTTCAGCCGTTTGTTTGTATCCATAAGACCTTTTACTCCGAAACAGATAAACTCGCTGTCTTTGATGTTGGTGTGTCCATTGAAGTATTTGCTTTCCGCTCCTTTACACATACTGTGTAACCCCAGACAGATGTTCTGTAAAATTTTTTCTGTGTAAAGCTGCTTTTTAGACTTATCAAAAGCGTAAAACTCCTTTTCCACAAGGTCATAGAGATCTGACATCATGGGATGATCCTCGCTTTTCAGCGTACTGAAATCCGTAAAATCATCTATGCCGAATCTTGCGTACAGCTTCATCAGCATAATTTCGATCGTATCTATCTCTGCGTCTGTGAAGTCCTTGTACGCTCTGAAAAAGTCTTTTAGATAGCTGATGTGCTGACTTAAACGGGTTACTTTTCGGAATGTTTCAGGGCTGTCATCGGTTTCCTTTTCTTGATTTCCAAAGCGAGAATTTTCTGACCACGCTTTCGGTTCAAGAGGATTTATCATAAATTCTCCCGACATCATATCGATATACGTTCCGCCAAGGTTTGAACATAAATCTTCGTATTCATGTTCAGGGTCTAAGACCAGAACACTTTTCCCTGCCTCACGCTGATTGCATAAAAGCAGTTTCATCAGATACGACTTACCCTGACCGCTGTTGCCGAGGATAAGGATATTGCTGTTTGTCTTATCCTCTGTACGCTTGTCAAAGTCAACAAGAATATTCGTGCCGTACTTATCTCTTCCAAGATAAAAGCCGTTCTCATCGGTCTTGCCCGAATAGTTGAGGGGATAAAGATCAGCCACCGAGCTTGCAGGAAGAACACGTTCAAACTGACTTGCGAATACGTTATTGCCCGCAGGATGAACAGACAAGAACCCCTCTTTCTGACGTAAAAGCAAACGGTCAACAGATATTTTGGAACGTGTCAGCTCCATTTGAACATCGGCCTGCAGTTCTTTCAGCTTATCCTCAGAGCTTGCTTTCAACTCAATAAACACAGCCGTATGCAGTAGCGGTTCTTTGTTTCGGCGAAGTTCTGAAAGCAGTTCAACCACATCGTCGATGTTGTTCTGAGCCTTGATACTCTCGTTTACATCATTAGTGGTGGTCATCATATGGTTCTTACGCATTGCCTGCTGAACGATTTTTCTCTGTTTCATACTCGTCACAAGGCGGTTGTAGATTCTTAGCGTTACGCCGTTTCTGTCGGCAAGGTGTGCGAGGATAGCCGTTTCCTCCGTACTCGGCGGATACTCCGTCAACGCCCAGCAGGACTTGTAGAAGTTTCCACAGATGTAGTGATCTGTGTAAAAGCGTATAATGCCTGGTGCAATGCGGTCAAAAAAGTCCTTTGTATCGATGATCTCAAGCTGTTCTTCTGACAGTTCTTTTTTCTTTTGCTTTCTACTTCTCATTAACAGTCACCTCCTGTTTTTCTAGATCAAATTCAGTTTCTCCCTCAATATCGGGGATCTCTTCGCCTGAAATACTTGTACCGAAAAACAAAGCAAGCATTCTTTTTATCTCAGGCTTTGACATTCTTCTTGCCGCAAATCCATGTTCGGAAATCGCTTTATCCACTCGGTTGATGGTGTTAAAGATCTGTTCGTCCTTTTCACGTTTGAACCTTAAAGCGAACACAAACTGTCTTGCAGAGGACATTTCAAGTTGGATCTCGTCAAGAAAATCAAAGTCTGCCTGCAGCAGTTTTCTGACCGCCTCGTTCTTCTCCGTCTGCAAACGCTTTTTCACATACATTTTGTTTGAGTCAAAACATTCGCAGGAGTCAAGAGCAAGTATCTCGAGATCAGGTATAGTGCTTAACAGCATCATAAGATGATGTATCTTCACGTCGATGTTAGCCGCAGACAGCACGGAAATATTGGTCGGCTCTACGCTGAAAAATGCTATCTCAGCCTTATCGGTTTTTACGCCGTATTTAGTAAAGCGTTCAAGACCGATAAGACCCTGAACGCTGTTTTTGCTTTTCTTCATTTAAATTTTCCTCCAAAAATATAATTGCTGCGAGGTCACAAAGAACTTTACAGCATTAAAAAGATAGTCCATTATCGACATTTCATCTGCTCTTACAGTCACAAAAGCATAGCAGGCTGTGACTGCAAAGGGGATAATGTTCCATAGATTCACAAGCACTATCACAGACAGTACTATCCCTGCACAGATAATGATAAGATCCCGAACGCTCCAAAACCACAGCTTTACGCTTGCTCTCAGGTTTTCGGGGTAGATGTAGGTTTTCATTTTGCTCCTCCTTTCAGCATACCAATAGCCTTAGCCCCCATAGAAACAGTATGGCTAACAGACATCATATTGACTCTCACACTGGTATCCAATCCGTACATCTGAGCTATCCTCGGCACTTCAGTAGCTGACAGGCAAATGCCCACTGCAATAAGAGGGTGTTGAGTGTAAGTCAGCAATCCAAGATAAAGTATCACAGTCTGCAAAAAGGCTGTAAGACAGGTCGCTATCACTTGTTTGCACCAACTTGAAAAGCCGTCTGTAAAGCCTCTGGGAATGCCTATCATATATATACTTCCCACTGCTATCTGACACAGCATTATGCCGCCTCGCTTGATGTTCGCAAACACGACCTTTACCGTGCAGTAACCGAAAAGTATGATAAAAAAAAGGCTGAAAAGTGAAACGTCAGATGCAAGAACATACAGCACAGAAAGCCCCGAATCGGCTATAGTGCTGTATGTGTCAGACAAAAACACCCCAAGCAGATCATAGGAAAATGAACCCTGCAAAGCTATGCACAGCTCGTAAAGCCGCTGTGGGACTACCGCAAAGAGAGCCGCCGCCATAAAGCCTTTTATCACATTCACACAGGTCTGCCTGATGTTAGCCGCTCCCGACTCGTATGCCATAGCAGTGTCAAAAACCGCCATGACAAGACCGCAGACAAACAGCATCCAACCGAGAGCCTGAAACAGACTGACAAAGGTACTCACCCAGGCAAGAGAGAACAGATCGGTCGCCGACTGATCTATGAACATAAAAAGCTCTGCCACCGCACCGTAGACCTTGTTGAAAAGCCACTCGAACATAATGTCCCACACAGCGTCGGATATTGCGTCTACCGCTCCGCCTATGGTGCTGTCCCACAGGCTTGATATCCCGTCGCCTATCCAGTCGATAGCGTCAGATATCCAATCAAACAAGCTTATCACCTCGTTTCTCGGAACGATTTGTATTAGTTATCTCTCCCTTTATGCGGTACAGCGAACTCCGCCGACCGCCTTGTGGGTGATAACGTGGGGAACGCTCTAACGATCCGCTTTCTTCAAGCTCGTTAAAAGCACGAAACACCGTGCTTTTTGAAATGCTCAGATCTTCCGCTATTCTTCTCACAGATGGAAAACATTCGCCGTTTTTGTCGGCACGGTTTGCCAGATAGCAGTAAACGGACACAGCTTTGTGGCTAAGTCCCAGGTCGTAGATCCTTCTTGGAAATATCAATATGCATCAGCTCCTTTACGTTTTAACAGTTGTCCTTTTCTTTGCCGTCAGTTCCTCATATTCTAACGTGATTTCTTCTTTCTTCTGCGGATATTTTATCTCCACATCACGGATAAGTTCATCACGCTCTTTGTATGAAACGGCACGAGCGGTCTTATCGGGAAGTTTGTATTCTTCTTCAAACTTGATACCCCATTTGAAGAACAGTTTAAGCTTGCTTATCATCGGGTGTGTTCCCGTTTTCATAACGATAAACTGTCCTTTCGGCATAGATTTCAGCTCGTCCACAGTCATAAGCGGTCTGCCTATCATCTGCAATGACTGAGATCTGTCCCTGCCGTTTGATACAGAACCGCTTAATACAGTTTGTTCGCCCAAAGCTTTTGAAAGCACCTCTGCACTCTGACTGTTTGGCGCAAATCCGCCAAACACAGTAAGCTGAGTGTTGTCGGTGATTATCTCCATACCCTGTTTCCCGTAGTTCTGTTCAAGCTGTGCAAAAGACTGTATTATCGCCACAATGGATATTTTTCTTGAACGTCCTGCGGAGAACATAGATTCAGCTCCCTCTATCTTAGGAAAAGTTCCAAATTCGTCGCAGTAAAACATAACTCTGTTTTTAAGTTTTCCGCCGTTTTCGTCTGCAATGACTAATATCTCACGATATAGCTGTTGGATAAGCAGGCTGACCATAAAGTACTTGCTTGTATCTTCTTCGGGAAGAACGATAAAGATAGCAGACTTTTCATTGCAGAATTTCTCGGCGTCTATCGCCGTTCCAAAGCACAGCATTTGTTCAAGTTCAGAATCAAGAAAACTGTTGAGCCTTGAAAGTGCAGTCGACATTACCGACAGCATGGACTGGTCAGACGCATTCAGAGCCGCTCCTGCAAGCCATTTTGCTTTGTGTTCGCTGGGAAGCTTGTCCATAAGCTTAGAAAAATACATTTTAGGTTTTGCTTTCGGGTCTGGCTGATATTTTGCGAGCAAGTCCTGAATAAGCTTGAAAACGGAAACGATATGCCGTTCGTTTTTGTCGCCGAACTCAGCTAAAATCAGCATGACCGAGGCGAGCAGACCCTCAGCCGCATCGTAGAAAAAAGCGTTTTGTCCGTAGCTGTGGCTGTCACCTCCGCCGATATTGATAATTGTCTTTGCTGTTATCTTTGCATACTTTTCCGCCTTTGCTTTCGCTGAAAGATTGTTTTTATCGGACAGATAAATATCCATATACTTGTTTACAAGATAAAGAATATTGTTTTCGTCTGAACGAGTAGGATTTCTCAAGTCTAGCACAGAAACATTGTAGCCATAATACTTGCTTGCGATAGTACCATAATTTCGTGCCACATCTCCCTTTGTATCAGTACTGATAAACGACATTCCGCTTGCACAGGCAAGCTCTATGTTCGGATACAAAAAGTATGCAGTCTTGCCGACTCCTGCCGCTCCTATCATAAGAGTATGGACATCACCGGTATCCACAAGTGCAACAGTTTTCTTTCCAGAACCTCTGCACCCGACCACCGTACCTTGAACAGTCGGCAGATTCTGACCTTTTCTCCACATCTCCGGCTCGAATGGCAGAGGGATAAAAGTACGCTTTATCTCAGCTTTTGTCGCCCACCTTGCAGTTCCGTGCTGCCCGTTGCCGACTTTTTTCGCCTTTATTCCGTTAAGCGACTTGTTGTCAAGCAGATTTACTACCACTAAAAAGGCAATGAAAATTACAACAAGTACGCCTATCAAAATCATCTGTTTCTCATTCAAAATTTCATCTCCGATCTGTATAAAATATTCTTTCTTTTGTATTTAATACGACAGTTAGTTTGTTATCTTCAAGGTATTGCACCGTGAGGCAGAGGGTATCGCATTACCCGAATTCCATACATTGCTCCGGTTCTGAAACAATATATTCTGATTCGCTTTGCTCTTGTGTAAGTTCGGATAATGTATTTTCAACATTTAGCCGCAAGGCACTATCTGCAAGGCTATACAAAAGCTTTGCCGTCTGAACCGACTGCTCTCGGGTTCGAGCGGTCTGTTTCAGATCACGCAGAACCTCCTGCATACATTCCTGCAAATTTCTCAGTTTCAGTGCCTTTCTGCCGTTGTCTGTATAGGGCTTGTAACTACCCTTGAGCTTGCTCTGGAGCCTTTCAAACGCTTTACATTCGCTGTTAATCCGCTCACTTTTGGGCATGAAAAATGCCGAGCCAGCCAAAGCATACTCGGCAAGATATTTGTATTGTCCGTTTTTAAATGTTGCATAGATTTGTGAGGTCAGCTTGTCGGGACGGCATCGTAAATACTTTAAGCTATCAATCTGATGAAGATATTCTTCCTTCCGCTTGTGAGGAACAGCAGGTAAAGCTTTGACCCCGTTCTTTGCTTTCAGCACCTCGTTCCAATCTTTGTACGGCGGTGCAAGGCGTTTGACGTTTGAATATCCGTTCTCATTTAGGATATCCCTTAGACGGTCAACCGCCTCGATCCCACCCTCGTCATTATCAACACAGAGAATGACTTCTGACAGGTTTGAATGATTCTTTAACGCCGTCAAAACAGCATTTTCATAAACTCCGTTCATAGCGATGTAGCTGTGTTTTTGCCATTCTTTCGGGTACAGAGTAAGAAAACTCAGCATATCAATGGGAGCTTCAAATATATAAAGTCGTTCATCCTCTCCGAAATGTGCAAAGCTGTATCGGGTATCAGAGCCGCTACAAGTGATCCGGAATGTACTGCCGACGCTGTTTGTTGACCGCTTATGTGCCTGTTTAGGCATACCCTTTTCATTAAGCCCGACAAATACTGCGTTGTGGTGGTTTTTATCCTCATAGAGAGTATGCTGTTTGGCAAAGTGTGTGATGATGTCAGCCGAGATAAACCGCTGTTTTATGAGGTAGGCATAGACTCTGTGCATATTTGTGTTTGCTTGGGGCAGTCTGAACTCTTTCTTTTCTTCCTTTGCGATAGCTTTCGGCGGACTGTGGGACAGCAGAGTTACCGTCTGTCCCAACAGTTCCTGTACCGCAGTCTGAAAGTCCATACCATAAAACTCCTGCATAAACTTTATTGCTCCGCCGCCTGTCTGATTTTTATGGTCGAACCATTTTGAACCACGGATAGTTATACTGTCGTGCTTGCCTGAGCTGTCGTAATATATGAGCTTATGCTCTATGCCGGCACGCTCAAGCTTTTCACCACGCACACGCAGATATTCTGCCAAGTCTACGCTGTTGGCAAGGACTTTTTGTTCGTCTGTAAATGGGATATATGGCACTTTATCACCGCCTTAATACTTCACATTCTCCGCAAACTTACTCATCAGCTGCGAAAAACTCTGCCTTTCCATCATATCCGAACTGAGAAAAGCACCCGATACAACGGTAAGCTTGTCCTCCGAAAGCACAGCGTAGGTTTCCGTGTATCCGAACTGCGTCGCCATACCATCGGATTTCTGAACAGAGCCGTACCGCTGATATTTACACTTAGAAACAACACTGCTTGTCATACGATAGATGGACACAAAATCGTCCTCAGTGATACCGCTCATCTGTGCGGAGGTCTGTCCGAAGTAATAATCTCCGAAGTTTTCAAGGATATATTCCATATCGTGATCAAGATCACTCTGACTTAGATCAATACAGAGAACATCGATCATACCGCCGCCGTTTTTGCCTTTCAGCGATATATTCTGCACTCCGTTTGAACTGTCTGTCTGCGTTTCAAATGAACAGCCTTTCATTGCTTCTGTTACCAATGCGCTTGTATCTGAAAAGCATATATTTGAATCGAAAAACTCCGCAATAAAGGTATCATATTTTACCTGTTCTTCATCGACGGTACTTTCAGCCTCCGAAGAGGCAGCCGCACTTACTGTCGGTGCGGCTGTTGTGACCGTTGTCTGCTCGGCTTTGAACGGCGGCGAGATATTTCCGCAGCCTGTAAGGATCACCGCAGACAGTGCGGCGAGTATAAGAATATTCTTCATTTGTCATACCTCCTTACACAATAGACCATATATACAGCGGAGCGGTAAGGGTGAATATGAGGCAGGCGAAGATTATCGCAACAGGAGTCCATTCTATCTGTCCGTGCTTGCGGTAGTCCATATACATCGCACCTATCTTCACAAACAGCAATACCGCAAGGATAACATCAAGGCACGGAAAAACAACATTGTTCACCACCGACACTATCTGCGATCTGGCTGTGTTCCAAGTGCTTGTGACTGCTCCGGCCACATCGCCCGAGGCGTAGGCGGTGGTCGTAAGCTTTGCGGCAAAGCAAAAAGCTCCTGCAAATGCCGCAGCCATTCTCTTGGTTTTGGCTCTTCTCATTACACATCATTCCTTTCATTATTCTTTCTTCTTGCAAATATTAAGGACAAAAGCATTACAGAGCCGATCATAAGATAGATACATATGCCATTGTCTGATGACACACCTGTGTGAGGGTTGTCTGTTGTGACTGTGTGAGGCGTGTCAGGCAAGCTTGGCTTAGCCTCGTCCACCATTATGACTATGGGTGTGCCGTCTTCAGCAATCACTGTCGCATCTGCATTTTCTACGGTAACATTGCCGTAAACATCGACTGTAAACTTAATGTCCGTTGCGATAACATAACCGTCGGGAGCGGCGATTTCTTTCAGCGTGTAATTTCCCACAGGAATTTTGGTTACAATATGATCCGTGCCGTCGGAAGTCCATTCATCAACAATATTTCCCTCAGAGTCAATGATCTGCATTTTTGCTCCCTTAAGCTCGTTTCCGTAAATATCACGTTTTGAAATCTCAACAGTAATAGGCTTGTTTTCCGCAGTTATCTCAATAACTTCTCCGTCCTCTGAAATGCTTACGGGATAGCTTTTATTGCTGAGAATATATCCTCTGGGAGCTTTTATCTCTCTTACAACATACTCGCCGTAAGGAATGTTTCCAAACTCAAAATATCCCTTTTCATCGGATACGGCTGTCATTATGGCATTGCTTTCTGAAAACACTTTACAGTCCTTTCGGAACAGTCCGAACACCGCATTTTCAAGGGGTTCGCTCTTGTCATCGGTCTTATGTCCCTCTATCCTGCCACGCTTGATAATATTTTCAAACTCTCCGCAGTCGATATCCACGGTCTGAATATCCTGTCCCATATACTCGAATGTCACAAGGTACTTTTCGCCGTTGAGGACGTAATGTTCGTCAGTAGCGATCTCCTGAACATAGTACTTGCCGAAGGGCAGAGCAGTGTCAAATTGTGCGCTCATATCTTCTTCAAGACTGATTTCAGAAATAAGACCGCCGGCAGGGATCGACGTGCCGTTTGCTGCTGTGATATCTTCTGCGGCAAACAGTCCGAAACGAACATTTTTGTACTCTCCGTTACTGCCGATACCGAACAGTTCATCATTTTCCATTGTCTTAGAAAGCCTTATCATTACTCTCTGATATTCATTTTCAAACTCTATATCCACAGTATCTCTCACCTCAAATTCCTGTCCTGCATAGATAAGCTCTGCATATTTAGGCTCGCTGTTCATCACATATCCAAAAGGAGCTTTTATCTCTCTGACTTCATATCTGCCAAGATACAGCGGCTCAGTTTCCCCATAGCCGTTTTCATCGGTCATTATCTCCGCTACAACATCGCCTGCCTTTGCGTGAACTGTTCCGTCTGCTGTAACAATATCCTCTGTGGCTGTTACCTGAAATACCGCTCCACTAAGAGCACATTCCGTAAACACAGGCTTGTATGTGGTCTGACCGCTTTCCATGATTTCGCCGTTCTCGTCAACGGATATGGCGCTTCCCATAGCGGTAACACCTGTAAATGCATCGCCCGATTTGTAAACCGATATCTTTCCTTTCTGCGAATCGTTTCCTACGTCAATATTAAGCTTGGAGTATGAAACGCTGTTGCCTGTGAACTTAAATTCAAAGGTCTTGCTGTCGGAGTTAATGGCATAACCCTCTGCCGCCTTGGTCTCGGTAAGAGTGTACTTTGCTCCCACATACATCTGTGCATTTCCCGTATCCGCATGACCTGTGCTGTCGGTTGTCATTTTGCAGATTACATCTCCCTTCTTGTGAAGCTGTTTGCCGCCTATTGCAAAATCTTCCGCCGCTCTTACCTCAAATTCAACTCCTGGAAGAGGTTTCTTTGTTTCGCTGTCTGCTTTGTAAACTTCAAGAGTTCCTCTCTGAACATCGTTTGTTACGGTCACTTCGTGAGGGATAGTAAGGGTATCGGCTTTATCCGATTTCGCCGTAAACTTCGTATTCTCCGCAGAAATAACATACGGCTCGGGAGCGGAAACTTCCACAAGTTCATACTCAAAGTTCGGGTAGATGGGTATTGTCTTTGTATATCCCTGCGTTCCGTCGGTTTCGTATTCTGTGTAGGTGCTTGAGACATAACCCTGTTCATCGGTCACAACAGTACCCACAGACTCGCCCTTTTTCTGAACGGTCTTGCCGTTAAAAGCAATATCCTGCGTGGGAACAATGTCAAAAGCAACACCCTTTATTGGATTGCCGAATTCGTCAACCTTGTGAACCTTTAAATCTACAAGCTGCAAAGTATTTGGAATATCCGCAGTGTAAGTTATCACAGGATTCGTGCCGTCCTCAATATCCGCAATTGTGGTCGTTACAGTAAATGAACGGCTTAACTCTCCGTTCTCGTCAAGCATAATATACTTGTCGTTTTCACGCTCTGTTACGGTATAAACGTTTTCAAAGGTTTCACCGTTAAGCTTGCCAAGAGCAAGATTTTCAACGCAAGCGTAACCATTGCTGTCGGTAGTGACACTCTTTACAACCTTTCCATTTAGCGAAATATCGAAAGTAACTCCTTCTATCTTAATATCATTAAGAACATCATATTTGTTAAGCTCCAGCTTAAGTGTAAAAGGCTTGTCCGTTACTGAATAATTGTAATCCGAAAGCTTTGCATTCTGAAAATTATCAAGGTCGTTCACTACCGAATTTGCACGGTTCACAAGATGATATTCGGTGTCCAGAACATAGCCGTTAGGTGCAGTGATTTCCTTAACATAGTAGTTGGTGTTGGGGAGCAGATCGTAATCGAACTTTGCTTTTCCGTCACTTCCTGTTGTTGCGGTTTTTAAAAGCTTTTTTGCGGAGTTATACAGACCGTACTTTGCTCCCGAAAGAACATCGTTTGTATTGCTGTCCTTCTTTGTAAGCACAAGACTGTAATTTACAAGCTGATTTACTATCTCAGCACTGCTGTGAAGTCTGTTATCTTCAAGTTTGTTTGATGAAATGGGATAAAGATTTTCTGCTCCGAGAATATATTTCTTCCCATTTTCATCAGTCAGAGCATATGACTTACCTGTATCGTTTCTTATGATACCGCAGATATCTCTTTTTGAAACAGCGTCTTTAAGACCGCTGAGGCTGTATGCTTTTGAAGTCTCAAGACTTTCATCATAGCCATATCCCTTTGCTCCGTTTATCTCGATAAACACAAGCTCCTTTGCATTGCCTGAGCTGTCAAGAGGTACAAGATCAAAGAAAAGCTGACCGAAGTGATCGCAGGTGTCACAGCCACTGTAGTTTGAGCCTGTGCTGAAAACATATGCCTTTGAGATATCGGTTGTAGTGCGTGAGGTATCGAATATGAGGTCGTGATTCGAGTTAAGCTTGGTTGGCACATAGTAACAGCCGTCCCCTGCGGAGTACGTCTTTCCATTAAAGCCGTCAAGGTCGTTAAGATCGCCTGAAAAAGCTTTGTCTGCGGACTTGTGACCCTGCGAGATATATCTCATAACAGGCTTGCCGTTTTCCTCGTCCCAGTAACCCACAATAAATTTGGTGGACTTGTAGATGTCGGAGAGGGTCTTGATGTCGCTCTCGTTATCGCTTGATAAAGCCTTTCCATCACCGTTGAGAATGGTTTTGTCAAGCACCGCAGTTCCAAATTTAGCATTGTAGCTTGTTTCGCTGTTGTTCATCTTGACCGTCTTTGTTCCTGCGTTTGAGGTAAAGTCAGATGTCGGCGAAGGCAAAGTGACGCTCTTTGACAGCTTTTCATACCTTTCATTATCGGGGACAGTATACTCCGTTACCGTATATGTCCTGCCATTTGAAGTTGAGGTCGGCAGATCGTTTACTGTGAAAGTACCCTTTGTGTCTGTGTTTTTAATGGTCTTAAACTTTGTAGCCTCGCTGACAGAAGTCACATACTTTGAAAAAACATATCCAGTTCCTGCACTGTTTTTGTCTGCCTGAACATAATACTTTTTTCCGTCATAAAGACAGGAAACTACAAACGTGGTCTTGCCAAGAAGAGTATTAAGCTCCGCCGCCGTTATCTGATTATTGCCTGAATCGGTGTATGTCTTTTCAACGGTAAGATTCGGCTCGTTGTATGATGCAAGTCCCACATATCCTACGATTGGGTCGAGTCTGGTTGAAAGCAGGCAGGTCTGATAGTAGCTGTTGGCAAACAAAGTTTCCTGCTTTTTCAGGCTGTTCTTCATCTGCATCGGGATACTTTCTGTAACATAGATATTGCTGTCGCCGCTTGAAGAGAACTGCCTTTCCTTTGACCATATGGTGTAAACAGTATTTGTTCCGCTCATTTCTGTTTCAATGCCGTAGTCCTTGCCGAAAGTACCGCTGAATTTAGACTTTATCAGCGATCCAAGCTTGCTTTCAAGGCTGCTGAAATTATGTGCAAGGCTTGAGGCTGTGACATAGGAAGTGGGCACAGTCACTTTTGTTTCGTATCTTAGATTTTCAGCGTTGTATTTCATAACGTGTGCTTCGTCCTTTGCCTGAGCTTTGGTGGATTTCATAGCAGAGGGAAGCTTGTAATGATCCTTCACATTTGAAACAATATCGTTGTACGCTTTTTCAACTCCCGATCTTGTACACCAGCCGCCGCTTGGGTAGGTGAAGTCATTCCAAAGGATATCCGAGCACTTTGAAAAGGTTGCCTGCGTATGTCCTCTGTAGCCTAAAATGAGCTCCCATATGAGGCACTGTGTTGCGGCATAGTAGTCACCTGTTTTGTGGCTTGAATAGCCGTAATACTGCACAAGACCGAGATACTTCGCCATAGGTCCGTCGGTTCCGCCTATGGACTTCCAATATGCAAAGCTGTCTGCCTTGTTCTTATCGGTCAGATCAAATGTATCATACTTTGTAAAGCCGTTCTGAGTATACCAATCCTTGTAGCTTGCTCCCTGCATTGACTTTGCAGGCTCGATACAAAACGCCCAGTCGGAAGTTGATGACGGACAGAATCTGCATATCTGCTCTCCGGCTTTGATATATTGTCCGCTTACTCCTCCTGCTGCGCCGTTCTTTCTGTTTTTGATAGTTGGATTGACCGAGCTGTTCCAGGTATATCCTATTGATACTCCCGATGTGGCTGCTGAAACATTCGCCGTCAGCGTGGTCATTCCTATTGCCGCCGCAAGCATTGCCGCTGTGCAGCGTTTTAATATTTTTCTTATCTTCATCTGTAATTACTCCTTTGTTTTTTTGCAAAGAAAAAAGAGTCGAATTTTCGACTCTTTTCCCTGCTTATTCAGTTGTTTTTAGTCCTCCGTAAGAAACCATATTGCCGTGCCGTCAAAGCCTACATTAAACTCAATATCGCTTGCATATTTGAGGACATTATTGCCGCTGTATATCTCCCACCTGTTGAACAGTCCGTAGTCTATGACGTGCAGACATTTTTCTCTCGTTTCACTGACTATGCTGTAGATCTCTCCTTCGTTTCCTGCATGATCTATCAGCCATCTGCTGTCTGCGTCAGCATATGCGTCCATGTGAGCATATGACAGGTCGGTCATGTCATTTCTGACCGTAAGATCTAGCGGTTTCTCATAAAATATATCATACTCATCTATTCCAAAGCTTACATGGATATCTCTTTTGCCATTGAAGCTTTTGGCATATTCAAGTATTTCAGACCTTATGAGGTTTTGTTCATCATCGCTCAGGCTTTTGCCCTCGCACAGCTTTCTCCATGCTTTCATGGGCTCCGACCACTGCATGGTATTTTGCGGTTCTGTTGTGCTTTGCTTTGCCGTTGTTGTCTGCGGTTTCTGTGTAGCAGTTGAAGGCTTTGGTGGGGCTGTTGCAGTCTGCTTTTGCTGTGTAGTTGTTACCGCAGGTATTTGAGTAGTATCAACTTCTGTATTTTCCTGCGGCTTTGCTGTCTGAGAATAACTCTGCTGTTTCGTTTGCTCCTGCGGTGGCCGCAGACTTACATCCTTACTGCTGACCGTACTTTTCTTGGTTGTTTTAGCTTTGGAAGTTTCGGATACCGTCTGCGAACTCTTTTTAATGGTCGTTGTGGTTTCACTTGTATCCATTTCTTCCTTTGTCGATGTTTCTGCAGAAACTATAGCCGTGACCGTAGTTTGACTAGCTACTGAAGAGCTTTCGCTTTCCGTGGACTCCGATACATTTCCGCAGGCTGATAAAAATACCACACAGAATATTGATATGACCATTGCTCTTTTCATATCATCACGCTCCTTGACAAGCAATATATCACACTAGTACTTTAAAATCCAGACTTTTTATTGAAGTTCTACCTTTGTGACAATTTGCACAGCATAAGCTTTAGCAAACTACATACTTATCTCCGGTGACTCTTCAAATTCTTCAAGCGGTTCGATCACTTCAGGTCTTGTTTCTCTCACAGCAACCAGCCCGATACCAGGCAGATCTACTATGATATGATCAAACTGCTGCTTGTACTTTTCTATCTGTTCATCGGTAAGTGAACAAGAGTCCCATTCGCCGTATTCGTTCAGACAGTTGCCCGAAATATAGAAAGTGCCGTGAACAAGAGTGTTTCCTACTATCCTGTTAGGCTTTGAGCCGTTCAGCAGGAACTCATCATTACACCAGCAAAGGGCGTTGTTTTTTGGTTCGAAATATATAGGCTCGATGCTGCCGCCCACAATTTCCTGCATGGCATGGATATCATCCTCAATATCCTTTACATACGGTTCTTTCAGAGGTTCAAACACAAGTATCCTCATTCTTTTGCCTCACTTTCACAATACTCTTTCAGCGGACAATCGCCGCAGTCATCAAACATTGCACAGGTACGCTGTATTTCCTCTTCGGATATTCCACAGTCAAAGTGCTGCTTTTTCTGTTCGTCTTGCCATACGATAAGTGAAACACCGCTGCTGTCACGTTCGACCTCCACCGTTACAGCATTTCCGTGCCTGTCATAAAGCCCAGAAAATTCTGTTTTGCCTTTTGCTGTTAAAACCTGTGCCAATATTATCTTCTTCATAAAAACCTCCTAATCAAAAAGCGAAAGCTGCCTAATAGCTTTCGCACGTTCGCTTGTATCATAATTTGAAATCAGCAGTTCCGCATACTGACAGCCGCCGTCATACCGCTGTGCCAAATTGTTCAGCCTGCTTATCTCTTCAATGTGAATGTTTGGTTTATGCCATATCTCACGGATCTCAGGACAATCATTATACGAAACCAAAAATCTGCCTTTGATGTCAAGCAGAGCGTCACGCAGTCTGATATGATCTTTTGCAGTAAAACCTACGTCCTTGTAGTAATTCTCTGTAGCAAAATACGGCGGATCACAGTAGAAAAAGCTTACAGGTCTGTCATACTGCCTGATAAGCTTTTCAAAATCCTTGTTTTCGATAACTACCTTCTGCAAACGCCTTGCCGCAAGGTCTATCATCGGAAAATCAGACCACATTGAATGTGGCTGACTTCCAAAGCTGTCAAGACCGCTTGCATAGCTGTAACGTATAAGCTGATAAAACTTAGCCGCTCTGTCAACATCACGAAATCTGCTGAACAGACCTCGCTTGTGCAGACTTGCGATCCAGTCAAAATCCTCACGGGAATTGAGGACATACCGCAACTTGTATTTCAGCTTATTCGGTTTATCCCGCACACACCGATAAAGATTTGAGAGATTTCCGTTAAAATCGTTATACACCTCAAAATCCATACCCGGCGGTTTATGAAACAGCACCCAGCCTGCACCGCCGAACACCTCGATATACCTTTCATAGTAAGGTGGAAATCTTGCAAGAACCTCGTCACGAAGATTCTTCTTTCCCCCTACCCATGACATAAAACTGTTCATGTTTTTCCTTTCTGCCGTAGAACCAATGACAGAAAGAAAGTCGCTTTGCTAAAAACAGAAATCTTCTGTCATTGGCAAAACGACCCTAGTTGTTATTTAATTGTGCTTACCTCACCCTTTGATCATAGGGTTTACATAGCTGAATATGATGCGTTTCTGTTCAAGGTAGCCGTCAACCTTGTTTACTTCGTTACACAGCTCCTTGTATTGACGGTCAGAAAGTACGGGCTTTGTGGCTCTCAGCATTGCGGGGATACACCCAAGTGTCAAACTGAAATCAGCTTTTGGTTTAATTCTTTTCTCCACGAACATATGCCTCCCTAAGCTCTTTATTCAGTCTTCCGACCTCCTGCTTTGCAGCATAGAGCATTGCACAGTCAGCACCGATGACAAGCCCTGCGATAGCTCCGATAAGCATTCCAATGAACAAATACGTCATTTACATCATCTCCATTTCCATATCCTCATCTTCTGTCTGTTCATCATCGATAGAAGTGATCTCAACATACTCGCCGATAACATTCAAGGCCTCATAGTAACTGCCCGAAGAAGTTATTCTGCTGCACATTTCCTTTGCCTCATCATACATTCCATTCCTTTTCAGCGTTTTTGAGGCTATGCCCATAAGATTGAATATATTTCCGTCCT
>OOBP01000780.1_pt1 | contig 19425 bp, 14 predicted proteins | sample 1671681 | NCBI WGS metagenome assembly OOBP01 (sample SAMN06348181, study PRJEB24527) | human gut metagenome
GGGGGTCCGGGGGCAGGCGACTGGAGTGCTTGCACTCCCCGGAGCCAGCCCCCGGCGATCTTTGGTTCTTTCCATCGCTGGGAAGAACATCCCCAACCCAAATGAACCATACCAACCCAGAAAGACGGTGAACCCATTGGCCGAAATGACCCCCATGATGAAGCAATACCTGGAGATGAAGGAGCGCAATCCCGACGCCATCCTCTTTTTCCGCCTGGGTGATTTTTACGAAATGTTCTTTGACGACGCCAAGCTGGCCTCCAAGGAGCTGGACCTCACCCTCACCACCCGGGACCGCAACAAGCCCCCCGAGGAGCGCACCCCCATGTGCGGCGTGCCCTACCACTCCTGCGACAGCTACATCGCCCGGCTCATCGCCAAGGGCTACAAGGTGGCCATCTGCGAGCAGACCGAGGACCCCGCCACCGCCAAGGGCCTGGTGGACCGGGACATCATCCGCATCGTCACCCCGGGCACCGTCATCGCCGCCTCCATGCTGGAGGAGGGCAAGAATAACTTCCTGGCCGCCGTTTACGCCGGGGAGGAGGGCCTGGGCCTTTGTCTGTGTGACATCTCCACCGGCGAGGTCTTTGCCACCTCCTTCCTGCCCGGGGCCGAGTCTCTGGACCACCTGGAAAACGAGCTGGGCCGCTTCCGTCCCCGGGAGGCCGTGCTCTCCCCCGGGGCCTGGGCCATGGAAGAGTTACGGGAATTCCTCACCCAGCGCCTGGACTGCATGTGCCAGGGCCTGGACCAGGAGCCCTTTACTTACACCCCCGCCTGGGAGCGGGTGCAAGAGCAGTTCCGCTCGGGTCTGGACTCCCTGCCCCAGGGCGACACGGCGGCAGTGTCCGCGGCGGGCGGACTTCTCCACTACCTCTACCAGACCCAGAAAACGGACCTTGGACACATCGCCGTGTTCTCCTACTACGCCGCCGGACAGTTCATGGAGCTGGACCTCACCGCCCGGCAGACCCTGGAGCTCACCGAAACCATTCGCTCCAAGGAGAAGAAGGGCTCCCTTCTCTGGGTGCTGGACAAGACCAAGACCGCCATGGGCGGCCGCCTTATGCGGGGCTGGCTCCAGCGGCCCCTTCTCTCCCCCGTGCTCATCGCCCGGCGGCAGCAGGCGGTAAGCGACCTGGTGGAGGACATCATCACCCGGGAAGAGCTCTCTTTGGCCCTGCGGGAGGTCACCGACCTGGAGCGGCTCATCGGCCGGGTGGTCTACGGCTCCGCCGGAGGCCGGGACCTGGCCGCCCTGGCCGTGGGCCTGGGCAAGCTCCCCCACATCCGGGAACTCCTGGCCCCCTGCTCCTCCGCCCTGCTCCAGTCCCTGGCCGGGGAGCTGGACGACCTGCCCCAGCTGCGGGAGACCCTGCAAAACGCCCTGGTGGACGAGCCCCCCTTCTCCGTGCGGGAGGGAAAACTCATCCGAGAGGGCTACGACCCCCAGGTGGACCGCCTGCGGAGCATCATTGAAAACGGGGGCGACCTGCTGGCCGACCTGGAGCGGCGCACCAAGGAAGAGACGGGTATCAAGAACATGAAGGTGGGCTACAACAAGGTCTTTGGCTACTACATCGAGGTGGCCAAGTCCCAGAGCGGCCTGGTCCCCCAGGACTGGGTGCGCAAGCAGACCACCGTCAACTCCGAGCGCTACATCTCCCAGGAGCTCAAGGAGCTGGAGCACACCATTCTCTCCGCCCAGGACCAGGTGGTGGCTCTGGAGTACCAGCTGTTCTGTTCCCTGCGGGAGCAGGTGTGCGAGAAGGTCAGCCAGATCCAGGCCTCCGCCGCCGCGGTGGCCCAGGTGGACGTGCTGAACTCCTTTGCCGTGGTGGCCGCCGCCAACAATTACTGTATGCCCCAGGTGGACAATTCCGCCTCCCTGCGCATTGTGGAGGGCCGCCACCCTGTGGTGGAAAAGATGCTGAAAAACGCCCTCTTTGTCCCCAACGACACTCACATGGACGACGGAGACGACCTGTGCGCCATCATCACCGGCCCCAACATGGCGGGCAAGAGCACCTACATGCGCCAGGTGGCCCTCATCGTCCTCATGGCCCAGATGGGCTCCTTCGTCCCCGCCCGGTCGGCCCACATCGGGGTGGTGGACCGGGTGTTCACCCGCATCGGCGCCAGCGACGACCTGGCCGCCGGACAGTCCACCTTCATGGTGGAGATGACCGAGGTGGCCCAGCTGCTGAAAAACGCCACCCGCCGCTCCCTGCTCATTCTGGACGAGATCGGCCGGGGCACCAGCACCTACGACGGCATGGCCATCGCCCGCTCCGTGGTGGAGTACTGCGCCGACAAGCGCCGCCTGGGCTGCAAGACTCTCTTTGCCACCCACTACCACGAGCTCACCGTGCTGGAGGGGGAGATCCCCGGGGTGAAGAACTACAACATCGCCGCCAAGAAGAAGGGGGACGAGATCCTCTTCCTGCGGAAGATCGTCCGGGGCGGGGCCGACCAGAGCTACGGCATCGAGGTGGCCAAGCTGGCCGGCGTCCCCGACCGGGTGGTGAAGCGGGCCCGGGCCATCCTCCAGGAACTGGAGGAGAACGGCGGAGCCCTCCCCGCTCCCCAGCCCGCCGCCGACCAGGGGGGCCAGGTGTCCCTTATGGACCTGGGGGCCCAGACCGTGCTGAAAAAGCTGGAGATGACCGATGTGAACATTCTCTCCCCCATTGAGGCCCTCAATCTTCTCAACGAGCTGAAGCAGGACCTGAACTAAGGCAGGGGCCGCCCCATCCCACAACGCCCCTCGTTCCGGAAAGGCAGGAGATTTGCCATGAAGCAGCCGCCCCAATTTGTCTCTCAGCTCCTGGCCCTGGTGCTGGGCGGGCTGGGCGCGGCCTTTGTCCTCATGGGCGCCCTGTTTTCCTTGCTCCATGTGCCCATGCGCAGCGGCCAGAGCTGGATGTTCTCCGCCCTGGGCCTTGTGTTTCTGGGGGCCGCGGCGGCCTGCCTGCTGTGGGCCCGGCGAAAGCTGGCCCGGTGCCGCCGCCTGCGGGAGCGGGGCGTGCGGGTGGAGGGCACAGACTGCACCGCCGAGCACCGGCTGTGGATCAACTGGAACGTGGAGAGCCTCACCACCCTCCCCGGGAAAAACTCCCCCTGGGTGGTGCGCTGCCAGTATCAATGGCAGGGGCAGCACTACACCGTGACCAGCTGCCTTCTGTGGGCCCAGCCCGCGCCCGGGCAGCACCCCGCCGTCTATCTGGACCCCAAGCACCCCCGGCGGGCGTTTTTGGACCCGGACACCCTCTCGTTTCTCCTGTTTTGAACCGACTTTGGAGGTACCTATGCCCAACATTCAAGTTTTGGATTCCCACGTGGCCGACCTCATTGCCGCCGGCGAGGTGGTGGAGCGTCCGGCCAGCGTGGCCAAGGAGCTCATGGAAAATGCCATCGACGCCGGGGCCTGCAAGGTGACGGTGGAGATCTCCCACGGGGGTCTCACCTTCCTGCGGGTCACCGACGACGGCAAGGGCATCCCCGCCGGGGAGCTGCCCACCGCCTTTCTCCGCCACGCCACCAGCAAGCTGCGCCGCGCCAGCGACCTGGAGGCCATCGGCACCCTGGGCTTCCGGGGCGAGGCTCTGGCCGCCATTGCCGCCGTGTCCCGGGTGGAGGTCATGACCCGCACGGCGGACAGCCCTCTGGGGGCCTCCCTCTCCCTGGAGGGGGGCGTGGCCGGTCCGGTGGAAGAGGCGGGCTGCCCTCTGGGCACCACCATGGTGGTGCGGGACCTCTTTTACAACACCCCCGCCCGGCTGAAGTTCATGAAGAAGGACACCGCCGAGGGGGCCGCTGTCTTTGCCGCCGTGCAGCGCACCGCCCTGTCCCACCCCGAGGTGAGCGTGAAGTTTATCCGGGACGGCAAGCAGGAGCTGCTCACCCCCGGGGACGGCCAGCTGCAAAGCGCGGTGTACGCCGTACTGGGCCGGGAGCTGGCCCTGGGCCTGAAAGAGGTGAAGTGCTCCGGGGAGGACATGTCGGTCACCGGCTTTGTCTCCCAGCCCGTGTGCTGCCGGGCCAGCCGCAACTGGCAGTTCTTCTTCGTCAACGGCCGCCAGGTAAAGTCCCGGCTTATGATGGCCGCCCTGGAGGAGGCCTACCGCAACCAGCGCATGGTGGGAAAATTCCCCGCCTGCGTCCTCCACTTGCAGCTGCGCCCCTCGGCGGTGGACGTAAACGTCCACCCCGCAAAGACCGAGGTGAAGTTCGGCGCGGAGCGCCAGGTGTTCTCCGCCGTGTACCACGCTGTCCTCTCCGCCCTGGAGGGGGACCGCTCCCGCCCCGCTCTGGAGCTGGACACCCCCCGGCAGCAGCGCATTCCCCAGGCGGCCCCCGCCCGGGAGAAACTGGACCAGCTGACTCTGCTCCAAAGCGTGGCTCCCCGGCGCATGGGCGGGACCTCCCTGCCCCTGTCCGATGCCGCCCGGCCTACGCCCCGGCCTCAGGCACCTTTCCACCGGGTTGTGGAAAACTCTGTGGAAAAAGTGGAAAAGCCACAAGGGCATGTGTCCGCCCCCCCGTTCAGCCACAAGATTGTGACAGAGACCCCCAGGATCTCCCAGGAATCGACCGTCTTTTCCCCTGCGCCTGCCCCTACGGAACCCCCCGCGCCCGCGGCGGAGGAGAAGCCTCAAACCCCCGTGGCCGAAGGGCCCGCCCCCGCTCCCGAACCTATTTCCCGGGAAGAAATTCCCGCTCCGGCGGAAGTGCCGGTGGAAGAACCGATGGAGGAGCCGGTGGAGGAGCCCGCCCCCTGGCGGGTGGCCGGAGAGGTGCTGAACACCTACATCGTGGTGGAGCAGGGGGACCGGGTGCTGCTCATCGACAAGCACGCCGCCCACGAGCGGATGAATTTTGACCGCATGAAGGCCCAGAACTACCAGGCCATGTCCCAGAGTCTGCTGTCTCCCGTGGTCTGCCGTCTGGCCCCCCAGGAGCACGCCGTGCTGCTGGCCCAGGTGCCCCTGTTGGAACGCTTCGGCTTTGGGGTGGAGGACTTCGGCGGTACGTCGGTGATCGTACGTCAGGCTCCCTTTGATGTGGACGCCGGGGACATCGAGGCCACCCTGTCTGAGATCGCCCGGAAGCTGCTGTCCACCGGCAGCGCCGACCCCCAGGCCGCCCGGGACGAGCTACTGCACACCATGGCCTGCAAGGCGGCCATCAAGGGGGGCTGGAAGACCAGTCCCCAGGAGCTGGAGCGGGTGGCTCGGGCGGTGATGACCGGGCAGGTGAAATACTGCCCCCACGGCCGCCCAGTGGCCATCGAGCTGACCCGAAAAGAACTGGAAAAGCAGTTCAAGCGTGCTTAACCTACTTTTTTCGGAGAAAAAAGTAGGCAAAAAAGCTTCCTGCGCCCTACTTTTCTTGAAAGAAAAGTAGGCAAAAGAACTTTTTGCAAAGCTCCGCTTTGCCTCGACAGGGTTCGGAGAATCAGCGTAGGGGCGGATACCATCCGCCCGCCGTATAGAGACCCGCTTCTACGGCTGCTTGCACCAGGTGCGCTTTCCTCATCCAGCCGGACAGCTTTCTTTGAAGTACCTGGCCAGCGGCAGCGGCGCGGAAGCGGAGTCAATCGGCTGCACCGCCCGCGCCGGGTTCGAGGAACCGCCCCAGGAAAGCGTCCCCCGTAACGGGGGTCCGGGGGCAGGCGACTGGAGTGCTGGCACTCCTCGGAGCCGGTCCCCGGCGATCTTTGGTTCTTTCCATCGTTGGAAAGAACACGAAAAATAGGATTCTGCCGCTCCTACTTGGGCCGCCTGGCCTGTGCCATACTGTCTGGATGGGCGATCAACGGCGGGCACATAATATGCGCCCCTACAACGGGGACTACGGCCTTGCGTAGGGGCGGATACCATCCGCCCGCTGGAACAAAGCCAGCTTCTGAAACCGCTCCAAATCCCTTCTCAGCACCCATCTGTGAAATCGGCACGAAGGGAAACGAAGTTTCCCGCAAAGTTCTTTGCCAAGCTTTCTTTCAAGAAAGCGGAGGAGGAGGTCAAATATGAGTTGGAACCGCACCTTGTACTGCTTCCACCAGGAGGCAGGCGGCCAGTTTTTCGGCGTCATCAAAGAGCGGGAGACCTACGCCGTGCTGCTGCTCCCCGACCCCAAGGGGGACCTGCTCATCTGTCCCCGGCTGCGCAGCACCAGCCAATACGGCACTTACTGGGACGCGGAGGTCTCCACCAGGGTGACTCTGGAGCGGCCCTACACCCTGCGGGTCAATCCGGAGAGCGCCGTGCAGGAGGGTCTGCACACCGTGCTGGGCGGCCTGGACCGGGGCGCTAAGGTCTTGGGGATCAAGACGGGATTTTCTCCCGACTACGGCGTGCCCAAGCTGACCGCCCACCGCAGCATCAAGACCAACGAACAAAATTTTACCAAATGGGTATTTCAGAACCAGACCATGTGTGCTATCTTGGAAGAGAAAGCGAACTTTGGCCTGAAGGTGGGCTCCATGACCCCCGATTCCCGGGAACACCTGGTGTGCGCCCGGGCGGACATGGACGAACTCCTGGTGGACGACTGGAGCCTGGACCCGGAAATCCCCGAGTCCAGCCAGGAGGGCGGCCGGGGCCGCCCCGAGGCGTCCCTGCAGGAGCTGAATCGGCTCATCGACCTGTGCCGGGCCGCCCGGGATGCCGTGACCACCTGGCCCATGCCCATGCAGCCGGGATGATTCCCACATTTTCTTGGAAAGGGGGCGCCCTATGGCCCCGAAGATCGTTGTCATCGTAGGCCCCACCGCCTCGGGAAAGACCCGCATGGCCGTGGAGCTGGCCCAACTTCACAATGGCGAGGTGGTCTCCGCCGACTCCATGCAGATCTACCGGGGCATGGACATCGGCACCGCCAAGCCCACCCGGGAGGAAATGGGCGGCGTCCCCCACCACATGCTGGACGTGGCCGACCCGGGGGAGGACTTCTCCGTGGCCCGGTACGTGGACATGGCCGCCCAGTGTGTGGACGACATTCTCGCCCGGGGCAAGCTGCCCATTGTGGCGGGGGGCACCGGGCTGTACATCGACTCCCTGCTGTCGGGGCGCACCTTCGCCCCCTTCTCCCCGGACAGCGCCCTGCGGGGACAGCTGGAGGCGGAGCTGGCCCAAAAGGGAGGCCAGGCCATGCTGGAGGAGCTGGCCGGGGTGGACCCGGAGTCGGCCCGGCGGCTGCACCCCAACGACCACAAGCGCATCATCCGGGCCCTGGAGGTCTACCGCTCCACGGGCAGGACCATCACCCAGCACAACCTGGAAACCCAGGCCATCCCGCCCCGGTACGAGGCCTGCACCATCGGCCTGGCCTTCCGGGACCGTGGGGCTATGTGGGCCCGCATCGACCAGCGGGTGGAGGAGATGGCGGCGGCAGGCCTGGAGGACGAGGTGCGCAGGCTGCTCACCAGCGGCATCTCCCCCCGGTGCACCGCCATGCAGGCCATCGGCTACAAGGAGTTCACCCAGGCCCTGGAGGGCACCATGGACTGGAAGGAGGCCCGGGAGCTGGTGAAGCTGCGCTCCCGGCAGTACGCCAAGCGCCAGCTCACCTGGTTTCGCCGCAATCCCCACACCCACTGGGTGCTGTGGAACGATCCCCCGGATTTTGAGCAGGGGCGGCGGGAATCGACCAAATATCTGGAAGAATCTGGTATAGTATAGAAGCACTCAGACGTCCTCTCCGGGCGTCATAGAAAAAGGAGTGCTTACATATGCAGAAAAACAATAACCTTCAGGAGATCTTCCTCACCCAGGTCCGCCGGGAGCGGCGCAACGTCACCGTGTTTTTGATGAACGGATACCAGATGCGGGGCTATGTCACCGGCTTTGACGCCTTTACCGTGGTGCTCAGCAGCGACGGCAAGCAAATGGTCATTTATAAACACGCAATTTCCACCATCGTCCCCGAGCGCCCCATTCCCCTGTGCGAGCCGGGAGAGTGCTAAGGGACCAGAAACCCCCACCGGGCCGGAAGGGCCCAAGAAAGAGAGAACGCCATGAAGCAAGGCAAACCACTCATTACATTCGTCATCGTCATGCTGGCCGTGGTGCTGGCTGTCTATCTGGGCTACTACGTCTGGGACACCTTCCGGGAGCCCTTCACCACCACCTTCGTCTACGCCTACACCCTCAACGACAGCGTGGAGACCGACGGTCTCATCGTCCGCCAGGAGCAGGTGCTCCCCGGGGCCCATGGCATCCTGGACGTGACCCGGGGCGAGGGCGAGAAGGTGGGCAAGGGCCAGACTGTGGCCCTGGTCTACCGGGACGACCAGGCCCGCCAGGCCCAGGAGCAGCAGGAAGCGGTGCGCATGGAGCTCACCCAGCTGCAATACGCCATGAGTCAAAGCGGCGATGTGAGCACCGCCGCCCGGGTGGACGAGGAGATCCTCCAGGGGTTAGTCTCCCTGCGGGCCTCCAGCGCCCTGGGGGACTACGGCGACCTGGAGGACCAGGTGCTGGAGGTAAAAAGCGGCGTGCTGCGCCGGGAGTACATCTACGGCGCGGACCTGTCCGAGGAGGATCTTCAGCTGCGGCTCCAGCAGCTGAAGGACCAGTACAACCAGCTGCAAAGCCAGAACAGCACCGCCATCACCCAAGTCACCGCCCCCGTCTCCGGGGTGTTTTCCGCCCAGGTGGACGGGTATGAAAACCTGGTCAGCCTGGACACCGCCCTCACCCTCACCCCCACCGGGGTGGAGGACCTGCTGTCCCAGACCCCCCAGGCGGACAGCAGCGCCGCGGGCAAGCTCATCACCCAGAACGCCTGGTACTTTGTGGGCGTGGTCTCCGCCCAGGAGGGGGAGCGCCTGGAACTGGCCCACAAGGTCACCCTGCGCTTTGCCGGGGACTTTACCCAGGACATGGAGATGTCGGTGCTCCAGGTCAAGACGGAGGGGGACCAGGCAGTGGTGGTGCTGTCCACCGACCGCTGGCTGGAGCAGACCACTCTGCTGCGCCGCCAGTCCGCCGAGCTGATCTTTGAAAGCCAGAGCGGACTGCGGGTACCCAAGGCCGCCCTGCGCATGAAGGTCACCGAGACCACCGACGAGGAGACCGGGGAGACCACGGAAAACAGCACTCTGGGCGTATATGTCATCACCGGCGGCCGGGCGGAGTTCAAGGCGGTGAAGGTCCTCTCCGAGGGCAGCGACTTCTATGTGGTGGAGTCGGTAGCCACCGACAAGAAGGCCCTGCGCTCGGGAGACGAGATCATCGTCCGGGCCACCGACCTGTACGACGGGAAACTGCTTCTCTACTAAGGGAACAAGATAGAAAGAAGGAATTCTCTATGACCATGCAGCAGCGGATTGAATCGGTACGGCAGCGCATTGCCCAGGCCGCCCTTGCGGCGGGCCGGGACCCGGGGGAGATCACCCTATGCGCCGCCACCAAGGTACAAACAGACGACACCATCCGTGAGGCCATCGCCGCGGGCATCACCGTGTGCGGGGAAAACCGGGTCCAGGAGCTCACCGCCCACCTGGCGGCGGGCGCCTATGAGGGCGCCCAGGTCCACTTTATCGGCCACCTGCAGACCAACAAGGTGAACAAGGTGGTGGGCCACGTGTCCCTCATCCACTCGGTGGACTCCCAGCGCCTGCTGGAAGCCATTCAGCGCCAGGCGGAGAAGGTGGGCGTGGTCCAGGACGTGCTGCTGGAGGTCAACATCGCCGGGGAGGAGAGCAAGGGGGGCTGCACCCCCGACCTGGCCCGGGAGCTGGCCGCCCAGGCCCTGGAAATGGACCATGTGCGCCTGCGGGGACTAATGGCAATTCCTCCAATTTCTCCCGAGCCTGGGGCCAACGTGCCTTTTTTCGCCGCCATGAAACAGCTTTTTGTTGACATAAAGGGGAATATGGCCCATAATCAAGATGATATGGATTGCCTGTCCATGGGCATGAGCGGCGATTTTGAGGACGCCATTGCTCAGGGCGCCACCCTGGTCCGGGTGGGCACCGCCCTGTTTGGTCCCCGCCCCCCCATGGGCCAGAAATAATCCTTTCCATAATTTTTCCAGATCTACCAGAGAAAAGAGGGTTTTACTATGGGATTTTTGGACGAGTTCAAGCGCCTTGCCCACCCCTATGAGGATGAAGAAGAAGACGAGTTCGAGGACGAGTTCGACGACTCCCCCCGTCCTGTGGAGCGCCGTGAGCGTTCCTCCAGCCGCAGCAGCGACACCTACGCCCCTGTGGACGAGCTGGAGGCCCGCCGCAGCAACAAGGTAGTGAACATCCGGGCGGCCACCCAGCTGCAGGTGGTTCTGGTCAAGCCCGAGCGCTTTGAGAACGCCAGCGAGATCGCCGACCACCTGCGGGAGAAGCGCACCGTGGTGCTCAACCTGGAGTCCACCAACAAGGAGATCGCCCGCCGCCTGCTGGACTTCCTGTCCGGCGTGGCCTACGCCAACGAGGGCAAGATCAAGAAGGTGGCCATCTCCACCTACATCATCACGCCCTACAACGTGGATATTCTGGGCGACCTCATCGACGAGCTGGAGAACAACGGGCTCTATTTCTGAGATGGCCACCGGGGCCCCATGAAGCATGGGGCGGCGCGGTAAGCGCCGTAAATCCGCAGCAAAGCGGAGGATTTCCGCAGGGCGAATTTACTTCGCCCGAGGAATGAAGTATCCGGGGCCCCACACGATGGAACCATCGTGTGGGAGGGCCATTTCCACCTACATCATCACGCCCTACAACGTGGACATTCTGGGCGACCTCATCGACGAGCTGGAGAACAACGGGCTCTATTTCTAAAACGCAGAGAGAATACCACGCCCCTTCGCGTGGATCAGGAGGTAATGGAACATGCTCACCCCTCAGGAGGTATCCGAGCGCGCCTTTCCCAAGGCGTCCTTCGGCGGATATAATATGTCTCAGGTGGACGAGTTTCTCGATGTGCTCACCGAGGACTACAGCGCCCTGTACAGCGAAAACGCGGTGCTGAAAAGCAAGATGAAGGTGCTGGTGGAGAAGGTGGAGGAGTACCGCTCCACCGAGGAGGCCATGCGCAAGGCGCTGATGACCGCCCAGCGGATGGCCGACGACCTGGTGAAGGAGGCCGAGAGCCGCCGGGACCAGATCCTGCGCCAGGCTGAGGGGGAGGCCCAGCAGAAGGTGGACGCCATCCGCCGGGAGGCGGAGGCCGAGCGCTTCCGTCTGGAGGCCGCCAAGCGGGACACCGCCGCCTATGTGGAAAAGGTGAAGGCCCTCCACGCCCAGGCCGTGAGCTACCTGGAAAACCTGGCCCAGCTGGTCCCCGAGGCCCCCGCGCCCCAGGAGGAGGACCGGGTGGAGCAGGCCGCCGGCGACATTGACGACAGCGTCCAGCGCCTGGTGGCCCAGGCCATGGCCGAGGCCGCCGCGGAGAACGAGAAGGCCCGCCTGGCCGAGACCGAGCAGCCCGACGACCTGTCCGACACCGCCGAGTTCCCCGCCCAGCGCAGCGCGGAGGAGCACCAGGACGACGACATGGAGCAGACCACCCGCATCGACTTCGGCGAGCTCCAGTTTGGCCGGGACTACGAGATCAAATGACAAAATGCCGCTCCGGCAGAAGCCGGAGCGGCATTTTTTGCCGGAAAAAGGCCCATTCTCCCCCTTGACATCCCGGAAAAAAGCGGATAATATAAAACAGTATATCGGGATCATGCGAGGAAAAGGACAAGTACCCGCCCCCAAGACGCTCAGAGAGCCGCCGTTTGGTGCAAGGCGGACGGGAGGGGACGGCGAACCATCACCTTGGAGCAGAGGGCTGAAAGCACAGTAAGCCCCTCCGGAGGCCCCCGTTATCGGGCAGAACTTGAGTGGCTGGACACCCCCTGTCCGGCAAGAAGAGTGGTACCGCAGAGGTGTTTGCCTTTGTCTCTTTGTGGAGACAAAGGCTTTTTTGTTTTCTGAGAGGAGTGGCTTGGATGAACTGCCCCAAATGCGGAAAAGAAATGTCTCTTGGTTGGATGACCCCCGGAAAATCCAGTTTGAACCTGGAATGGGCCCCCGGACACTGGCAGTTTCCGCTGCCGCGGAAGGGAAAGCTGACCCTGAAACCCCCGCTTCCCCGTGAAAGTGCCTTTGACACTTCGGAATACCCCGCTCACCTCTGCCAAGCTTGTAAAACAGTGATCTTTGAGTATGAATAAATGGAGGAACACGAGACATGGACTACAATAAGACCATCAATCTCCCCAAGACCGACTTCCCCATGCGAGCCGGTCTGCCCAAGCGGGAGCCTGACATGCTCCAGCGCTGGAACGACATGGACCTGTACAACGAGATGCTGAAGAAGAACGAGGGCAAACCCCTCTTCTCCCTCCACGACGGCCCTCCCTTCTCCAACGGCAACCTGCACATGGGCCACGCCCTGAACAAGTCCCTGAAGGATTTTATCACCCGTATGTACGCCATGCGGGGCTACTACACCCCCTACATCCCCGGCTGGGATAACCACGGCATGCCCATCGAGAGCGCCATCATCAAGGAGCAGAAGCTCAACCGCAAGCAGATGAGCGTCCCCGAGTTCCGCACCGCCTGCCGCAACTACGCTCAGAAGTATATCGACATCCAGATGGAGGGCTTCAAGCGCATCGGCGTGCTGGCCGACTGGGAGCACCCCTACAAGACCATGGACCCCGGCTTTGAGGCCGAGGAGGTGAAGGTCTTCGGCGCCATGTACAAGAAGGGCTACATCTACAAGGGCCTCAAGCCCGTGTACTGGTGCCCCAACGACGAGACCGCCCTGGCCGAGGCCGAGATCGAGTACCAGGACGATCCCTGTACCACCGTGTACGTGAAGTTCCAGATGAAGGACGACCAGGGCAAGCTGGCCGCCTACGACCACAGCAAGCTCTACTTCGTCATCTGGACCACCACCATCTGGACCCTGCCCGGCAACCTGGCCATCGCCCTGCATCCCGACGAGAGCTACGCCCTGGTGAAGGCCCCCAACGGGGAGACCTACATCATGGCCGAGGCCCTGGTGGAGAAGGTCATGAAGGTGGGCGGCTTTGACTCCTGGGAGATCGCCGAGACCCATCCCGGCTCCTTCTTCGAGAACATGCTGGCCCAGCACCCCTTCCTGGACAAGACCTCCCGCCTGCTGCTGGCCGACTACGTCACCATGGACTCCGGTACCGGCTGCGTCCACACCGCTCCCGGCTTCGGCGCCGACGACTATCAGACCTGCCGCCGCTACGGCATGGAGATGGTGGTGCCCGTGGACGACCGGGGCCGCCACACCGACTATGCGGGCAAGTACGCCGGCATGAAGACCGAGGAAAGTAATCCCGTCATCCTGGCCGACATGAAGGAGAGCGGCGCTCTCTTCGCCAGCGAGGACATCGTCCACTCCTACCCCCACTGCTGGCGCTGCAAGAAGCCCATCATCTTCCGCGCCACTCCCCAGTGGTTCTGCTCCGTGGACGCCTTCAAGGACGAGGCCTGCGCCGCCTGTGACGACGTGCGCTGGGTGCCCGGCTGGGGCATCGACCGCATGAAGTCCATGATCCGGGAGCGCGCCGACTGGTGCATCAGCCGTCAGCGCCGCTGGGGTCTGCCCATCCCCGTGTTCTACTGCAAGGACTGCGGCAAGCCCATCTGCACCGACGAGACCATCGCCGCCGTGAGCAAGCTCTTTGGCGAGAAGGGCTCCAACGCCTGGTATGAGATGGAGGCCGAGGACATCCTGCCCAAGGACTTCACCTGCCCCCACTGCGGCAAGAACGGCGGCTTCACCAAGGAGGAGGACACCCTGGACGGCTGGTTCGACTCCGGCTCCACCCACTTCGCCTCCATGCAGAAGGATCAGGGCTTCTGGCCCGCCACCATGTACCTGGAGGGCCTGGACCAGTACCGCGGTTGGTTCCAGTCCTCCATGCTCACCGCCGTGGGCGCTCTGGGCAAGGGCGCGCCCTTCAAGGAGTGCCTGACCCACGGCTGGACCGTGGACGGTGAGGGCCGTGCCATGCACAAGTCCCTGGGCAACGGCGTGGACCCCGCTGACATCTTCAAGAAGTACGGCGCCGACCTGCTGCGTCTGTGGGCCGGTTCCGCCGACTATCACGTGGATGTGCGCTGCTCCGACAACATCTTCAAGCAGCTGTCCCAGAACTACCTGAAGTTCCGCAACACCGCCCGCTACTGCCTGGGCAACCTGGACGGCTTCGATCCCAACCAGCTGGTTGGTCCCGAGGAGATGCTGGAGCTGGACAAGTGGGCTGTGACCAAGCTCAACGAGCTGACCCAGAAGTGCTTCGCCGCTTATGACAATTACGAGTTCCATGTGGTCTCCCACGCCATCAACGACTTCTGCGTGGTGGAGCTGTCCTCCTTCTATCTGGACATCATCAAGGACCGCCTGTACTGCGAGAGCAAGGACGGCCTGAAGCGCCGCTCCGCCCAGACCGCTCTGTGGCTCATCCTGGACACCATCACCAAGCTGTTTGCCCCCATCCTGGCCTTTACCTGCGACGAGATCTGGCAGGCCATGCCCCACCGCGACGGGGACGACGTGCGCAACGTGGTGCTCAACGAGATGAACCAGCCCTTCGCCGAGTATGCTCTGACCCAGGAGCAGCTGGCCAAGTGGGACAAGATCATCGAGGTCCGCACCGCCGTCAACGGCGTGCTGGAGGCCGCCCGCAACGAGAAGAAGATCGGCAAGAGCCTGGAGGCCGCCGTGGAGCTCACCGTCCCCGCCGAGGATGCCTTCCTGGCCGAGATGGAGGAGGACGATCTGGCCGACCTGCTCATCGTCTCCCAGGTGAAGGTCACCGTGGGCGACAAGATCGCCGCCTCCGTGGAGCCCGCCAAGGGCGAGAAGTGCGAGCGCTGCTGGAAGTACCACCACAAGGTGGGCTCCGACGCCGCCCATCCCACTCTGTGCCCCCGCTGCGCCGCTACGCTTTCTTAAAAGAAAGCTTGGCAAAGAATTTTGTGCGAAACTGCGTTTCGCTTCTGCAAGTTTAGACGCTGTACACAGCGCGCAAGTGCAAACAATTTCTCTGGCCCATACGTTTTCTGGAGGGAACATTGGCAAGGAGCTTTCTGCGAAGTTATGTTTCGCTTCTGTTCTTTCCACAAGTGCAGAGGATTTTGTGGAAAAAAAGAGAGCCATCCGCAGATGGCTCTCTTTTTTTAGGTTTTCACGCGCAAGCGGGGCGAAACGAAGTTTCGCACAAAGCTTTTTTGCGTTCTTTTTTCTCGAAAAAAGAACGTTAGGCGTTGGCCAGGGCGGCGGTGATGATAGCCATGGAGTAGACCTCCTGGGCGTTACAACCGCGGCTCAGGTCGTTGATGGGGGCGTTCAGGCCCAGCAGGATGGGGCCGTAAGCCTCGAAGGAGCCCAGACGCTGAGCGATCTTGTAGCCGATGTTGCCGGCGTTGATGTCGGGGAAGATGAAGGTGTTGGCGTAGCCGGCCACCTTGGAGTCGGGGCACTTGGTCTGAGCCACGCGGGGAGACACGGCGGCGTCAAACTGCAGCTCGCCGTCCACGGGGATCTCGGGCATAGCAGCCTTGGCCTTCTCGCAGGCGTTGCGCATCTTGTCCACGTCCTCGCCCTTGCCGGAACCGAAGGTGGAGTAGCTCAGGAAGGCAACCTTGGGATCGATGCCGAAGATCTTGGCGCACTTGGCAGTCTCCACGGCGATCTCAACCAGCTCGTCCTCGTTGGGCTTGATGTTGATGGCGCAGTCGCCCATGGCCAGCACGTCGTTGTCGCCGGTGGCGGAAGGACGAACCAGGATGAAGCAGGAGGAGACGATCTTGTTGCCGGGCTTGGTCTTGACCAGCTGCAGGGCGGGACGCACGGTGTCGGCGGTGGAGTAGGTAGCGCCGCCCAGCAGAGCGTCGGCCTCACCCATGGCCACCAGCATGGTGCCGAAGTAGTTGCCCTTCTTCAGAGCAGCGCGGCACTCTTCCTCGGTCATCTTGCCCTTGCGCAGCTCGACCATCTTGGCAACCATGGCGTCCATGTTCTCGTAGGTCTCGGGGTCCACGATGATGGCGCCGCGGATGTTGAAGCCGGCGTCCTCAGCGGCAGCGCGGACTTCCTCCTCGTTGCCCACCAGCACGGGGGTCAGGAAAGTACCGGACAGCAGGCGGGCAGAGGCCTCCAGAATACGGGGATCGGTGCCCTCGGTGAACACGATCTTACGGGGGTTGGCCTTCAGGATCTCGATGAGTTTCTTAAACATTTTGAACCATTCCTTCCAAAACAGAACTTGGGTGTACAAAACACTCGTTTCTGGGACTATGGTAGCATTTTCCGACGTGAAATGCAAGGGAAATTGCACTTCCATTTTGTGATACTTTTTGGGCGCTTATCCAAAAAAATCGACGAAAATTTTCGGTTTTCTCTTTACCTCATGTATTCCATCGGTTATACTATACCAAGTGTATTGAATTTGGGGCGAGCCGCTGTGCCGCCCCTGTTTGAGGTGAGAGATTTGAACGCAGAATTTGCCCGTACCCTGTCCCTCCTGCGGCAGGAGAAGGGAGTCAGCCAGCGCGCCGCCGCCGCCCAGCTGGGCATTTCCCAGGCGCTGCTGAGCCACTATGAAAAAGGAATCCGAGAGCCCGGCCTGCCCTTTGTGGTCCGGGCCTGCGACTACTACAATGTGTCGGCGGACTATCTCCTGGGCCGCACCCTGACCCGGGACGGCACCACCATCGGCGCCGAGGAGCTCTACGACATCAGCGAGGAGAAGGACAACTCCATGCGGGGCTCCGTGCTGGCCCTGCTGAGTAAGAAGCTGCTGGTGAACTCAGTGGGCATGCTCTTTGACCTGCTGGGCAAGACGGGCAGCCGGGAGACCATCCGCGCCGCCAGTAACTACCTGTCCTCCGCCGTGTACAAGGTCTACCGGGACCTGTACCACGCCACCCCCGCCAACAACCCCGACTTTTTCTCGGTGTCTCTGGGGAAATTCTCCGCCGGACTGCCTGACGCGGATATGCACCTCAGCGAGGTGGAGCTGCGGGAGTCCCTGGCCCAGCATGTGAAGGAGAAGGGCAAGATGCCCGAGATGGACCACGCCGCTTTGGCCCGGGATTATCCGGTGCTCTACCAGTCCATGCTCCAGCTCATCCACAACTCCGGCGAGCGCATGAACAAGCTCTTTTCCAGCCGCGACTCCAAATAATCCCCCCGCCCCCGCTTTCTTGAAAGAAAGCTTGGCAAAGAACTTCCTGCGAAACTCCGTTTCGCCTCTGCGCCCGTTCTGAGGCCAAGGGAATAGAGGGAACTCATTTCGTCGCCCATAGCGGTTTTTATGTAGGGGCGGATGATCCCTACCCCTTTTGGCCTTCGGCCATTTCCCCCTGATAGGGGGAATCGGCCCCATCCGCCCGCGACAACTGTCCAGCTGCTACGGCTGGTGGCAACCGGCGCGCTTTCTCGGTCCAGTTGGACAGCTGTCCCCATATTGCCCGCCAGCGGCAGCGGCGCGGAAGCGGAGTCAATCAGCTGTACCACCCGCGCCGGCTTCGCGGAAAGACTTCCGGGAAGCGTCCCCCGTAGCGGGGTCCGGGGGCGGGCGACTGGAGCGCTGGCGCTCCTCGGAGCCAGTCCCCGGGGATCTTTGGTTCTTTCCATCCCTGGAAAGAACACAAAAAGAGGTTTCGCCGCCCCGCGGCGGAATCTCCCTTACATTGATGTTCTGCCGCCCCTTTGGGGGTGGATTTCTGATCAGAGAGGAACCTGCTTATGACCGAACAATCCAAAATTCGTAATTTTTCCATCATCGCCCACATTGACCACGGCAAGTCCACCCTGTCCGACCGCCTCATCGAGCAGTGCGGCGCAGTGACCCAGCGGGAAATGGAGTCCCAGCTGCTGGACAACATGGACCTGGAGCGGGAGCGCGGCATCACCATCAAGGCCCGCGCCGTGCGTCTGGACTACACCGCCGCCGACGGCCAGGTGTACCACCTGAACCTCATCGACACCCCGGGCCACGTGGACTTCAACTATGAGGTCTCCCGCTCCCTGGCCGCCTGTGAGGGCGCCGTGCTGGTGGTGGACTCCACCCAGGGCGTGGAGGCCCAGACCCTGGCTAACACCTACCTGGCTCTGGAGCACGACCTGGAGATCCTGCCCGTGTTCAACAAGATCGACCTGCCCGCCGCCGACCCCCACAAGGCCAAGGAGGAGGTGGAGAGCATCATCGGTCTGCCCGCCATGGAGGCCCCCGAAATCTCCGCCAAAATGGGCATCAACATCCCCGCCGTGCTGGAGGACATCGTGCAGAACGTCCCCGCTCCCACCGGCGACCCCAACGCCCCTCTGAAGGCCCTGATTTTCGACAGCCAGTATGACCCCTATGTGGGCGTCATCGTCTACTTCCGTATTATGGAGGGCACCCTGAAGAAGGGCATGAACGTGAAGATGATGGCCTCCGGCGCCCAGTATCAGGTGCTGGACTGCGGCTATCTGCGGCCTCTGGGCATGGACTCCTGCCAGGAGCTGTCCGCCGGCGAGGTAGGCTGGTTCACCGCCTCCATTAAGAATGTGAAGGACACCCGGGTGGGCGACACCATCACCGGGGTGGAGCAGTCCGCCCAGGAGCCTCTGCCCGGCTACCGTCCCGCCCAGGCCATGGTCTACTGCGGTATCTATACCCAGGACGGCTCCAAGTACCCCGACCTGCGGGACGCCCTGGAGAAGCTCCAGCTCAACGACGCCTCCCTGTCCTTCGAGCCCGAGTCCTCCATCGCCCTGGGCTTCGGCTTCCGCTGCGGTTTCCTTGGCATGCTCCACATGGAGATCATCCAGGAGCGCCTGGAGCGTGAGTTTGACCTGGACCTGGTCACCACCCTGCCCTCCGTCATCTACGAGGTAGACAAGACCGACGGCACCACCGTGAAGGTGGACAACCCCCACAACTACCCCGATCCCGGTCTCATCACCGAGGCCCGGGAGCCCTACGCCAAGGTTTCCATCATCTCGCCCCCCGACTATGTGGGCAACATCATGCCCATGTGCCAGGAGCGCCGGGGTATTTTTAAGGATATGCAGTATCTGGACACCAACCTGGTGGAGCTGCACTACTCCATGCCCCTGGGCGAGATCATCTACGACTTCTTCGACGCCCTGAAGGCCCGCACCAAGGGCTACGCCAGCCTGGACTACGAGCTGGAGGGCTACCAGCCCAGCGAGCTGGTGAAGGTGGATCTGCTCCTCAACGGCGACCAGGTGGACGCCCTGTCCTTCATCGCCCATAAGGAGAAAGCCTACGGCCGGGCCCGGAAGATCTGCGAAAAGCTGAAGGAGAACATCCCCCGTCAGCTCTTCGAGGTGCCCATCCAGGCGGCCATCGGCGGCAAGATCATCGCCCGCGAGACCGTCAAGGCCATGCGCAAGGACGTGCTGGCCAAGTGCTACGGCGGCGATATCACCC
>OOBP01000785.1_pt1 | contig 19327 bp, 20 predicted proteins | sample 1671681 | NCBI WGS metagenome assembly OOBP01 (sample SAMN06348181, study PRJEB24527) | human gut metagenome
ACGACCTGTTCGATGTGACCGAGTTCGCCCACCACTGCCCGGAGGAATTTTTCATCGCGGCCATCAAGATCGTGGTGTCCTTCGTCATCCTGTGTCAGGCCAGCATCCCGCTGACGCTGGCGGTGTTTGCCTGTGTGCCCCTGATGGGGGTGGTGTCGGTGTACCTGAACGGCCGGCTGCGGGCACGGTTCCGCCAGCAGCGGGTGCAGATCGGTGAACTGAACTCCACCATCGAGGACAGCCTGCTGGGGCAGGGCGTGGTCAAGGCGTTTGCCGCCGATGACGAAGAGCGGAAAAAATTTGCCAAGGGCAACAAGGATTTTGAGCAGATCAAGACCCTTGGTTACTACGCCATGGGTGCCTTCAACACCTCCACCCGCCTGTTCGACGGCCTGATGTATCTGGTGGTCATTCTGGCAGGCGGCCTGTCGCTGGTATACGGCAGGATCACCGCCGGTGATCTGGTGGCCTACATGCTGTATGTCACCACCCTCATTGCCACCATCCGGCGCATCGTGGAATTTGCCGAGCAGTTCCAGCGCGGCATGACCGGTATTGAGCGCTTTGCCGAAATCATGGACACCCCGGTGGCCATTCAGGACGCCCCGGACGCCGTGCCCCTGCAGCCCGGCCCCGGCGCGATCCGGTTCGAGAACGTCAGCTTTGAGTACCCGGATGACCACAACAAGGTGCTGCACGATATCAGTCTGGACATCCACGCCGGGGAGCGGCTGGCGCTGGTGGGCGCTTCCGGCGGCGGCAAGACCACTCTGTGCAACCTGATCCCCCGCTTTTACGAGGTGACGGACGGCTGCATCCTCATCGACGGGCAGGATATCCGCCATGTCACCCTGAAGAGCCTGCGGCAGGACATCGGCATCGTGCAGCAGGACGTGTACCTGTTCAGCGGCACGGTGGCCCAGAACATTGCCTACGGCAAGCCCGGTGCCACCCGCGAGGAGATCGTGGAGGCGGCCCGTCTGGCCGGTGCCGAGCGGTTCATTCTGGCCCTGAAGGACGGCTTTGACACCTACGTCGGAGAGCGCGGCGTCAAGCTGTCCGGCGGCCAGAAGCAGCGCATCGCCATTGCCCGTGTGTTCCTGAAGAACCCGTCCATCCTGATTCTGGACGAGGCCACCAGTGCACTGGACAACGAGAGCGAGATCCTGGTGGGCCAGAGCCTGGAAAAACTGGCCCACGGCCGCACCACCCTGACCATTGCCCACCGCCTGACCACCATCAAGGATTACGACCGCATCCTGGTTCTGGGCGAAGAGGGCATCGTGGAAGCGGGCACCCACGAACAGCTGCTGGCAAAGCAGGGCGTGTACTACCGCCTGTGGAACCAGCTGCCGGGAGAAGATACGCTGTAAAGGATAAGAAAAGAGGCGCTGCCATCCGGCAGCGCCTCTTTTGCAATCAGGGATGTTTTATTCGCCCACGATCAGACGCACGGAACCATAAATGCCGGCGTCGTTGCCCAGTGTGGCCGCCACGATGGGGGTCTCCCGGCAGGACTTGAAGGCATAGGTCTTGTAGTGCTCGCGCAGCGGGTCGAACAGCACCTCGCCAGCGCGGGCCACACCGCCGCCGATCATGAACATCTCCGGGTCGGTGGTGGCAGCGATGCTGGCCAGTGCCATGCCCAGCGTGTCGGTCATCTCGTCCACCTCGCGGGCGGCAAGGGCGTCGCCGCTGCGGGCAGCGTCAAACACATCCTTGGCGGCAAAGTCGGTGCCGCGCAGGGTGCAGGGGATGTCCGGGTTCTCGTCCAACAGCTTCTTCATGCAGCGGACCACGCCGGTGGCGCTGGAGTACTGTTCCAGGCAGCCGTGCTTGCCGCAGCCACAGGTGGCGGTCTCGTGGCGGTTCACCGTAATGTGGCCGATCTCGCCGCCGGCCCCGTGGGAGCCGTCGATGACCTTGCCGTTCACGATGACGCCGCCGCCTACGCCGGTGCCCAGGGTGACCATGACAGCACTGCGGCAGCCCTTGGCGGCACCCATCCAGATCTCACCCAGAGCAGCCACGTTGGCATCATTGCCCACCAGCACCTTCAGGCCGTCCAGCAGGCCGGAAAGCTGTGCAGCCACATTGCGCTGGCCCCAGCCACCCAGGTTGGCACAGACGATGGGCACCACGCTGCTGTCCAGCACCGGGCCGGGCACGCCGATGCCCACGCCCTCCACCTGCTCGGCGGGAATGGCCTTTTCCTGCATTTTGCCCATGATGGCCGCAGCCAGATTTTCCAGGATGTGTTCACCGGCGTTGGAGGTGTCGGTGGGCACCTCCCACTTTTCCAGCAGAGCGCCGGCGGTGGTGAACAGGCCGATCTTGGCGGTGGTGCCGCCCAGGTCGATGCCAAATGCGTATTCCTTCATAATCTCATTTACCCCTTTGCTGCAGCCCGGAGGCTGCCGTATTCTCGTATCTTCCAGTATAGCACAGCAGCCCGCGAAAAAGCAGGGCCTGACTGGATTTTCATGCAAACAGACGGAAAAGCTGTGCTGGATTTGGCACAACTGCCCAAACGGTTACCGCACGGTATTGGTCAGGCTGCCAATGCCGTCGATCTCGCAGCGCACCGTGTCGCCGGGCTGCAGGAACTGCGGCGGATTCATGCCCATGCCCACACCGGCGGGGGTGCCGGTGGCGATGATGGTTCCGGCCTTCAGGGTCATGCCCTGCGAAAGCTCGTGGATAACATGGTCGATGTCAAAAATCTGCAGACGGGTGTTGGAGTCCTGCCGCTTTTCGCCGTTGACAAAACTGCGGATGCCCAGCTGCGGCGGGTAGGCTTCAAACTCATCTGCCGTCACGATGCAGGGGCCGATGGGGGTAAAGCCGTCCAGACTTTTGCCAAAGTACCACTGCTTGTGGGCCGTCTGCACATCGCGGGCGGAAACGTCGTTCAGGATGGTGTAGCCGAACACATAGTCCCTGGTCTGCCCGGCGGGCACGTCTTTGGCATCCCGGCCCAGCACCACGGCCAGCTCACACTCGTAGTCCAGCTTCTTTACCAGGTCGGTGTGGGCCTCAATGAAGCCGCCGTCCGGCACGGCACGGGTGACCCGCTTGGAAAAGTAGATGGCGTCCTGATGCTGGGTGGCAAAGGCGTCGGCGGAATACTTTTCCGCTTCGTCCGAGTGAGCCATGTAGTTGATGCCCAGGCAGACAACGTCCTGTGCCGGGCAGGGAATGGGGCTCTGCAGCTGCACGGCATCCAGCGGGACCGACGGGATGGCCGACAGGGCCAGTGCCAGCCCGGCCCGCACGGCGGGGGTCAATTGCGGGATGGCCTCGGTCAGGGTGTCGCAGGGCAGGCCCAGCCAGCGCAGCGGGGTGACGGCGGTGCTGTCGGCAGAGAGGACGGCGGGCTCCTCCACACCATCCGGGCCAAGGCAGGTGACAAAACGCATGGAACAGGCCTCCTCTCAGTGCCGGTAGGCGATGGCGTTCCGGATGCGGTCGGCCTCGGCCTGCCCGGCCAGCTGGCGCACCAGCTCCAGTGCAAACGGGATGGCACCACCCAGACCGTAGCTGGTGGTGATGTTGCCGTCCACGACCACTTCGGCGTCCAGCACATGGGCACCGGCCAGCTTGTCCTGAAATCCGGCGTGGGCCGTGGCATTTTTGCCTTCCAGCAGGCCCAGAGAGGCCAGCACGCTGGGTGCGGCGCAGATGGCGGCCACCTTTTTGCCGGATTTTGCAAAGGCGGTGCAGGTGTCGGTTACGGTCTTGTTGGCAGCCAGATTCGGCGTGCCGGGGATGCCGCCGGGCAGCACCACCAGATCCACGTCGGAATAGTCCACTTCTTCGGCCAGTGCGTCGGCGGTGATGCGGATCTTGTGGCTGCTCAGGATCTCGCGGCTGCCGGATGCGCTGGCCACGGTCACCTCCACTTTAGCGCGGCGGAGCAGGTCCACCACCAGCAGGGCCTCGCACTCTTCGGTGCCCTCGGCAAAAAACACAACAGCTTTGCTCATTGGGATAAAACCTCCTTGATAATAAGAACGCCGCGCACCGCAAAGCGGCACGCGGTGAAAAAATCAGTGCGTATTCTTGTCGGCTTCCAGCAATTCGCGCAGGACGCTGCCGTCTGCGCTCAGGACCCGGCTGACCCGGCTGATGATGGCACTGGACGCGCCGGTCTTGTCCATGATCTCGGTATAGATGCGCTTGTCTGCCAGCATCTCCGCAATGTTGAAGCGCTGTTCCATTGCGCTCAGCTCGGAATAGCTGCAGACGTCCTGCAGAAAACGGTAGCACTGTTCCGGGGTCTTGAGCTGCAGGAAAGCCTCGTACAGACCGGATTGCCCGGTCGGATGATCTTTTGCCATGCGCGTTCTCCTTTTTCTGTCCGGCGGCGGGTGCCGCTGCTTCATTGCACTACACCAGTGTAGTACAAACCGGGAGAAATTTCAATGCCTTTTTGCGGCAAACCGGGCACAGCCTTACAGGGTGTGCTCAAACACCAGCTCATTGCGGGGCACGGTGCCGGTTTCCTGCTCGGCGGGCTTCAGGCTGCGGTAGCGCAGCGCCTTGAAGAACTGCTGTACGGGCAGGGCCTTGGCATGCACGGTGCACCACATGCGGCCCTTGCCCTCGCCCCGGGCCAGACGCTCGCAGGAAAGCACGATGTCGCGGCCGATGGCCTTGCCGCGGTACTCCGGCTTGAGGTACAGGTGCATCAGGTGCAGGGCGGTGTTCTCCATCTTCCAGGCAAAGTAGCCGATGTTCTTGCCGCCCAGCACGACGAGAAAATAGTTCACGTCGTTGTCGATGTCGGCCTCGATGGCTTCGGCGCTCTGCAGCTCCTCCACCAGAGTGTCCAGCTGCTTGCCGGGGTAATAGCGTTTGTAGACCTCGTGCCAGATCTCGCTGGCAAGGTCGGCGGTGGTGTGGATGTATTTGGCCTTGGCGACCAGTTTGTAATCGGGTTTCATAGTGCTCCTACTTTTGTCGGGGATCACACCTTGAGGATGTAATCCGATTTGCGGGGCGCGGCGGGCTGAGGGTCCCCGGCGGGGTAGCCCAGGATGCAGTGGCCGACGCCGATCCACTCGCCCTCGATGCCCCACTTCTTCAGCAGGGCTTTGCCCTCTTCGCTCTCAAACTCTTCTTTGGCGCGGTTGATCCAGCAGCTGCCCAGCCCCAGCGAGGCGGCGGCCAGCATCAGGTTGCCCATGACAAGGCTGCCGTCCTGCACAGCGCACTTGGCGTTGGCATCGGCCAGCACCACCAGAATGGTGGGCGCGCCGTACATGGGGTCGCAGTCCTTGCCCATGATGGCGGCGTTCATGCGGGAGAGCTTTTCCCGCGTGGCGGCGTCCTGCACCACCACGATCTTGGCGCTCTGCTTGCCCATGGCGCTGGCAGCATAGGTGCCGGCACCCAGAACGGCTTCCAGTTCTTCGTTGGTGATCTGCTCCGGTTTGTAGGCGCGGCAGCTGCGGCGGCTCCGGATGGTCTGAATGGTCTCATTGGTCATGGCAATTTTCCTCCTGTGATCGGATAAGTTTATTGTACCACATTCCACGGCAGAGTGCAAAGTGGCCGGAACTCTCGGAAAAAGATGCAAAGTGCACAAGAAATCGAAAAAAGATTATGGAAAAGCATCCTTGTTGCCGCGCGGCCGATACGTTATAATAGGGCTACCAGGAAGGAAAGGAGTCGTGCTCTATGGCGAAGGCATCGCAGGTCGTTATACTGGAAAATGAATTTTACATCATCAAAGCCCCGAATGGGAAGGTGCTGGAAGTAAAGGACTTCAACACGGAGAACGGCGCCGCCATCCAGCTGTGGAGCTACGCGGGCCATCCGTGGCAGCAGTGGCAGTTCGTGGACGCAGGCGGCGGGCGCTGGCGCATCCAGAACCGCTTTACCGGCAAGGTGATCGACCTGGCCCTGGGCGGCGTGGTGGAAGGCACCTGGCTGCACCAGTGGAGCCGCACCAACGGCTGGAGCCAGTGCTGGACGCTGGAACCCACCCGCAGCGGTCACACCCGCATCCGGAATGTGCTGGCGGACAAATACATTGACCTGGTGGGCATGAATACCGCAAACGGTGCGCATGCCCAGATCTGGACCTATGTGGCCGGCGGCAACCAGGAATGGGATCTGGTGCGCATCGACCCGGACGCCGCCCAGGCGGCAAAGCGTGCGGAGGAAAAGCCGGACCCCCAGCCCACGCCCAGCCAGCGCAAGCATCAGAATGATCTGGTGCGCAAGCTGAACAATGCCGGACAGGGCCGCGCCAGCCGGAAGGGCTGACGGCTCCCCGACACCGAAAAAGCATACGAAGTGACCCGGCAGAGCCTGCGGGCTCTGCCGGGTCCTCTTTCTGGCCGAAAATAACGCAGAAAAAGGAGAATACACCCATGAACTTAGGTGCTTTTATGGATCCGGAGTACCCCATCTTCAGCACGACGCTGTGCTATCTGGAGCGGGATGACGCCTACCTGATGCTGCACCGCATCAAAAAACAGGACGACTACAACCACGACAAGTGGGTGGGCGTAGGCGGCAAATTTGAGCGCTTTGAAAGCCCGGAGGACTGCCTTGTGCGGGAGGTGCGGGAGGAAACGGGCCTTACCCTGACGCGCTGGCGCTGCCGGGGCCTGCTGACCTTTGTGTGGGGCAACATGACCGAGTTCATCCACCTGTACACCGCTGACGGCTGGCAGGGCGAGATGGTGCAGGGCGACGCCTGCAAAGAGGGTGTGCTGGAGTGGGTGCCCAAGGAAAAGGTGACGGAACTGCCCATCTGGGAGGGCGACAAAATTTTCTTCCGCCTGCTCAACGGGGATCGGCCGTATTTTTCGCTCAAGCTGGTGTACGACGGCGATACCCTGAAACAGGCGGTACTGGACGGAGAACAAATCGTCGGAAAGACCTGACTTCAAAGCTGGCATAAAACCCAAAAGCCGGAAGCGCTCTGAAACGCCTCCGGCTTTTCCTATCATAATGCTTTAGTTCAGCTTCAGGTCGCCGTCCTTGATCCAGCCCAGCTTGCGCTCTGCCTCACAGAAGAGGACGCTGAGCACGGCGGGCAGGACGAAGCACAGCAGGATCATGGCCGCCCAGTCCATGGGGGTGATGGCAGCTTTGGTGCCGGCGGCAATGTCGCTGACCCAGCCGGTGTACACGCCGATCTGGCCCACCAGACCGCAGGTGCCCATGCCGGAGGAAACGGCGGCACCGTTCATCTCAAAGTGGAACAGGCAGGTGGCCAGCGGGCCGGTGATGGCACTGGCCAGCGTGGGGGCGATCCAGATGCGGGGGTTCTTGATGATGTTGCCCATCTGCAGCATGCTGGTGCCCAGGCCCTGACTCACCAGACCGCTTACACCGTTCTCGCGGTAGCTCATCACGGCAAAGCCCACCATCTGGGCGCAGCAGCCCGCCACGGCGGCACCGCCGGCCAGACCGGTCAGACCCAGTGCGGCGCAGATGGCTGCCGAGGAGATGGGCAGGGTGAGGGCTACGCCCACGATCACCGACACCAGAATGCCCATGATCAGCGGGGCCTGCTCGGTGGCCCACATGATCAGGGTGCCCACCTGGCTGGCGGCTGCGCCGATGGGGGCGGCGATGAGCATGGACAGACCGACGCCCACAAAGATGGTCACCAGCGGGGTGACCAGGATGTCCACCTTGGTCTCCTTGCTCACGGCCTTGCCCAGTTCAGCGGCCACGATGGCAATGATCAGCACGGCCAGCGGGCCGCCGGCCCCGCCCAGGGCGTTGGCCGAGTAGCCCACCGTGATCAGACTGAACAGCACCAGCGGCGGGCAGTGGAGTGCCCAGCCGATGGCGCAGGCCATGGCCGGGCCGCTCATGGCCGTAGCGTAGCCGCCCAGATCCACCAGCATCTCCAGCCCGGTCTGTTGGCCCAGCGTCTTGATGATGGTGCCGATGAGCAGACTGGCGAACAGGCCCTGTGCCATGGCGCCCAGTGCTTCAATGAGGTAGCGCTGCGGAGAAATGACGATGTCCTTGCGCTTTAAAAAATCTTTCACATTTTCCATAAATAACCAACCTTTCCGGTCTGCGGCGCGGTACGCCGCAGAGAAACTGCATGTCAAGTATAATACCATACACCTGTCAAGACAGCAAGAAAAAACGGGATTTCCGGCGGCAAAAACAGGAAATTTCGGCTTTGTGCAATGTTTTGCCCCAGCGAAACGTATCCCTTTTGGAGTATTTTTCGGGTGTGCGGACACAGGCCTGCCCGTGCGCGGCGGCCACGGCGGCAAAGTCCAGCCGATTGACGGCGGGACGGCATCGGGTGTATACTGAACCTGTGTGAAAATGCATGAATGGCCGTCCGCTTTTGCGGCGGCAGACGATAACCAAAACAGGGATCCGGAGGCGAAGAAGTACGGCATGAAACGAATTTGGAACAACAGATCTTCGGCACGCGGCTGGGGCAAGGCTGCGGCTGTTTTTACCATGGCCATGGTGCTGGCCGTCGGCGGTCTGGGGGCGGCCATGAATCTGGCCGACCTGCAGGGGGCTGTGACGGTGCAGCCCATCGTCCGGCAGCAGAGCGGGACGGAACCGGAGCAGAAAACAAAGCTCTTCGGGAAGAAACAGACCGGGGCGGCGGCTTCTTCGGAAGAATGCGCTGCGGACAGCACGGAAGAGCCCCGGACGGCGGAAGGACCCACGGCACAGGCACAGCCGGAAGCCGCCGAGCAGCCTGCCGAACAGACCGCGGAGTCTGAGACGACCGCAGAGCAGGGCGAAGAGCCCGCCGCAGCGGAGAACCCGGCGGAGCCTGCACAGAACACCGCAGAGGAACCGGACCCGCTGGTGCCGGGCCGCGCGGAGGACGCAGAGCCGGACACCACGGAAAGCACGGAAACGGCAGAGACCGCACAGGAGAACAGCCCAGTGATCCTGCAGCAGGAAACGCCGGAGCTGGCCGCACAGGATCCGCTGGCAGCCCCGGAGGAAACGGATGCCGCCGAGAACGACCTGTCCGGCCGCACGCCGGAGGGTTCCATGCTGCTGACCGACGAACAGATCCGGAAGGCACTGGACGAGGGCGCGTTGGATGAGGCCGAGGCACAGTGCATCGACCTGGGCGACGAGAACGGCTTCTTCAGCTGGCTGTGGAACTGGCTGTTCGGCAAAAAGGACAACCAGGAGGAATACACCGGCTGGCTGACCAAGAACGGCAAGACCTATTACTACAGTGCCTCCACCCATAAGCCGGTCACCGGCATCCAGACCGTGGACGGCAAGCTGTATTACTTTGACGCCGACGGCGTGATGCAGAAGAATGTGAACTTCGGCATCGACGTGTCCAAGTACCAGACCAACATCGACTGGGACAAGATCAAGAAGGCGGGTGTGAACTTTGTGATCATCCGCATCGGCTACCGCGGCTACGGTGCCAGCGGCACCCTGGTCAAGGATCCCATGTTCGAGGAGCACTTCACCAACGCCCGCAACGCCGGTCTGAAGGTGGGCGTGTATTTCTTCACCCAGGCAGTGACCGAGGATGAGGCCCGCGAGGAAGCGCAGGGCTGCAACTGGGCGCTGAACGGCCGCAAGCTGGATTACCCCATCTATTATGACACCGAAGCTTCCACCTCTCCCAACGGCACCGGCCGTGCCGATGGCCTGGGCAAGGAGGACCGCACCAAGTGTGCCATCGCCTTCTGCGAGGAAGTCAAGTCGCTGGGGTACAAGCCCGGTGTGTACGCTTCCACCACCTGGTTCCGCAAGCGGGTGGACCTGGACGCCCTGCGCAAGTACACCATCTGGAACGCCCATTACGGCGTGTCCAGCAGCCCCATCGACTGCGATATGTGGCAGGGCACCGAGAAGGCCCGCATCAATGGCTACAGCGGTGAGCTGGATGCCAACATCAGCTACATGGGATGACAGGAGGAGCGCGATGGACCGCATTCGTCTGATCGCGTCGGACATGGACGCGACCCTGCTGGACGGGCACAGCCAGCTGCCGCCGGACTTTCTGCATCTTGTGAAGGAGCTGGCCGGACAGGATATCCTGTTCGCGGCTGCCAGCGGGCGGCCGCTGTACAAGCTGGAAGAGATGTTTGCTCCGGTGCTGGAGCAGACCCTTCTGGTGGCCGACAACGGCGGCGCTGTGCGCTGGCGCGGCAAAGACCTGTTCGTCTCCCGCATGGAGCCGGAGGTCTGGCACCGGCTGACGGCCTGCGCGGAGGAAAACGGGGATTCCTTTGTGGTCTGCGGGCTGGAAAACGCCTACCTGCGCCCCTGTGACCGGTGCTATGATGCCGTATACCGCAACTTCTACAACCGCATTGCCTATGTGTCGGATCTGTACACCATCGACGCCGCAGTGGACAAGTTTACCATCTATCTGCCGCAGGACAATGCGCAGGAGGTGTACGAGAAGGTCTACGGCCCCCGCTTTGGGCAGGAACTGGCCGTGGCGGTGTCCGGCAAATGCTGGATCGACGTGACCAACCCCGGCGTGACCAAGGGGAAGGCTGTGGAGCGTCTGAGCAGGCTGCTGGACATCCCATCCGGTGCCATGATGGCCTTTGGCGACACCTACAACGACATCGAGATGCTGGAGGCCGTGGGCTACGGCTTCCTGATGGAAAACGGCAGCCCGGAGCTGCGCAGCCGGGTGCCGTATCTGGCCCCGCCCAACACGGAATACGGGGTGGCCCGGGTGCTGCAGCAGGTATTGCGGCAAAAGGGCTGCGTCTGCCCAGCGGATTTTACAAAAGCACACTGACCCCATAGGGGAGCTGCTGCACGGAAAAAGCGTGCGGCGGCTCCTTTTTTGTGCCGCATACCGGCCCCGGGCGGTGCATACACTGGTTCCAGAGTGTGCAACGCAAAAATGGTGCTGGGGAGGCAGGGCGATATGTTTGTGATCACGTTGAGCAGAACGAGCCTGAAAAAACTGGGGCTGGGGGCCATGTGCTGTGCCCTGGTGGTGTGCAGCGCGCTGCTGGGGCGCTACATCAGCACCCGCACGGTGACGGCTGCGGCGTCGGTGAACAAAATCGAGAGCGCACAGGACATCCAGACCTGGTTCACCGGCTACGGGCTGGAGGTGGACGGTGCGTCCATCACCGCCGACAAAGTCAAGATCCCCCGCAAATGGGACGACAGCTTTTCCGCCTTCAATGGGGTGGTGCAGCAGAGCGGCATGGATCTGACCCGCTGCAAGGGCAAAACGGTGGAAAAATGGACGGCCCTGATCCCGGCGGCCAGCAGCGGCGAGACAAGCCGCTACGGGGTGCTGCTGGTGTGGCGCAAAAAGGCTGTGGGAGCCTACCTGCTGGAGCGGCCCTCCGGCGTGGTGGTGGGTCTGAAGGACCTGCAGACGGCCATGGCCGAAGCCCAGCAGACTTCCGGCGAGGACTACAGCGGGGACTGGGGCGAACGGCACGACGAGGAACTGGACGCGCAGCAGACCTCCGGGGAGGACTACAGCGGCGACTGGGGCGAGCGCCATGACGAAGAACTGACCGGCGACGCGGCGCAGCAGACTTCCGGGGAGGCCGGAGAGCAGGCCCAGGCGGTGGATTATGCGTCCCTGCCGCTGGACGCCGAAGGCTACCCCGTGGAGTGATGCAGGCCGGAACTCCCGGCAAAACCGGTGCGATCCCGGAACGAACAACCGGTTTTGCATGGAAAATTGGGTCGCAGAATGCATAAATTTTGCAAACAAAAATGAAAAAATGTAAAAAATGAGCATTTTTGGAGCTTTTGTATGTTCAAAACTACCAAAATTTTGCCGCAAAAATCAGCAATATAGAACGGTGCAAAAAGACAGTGCAGGGTTTATAATAGATGTATAAACTTTTCCTGTATTTTTACGCCCCATGTGCTGGAGTTTGCAGCGCCGGGCACAGGAAAATCAAGTAAGGAGAAAATGATTATGAAGGAATTCCAGTATACCGTTAAGGATGCCTGCGGCATCCACGCTCGTCCGGCCGGCCTGCTCGTCAAGACCGTGAAGGGCTTTGCCAGCACCGCCACCCTCGAGAAGGACGGCAAGAGCTGCGACATGCGCAAGCTGATGGCTCTGATGGGCATGGGCGTCAAGCAGGGCGAGACCATCACCATCAAGGTAGAAGGCGACGATGAAGAGGCAGCCGCTGCAGCAATTCAGAAGTTCCTGACCGAGAACGTCTGATCCCGCCGTGATGCCACAGCCCTCGCGGAGTGATCTGCGGGGGCTTTTTTGAAATGGATGAGTAAGAAGGAGAATGAGCGATGCAGGTAGGCACCGGTAGAAGCATTCTGAACGGCATTGCCATCGGCAAGCTGAAGATCTATAAGAAAAAGGACACCGTGATCTCCACCGCAGAGGTCGCCGACACCGCTGCAGAGGTGGCCCGCTTTGAGGCTGCCCAGCAGAAAGCCATTGAGCAGCAGACTGCTCTGTACGAAAAGGCACTGGCCGAAGCAGGCGAGGACATTGCCGAAGTGTTCAACATCCACGCCATGATGCTGGAAGATGACGACTTTGTGGACGCCATCAAGGAGATCATCAACGGCCAGCACAAGTGCGCCGAGTACGCTGTCAAGACCGCCGGCGACAATCAGGCTGCCGTGTTCGCAGCCATGGATGACCCGTATCTGCAGGCCCGCAGTGCGGACGTCATCGACATTGCACAGGCGATCCTGGACATCCTGCAGGGGGTGGACAATGCCAGCCTGCAGGGCACCGAGCCCAGCATTCTGGTGGCCGAGGATCTGGCCCCGTCCGAGACGGTGCGCATGGACAAGAGCCTGCTGCTGGGCTTCATCACCCGCGAGGGCAGCTCCAACAGCCACACCGCCATTCTGGCCCGCAGCATGAACATCCCTGCCCTGATCCAGTGCAAGGATATCCAGGATGACTGGGACGGCAAGATGGCCGTGGTGGACGGCTACAATGCCTGTGTGTATGTGGACCCCACCCCCGATCTGCTCAAGAGCCTGAAAAAGCGCCAGCAGGAGGACCAGAAAAAGCAGGCCCTGCTGCAGGAGCTGAAGGGCAAGCCCAACACCACGCTGGACGGCAAGACCATCAACGTGTTTGCCAACATCGGCGGCATGGGCGACGTGGGTGCTGTGCAGCAGAACGACGCCGGCGGCGTGGGCCTGTTCCGCACCGAATTCGTCTACCTGAACTGCAAGGACTTCCCCACCGAAGAGTATCAGTTCGAGGCCTACAAGCAGGTGCTGGAGAGCCTGGCTCCCCGCAAGGTGGTCGTGCGCACCTGTGACATCGGCGCCGACAAGACCGTGGATTACATGAAGCTGGACCACGAGGACAACCCGGCTCTGGGCTACCGTGCCATCCGCATCTGCCTGACCCGCAAGGACTTTTTCAAGACCCAGCTCCGGGCCCTGCTGCGCGCTTCCGCTTACGGCAACATGAGCATCATGTTCCCCATGATCACCAGCCTGCGGGAACTGCAGGATGCCAAGGCCGTGCTGGAAGAGTGCCGTGCCGAGCTGACTGCCGAGGGCGTGAAGATGGGCCAGAACATTGAAGTGGGCACCATGATCGAGACCCCCGCCGCCGTGCTGATCGCGGACGAGCTGGCACAGGAGTGCGACTTCTTCTCCATCGGCACCAACGACCTGACCCAGTACACCTGCGCTCTGGACCGCCAGAACGCAAAGCTGGAGCCTTTCTTCAACCCCCATCACCCGGCAGTGCTGCGCGCCATCAAGATGACCATCGAAGCCGGCCATCGCCACGGCATCTGGGTGGGCATCTGCGGTGAGCTGGGTGCCGACACCGCCCTCACCGAGACCTTCCTGCGCATGGGCGTGGACGAGCTGTCCATGAATGCCAAGAGCATCCTGCCGGTGCGCAAGATCATCCGCAGCGTGGACCTGAGCAAGCCTTCTGAAAAGTAAGGCGGGCCCTTATTTGCAAAATCGACCCCGGCAGGGCACACACCCCGCCGGGGTCTTTGTATACCGGGCAAAGTTTTCCGGAAACCACTTTAAAACCATAAAGCAAAATGCTATACTAGGGACATTGGGTATGCAGGCTGCCAGCGCTGCCCGGGAGGTTTTTTATGACGCAGTTGTTGATCCGTCTGTTTATCCGTCACCCCGACAATCCGCAGAACCCGCACACCCGGGCCGCCTATGGCAATCTGGCCAGCATCGTGGGCATGGTGTGCAATGTTCTGCTCTGCCTGGGCAAGCTCGCCGTGGGCACGCTGTTCGGTTCCATCGCCATCATGGCCGATGCCCTGAACAACCTGTCGGATGCATCGTCCAATATCGTCAGTCTGGTGGGGTTCAAGCTGGCGTCCAGAGCACCGGACGCGGAACACCCCTTCGGCCATGCCCGGTATGAGTATCTGGCCGGGCTGGTGGTCAGCGTGACGGTGCTGGGCATTGGCTTTTCCCTGCTGAAGGAGTCGGTGGTCAAGGTGCTGCATCCCACAGCGGTGCAGTTCAGTCTGCTGACCGTTGCCGTGCTGGTCGCTTCCATTCTGGTCAAGCTGTGGATGAGCGGTTTCAACCGCACCGTCGGCCGCACCATCGGTTCCGAGACCCTCATTGCCACGGCGGCGGACAGCCGCAACGATGTGCTGAGCACCGGTGCGGTGCTCATTGCCACCATTCTGTGCCACCTGACCGGCTGGAACATTCTGGATGGTCTGATGGGTGTGGGCGTGGCCGTGTTCATTCTGATCTCCGGCTGGGGTCTGGTGATGGACACCCTCAGCCCGCTGCTGGGCGAACGCCCCAGCGATGACCTGGTGGATCACATCGAGCAGACTGTGATGAGCTACCCCGGCGTGCTGGGCATGCATGACCTGATGGTGCACGACTACGGCCCGGGGCACCAGTTTGCCTCGCTGCATGTGGAACTGCCTGCCGAGCAGGATCCGTTGGACGCCCACGACCTGATCGACAACATCGAACGGAATTTTATGAAGAATGACCATCTCATGGTCACCATCCACTACGATCCCATCGTGACCTCGAATGCTGCGGTGGGGGTGCTGCGCACCCGTCTGACCGAAAAACTCCGCCAGCTGGACCCGGCCCTGTCACTGCACGATCTGCGCATCGTGCCGGGCAAGACCCACACGAATGTGCTTTTTGATCTGGTGCTCCCGGCGGGCTATGCCGGGGACAAGGTGGAACTGCTGACCCAGATGGAGCAGTTCATCAAGGAACAGGACCCCACCTATAACTGCATCATCAAGGTGGAGCAGAGCTATACGGCGGCACATCAATCATAAATCCAGGGGGGAAGTATGATGCTGAATGAGACCTACCGCGCCATGCTCGGCAACAAGAGCGTGATCCGCGAGACTTTCATGTACGGAAAAAAACGTGCCGCCGAGATCGGCTACGAGAATGTGTTCGATTACTCGCTGGGTAACCCCAGCGTGCCCTGCCCGCCGGAATTTACCGCCGCCATGCAGGACCTGCTGGCCAACGAGGAACCGGTGAACCTGCACGGCTACTGCCCCAGCCAGGGCGACCCCGGCTTCCGCGCCGACGTGGCGGCCCATCTGGCAAAGACCTTTGGCCTGCCCTATGAGCAGAAGCACATCTTCCCCACCACCGGTGCTGCCGGCGCGATTGCCCATGCCATCCGTGCCGTCACCCAGCCCGGTGATGAGGTGCTGACTTTTGCGCCCTACTTCCCGGAGTACGGCCCCTATGTGGCCGGCACCGGTGCGGTGCTCAAAGTGGTGCCGCCGCAGGCACCCACCTTCCAGCCCAATCTGGATGCCTTTGAGCAGATGATCGGCGAAAAGACCACCTGTGTGCTCATCAACACCCCCAACAATCCCACCGGTGTGGTCTATTCGGCCCAGACCCTCACCCGGATGGCCGACATCCTGACCGAGAAGAGCAAGGCCTTTGGCCACAACATCTTCCTTGTGAGCGATGAGCCCTACCGGGATATCGCCTTTGACGGCAAGAAGGTGCCCTACCCGGCGGCCTTCTACCCCCACACCCTCACCTGCTTCTCCTACTCCAAGAGCCTGAGCCTGCCCGGCGAGCGCCTTGGCTATGTGGCCGTGCGCCCGGGCTGTGAGGGGGAGGATATTCTGGTGGATATGATGGCCCAGATCTCCCGTTTTACCGGCCACAACTGCCCGCCCAGCATCATCCAGCGGGCCGTGGGCCGCTGCCAGGAGGTCACCAGCGATCTGAGCGTCTACGAGACCAACATGAACCTGCTGTACGATAAGCTCACCGCGCTGGGCTTTGAGGTGGAGCGCCCCGGCGGCACCTTCTACATCTTCCCCAAGGCACTGGAGGAGGACGCCAATGCCTTCTGCCAGAAGGCCCGGGAGTTCGACCTGCTGCTGGTGCCCAGCGATACCTTTGGCGTCAAGGGCTATGTGCGCCTTGCCTACTGTATCGACACCGAAAAAGTAAAGCGCAGCCTGCCGGCTTTGGAAAAGCTGGCGGCCGCTTACCGCAAGTAAACCTGCCCGCCCACGCGGCGCATGGCGGCGCGTGGTTGAGGATAGAAAAACCATCAGAGAGGAAAGGGAACCCTGCTATGGAAAAGATCAAAATGACCACGCCCCTCGTCGAGATGGACGGCGACGAGATGACCCGCATTCTGTGGAAGATGATCAAGGACGAACTGATCCTTCCGTTTGTGGACCTCAAGACCGAATACTATGACCTTGGCCTGCCCAACCGCGATGCCACCGGCGACCAGGTGACCATGGACGCCGCCCTTGCCAACAAGAAGTATGGCGTGTCGGTCAAGTGCGCCACCATCACCCCCAATGCCCAGCGCATGGACGAGTACAAGCTGCACGAGATGTGGAAGAGCCCCAACGGTACCATCCGCGCCGTGCTGGACGGCACCGTGTTCCGTGCCCCCATCATGATCGACAGCATCAAGCCGGTGGTCAAGAACTGGAAAAAGCCCATCACCATCGCCCGCCATGCCTATGGTGACGTGTACAAGTGCACGGAGTTCCGCATCCCCGGTGCCGGTAAGGCAGAGCTGCTGTTCACCGGTGCCGACGGCACCGAGCAGCGTGCCACCGTGTTCAATTTTGAAGGTCCCGGTGTGCTGCAGGGCCAGTACAACAAGGACGATTCCATCCGCAGCTTTGCCCGCAGCTGCTTCAACTACGCACTGGACGTGAAGCAGGATCTGTGGTTTGGCGCCAAGGACACCATTTCCAAGAAGTATGACCACACCTTCAAGGATATCTTCCAGGAGGTGTACGACGCCGAATACAAGGCAAAATTTGAGGCTGCCGGCATTACCTACTTCTACAGCCTCATTGACGACATCGTGGCCCGCGTCATCCGCAGCGAGGGCGGCTTTGTCTGGGCCTGCAAGAACTACGACGGCGATGTGATGAGCGATATGGTGTCCACCGCCTTTGGTTCGCTGGCCATGATGACCAGCGTGCTGGTGAGCCCGGACGGCAAATACGAGTACGAGGCTGCGCACGGCACCGTGACCCGCCATTACTATAAGTATCTGAAGGGCGAAAAGACCTCCACCAACCCCATGGCCACCATCTTTGCATGGTCCGGCGCACTCAAGAAGCGCGGTGAGCTGGATGACCTGCCGGAGCTGGTGAAGTTCGGCGAGGCACTGGAAGCTGCCAGCCTGCAGACCCTGAACGATGGCATCATGACCAAGGACCTGTGCGGCCTGGCCGAAGGCATCACCCCCACCGCCGTGGACAGCGAGGGCTTCATCAAAGCCATCCGGGAGCGTCTGGAAGCCAAGCTGGCATAAAACGATTTTCAATATAACATAAAAACCGGAACGATCTACCCGAAAAAGGGAAGATCGTTCCGGTTTATGTTTTAGGCAGGATGTGCGACAAACTGGAACTTGTCGGGGCGAGGCCCCTCCATCTTGCTGCCGCAAGACCGTTCGGTCGCTTGAAAGCCCCACTGGGGCTTTCATTGTTCCGCTTCGCTCCACAAACGCGAATTGTTTACTTCTTCGTCTTAGGCGCAATAAGCAACATGACTGTCACAAGAATATATAAACCATACAGTAACCAAGTAATGGTATTGTTCCAAGGAAAACTCATTTCTGGATGGTTCAATGCAAACACTATAAATGCAATAGCTATAATCAGCATTATTAAACCGAGAATCCTTGATATACGCTTTTTCATGCAAAGCACTTCCTTGTCAAACTGGAATTGTTAATCTTGAACTGGTCCTATAATGCCAAATGCTATTGCATCAATAAAAAGCACGAACGCTATCACACAAACAATTAAAATAGTTGCAATGACTTTAATAACAAGTTGTTGATTTTGTCTTAAATTACTCTTACTAACAATCCTTAAGACAAAAATCAAAGCAACGAGGATGATAAAAGAAATAATATTATAAAGAACCACTGTTTTCATCTATGTGTCCTTCTTTTTTATATCAATTCCGATTTGTTGGTTACAGATGCAGTGCATCAAGCACTTCATTTACGATGTTCAGCGATACCTGCCCCGGTGCACTTGCCTGCCCGGGGTTGGCAAAGGTCATGGCAGAGCCAAAGGCCTCCCCGGCCAGACGGCTCACCGCGCCCAGCGCCCCCATGCTCATGGTGATGACCGGTGTTTCCGGGTGAAGGTCGGCCATCTCGGCGGTAGCGGCCAGCAGCTCCAGTACATCGGTGCGGCACCGGGGCATGACCGCCACCTTGGGCAGGTCGGCCCCGGCCTGCTGCATGGCAACCATGCGGTTCACCAGTTCGGCCCGCGGCGGCGTCTTGTGGAAGTCATGGCTGGAGCAAACCACCGCAGCCCCGGCGGTATGGGCGTCTCCGATCAGTGCGGGCAGGTCATCCCCTGCCGGAAAGAACTCGATGTCGATGAGGTCAGCACAGTCGGTGTCAAGGATCGTGTGGAGCAGATCGGTGTATTCCGTGTGACGCAGTGCGAGTTCTCCGCCCTCTGCCTTCGTGCGGATGGTGACGAGCAGCAGCTTGTCCTTCAGGGCGACCCGCAGCTTTGCCAGACAGCGGGCTACTGCACCGGGCGTCCGGGCGTCATCGAAATGGTCTACGCGCCATTCCACACAATCTGCCTGCAGGGTGGAAAACTGCGCGGCAGTCTCCAGAATGCGGGACTCGGTATGCTCTACGATGGGGATGATGACTTTGGGGCGACCTTCCCCGATGCGGCAGCCGCGGATATCGACACAGGACATGGCGTTTCTCCTTTATATAGTAAGTATAGCTATCTCATACAGGATACTGGAATGATTTCATAATACGTTCTGCCAGCCGCCTTGTCAAGAAAAGGCGGCTGTTATAATAAGAGAAAAACAGGAGGATTTTCTGCGGCGCAAAGAAATTGGAAAAAAGATGTCAAAAAGTGTTGACAAG
>OOBP01000789.1_pt1 | contig 19254 bp, 9 predicted proteins | sample 1671681 | NCBI WGS metagenome assembly OOBP01 (sample SAMN06348181, study PRJEB24527) | human gut metagenome
CCACCAGGGAGGATAATATTTAATAAAATCGCAGTTAACCCGCCAGCACAAATAGGGTTTTCAACTAGTACATAAATAGAGGCTGGCAATATTTTAAAAATTTCGGGATCGTAGGAGACGCCAAGCCCTAAACCTAAAGAAGTGGCGACAATAAGTGTTTCACGGCGCTTTAAACCATTGGTGATGATGATGCGAATCCCAGCGATGGCAATCATGGAAAACATCAACGTCATTGCGCCTCCCAGAACTGCCGAGGGAATGGTCGTGAAGAAGCCGCCAATCATCGGAAACAAACCGAGGATAACCAGCATTACCGCGATGGTTCGCCCGACATAACGTGAAGCGACGCCAGTCATCTGAATAACCCCATTATTTTGCGCAAACGTGGTTAAGGGTAATGAACCGACAGCGGAGGCGATAACAGAAACCAGACCGTCTGCCAGCACGCCGCCTTTCAGTCGGGACTGATACTCTTCTCCCTGAATGGGTCGGCGGGAAACCATTGCCGTGGCGGTGATATCGCCGACAGCTTCCAGCACGCTAAGCAAATAAATCGTGCCAACCACCAGGAACTGATGGAAGCTGAAACTAAACCCGTATTTGAATGGATGCGGGATGGTGATTAACGGCAAATTGCGCATACTGCTGAAATCCACCATACCCAGGCATAACGACGCGATATAACCGACGCATAGCCCAATGGCGATCCCTCCCATGCGTAGCAACGGACTGCGACAGCAGTTAAAGCCGATCACCACAATCAAAACCAATAAACCAACGCCGAGATGTTCGTAATTGCCGAACGTACCGCTGCTTTTGGCTGCAAATCCTCCACCAAAATCGATAATGCCGACTTTAATCAGGCTTAAGCCGATCATCAGTACCACAATACCGCTGACAGTAGGCGTAATAACCCGACGTAAATAGGGCAGGATAAAAGAAGAGCCGACAACCAGAAATGCGCCAACGAAGGAGACGCCGAGGAGCGACGACATGATTAACTCTTCGTGAAAACCGTCGCTTTTCATGCTGCTGCCCAGCGCAATCATGACCGTAACAAATGAAAAATTGACTGACTGAATTGAGAGAAGACCAGAACCGACGATGCCGTAGCGGTTTACTTGTAACCAGGTACCAATACCAGAGGCGATCATCGCCATAGAAACCAGATAAGCGGTTGTTTCAGCGGAAAGCTGTAAGGCCGCACCCACGATTAACGCGGGGGTTACCATCGGAACGAAAATTGCCAACAGATGGGTAATGGCACCAACGAGAGCCTGATGAAAGGGAGGGCGATCCTCCAGTTCAAATATAAGGTCAGAACCTGCATGGTTTATATCAGACATCCCTTCACTCCTTTTAAAGTAAATTTGATCATCTGAATTAGTAAAATAAATTCCCACGAATTTGGGGCGCAGGACGCCTTGAGAACGGCTTATCTCATTTTCGCAGTCACTATTTAGTCGTCGTTCAAACAGAGAAACAGGCCGCCGAAGCGGCCATTTATTATATTTTTTCCAGCGCGGTGAGTATTTTCTCCGGTGTGAAATGCCATTCGCGTAACCAGATGCCGCATGCATCGTGAATTGCGGTAGCAATCGCCGGAGCTGCGCCATTTACACCGATTTCCGAGATCGATTTCGCCCCGAACGGGCCGACTTTATCGTCGCTCGGCACCAGCACAGCGCGGAAATCACGCGGAATATCGCCTATTTTCGGTGCGCCGTAACTGCGTAAATCACGCGTTAACGGGTGACCTTCGGCGTCATAAATGATTTCTTCGCTCATACTGTGGCCGATTGCACGAAGGGTGGCACCGTAGATTTGTCCCAACGCTAACTCTGGATTGACCGGTGTACCGCAATCCAGCAAGGCGTAGAATTTATCCAGGCGGATTTCACCCGTACGCGTGTTGACGGCAACTTCAGCAAAGTTTGCGCCATACGGGAAGGCGAAATCAGGCGTGATATAACTGCCAGTTCCCACCAGTGAACCAAAGCCTGTGCCGGTTTCGCCTTTATGGGCAATATCCCCGAAACTAACTTCGCCTTTCTTGCCGCGTACGACGCCCGGCGTTGCTAGTTGGACATCTGCCACTGGCTCACCCAACATTTGCGCGCCGTGGAACAGAATTTTCTCCCGCAGATTTTCCGCTGCCAAACGCGCCGCGTTACCCGAGAAGCAAGTACCGGACGAGGCATATGCGCCTTTATCAAACAACGCATGATCGGTATCACCGGAGATAACATGCACGTCCTGCGGAGGGCAGTGCAGCACTTCTGCTGCCAGTTTCGTCACTACAGTATCCAGACCAGTACCAATATCCGCACCGCCAGAATGAACGATAAAGGTGCCGTCCGATTCCAGTTTGATCATACAGTTAGCCTGATCGATATCCGGGATACCCGATTTCTGCATGATAATGGCGACGCCGCGACCGATGTGCCAGTCACCATTTTGCGGTTTCGGTGAAGACCATTGGATCATCTCGCGACCCTGACGCAGGATCTCTTCCAGTGCGCAGCTGGCGGCGGAAGGAACGGAGGTCGGCGCTTTACCTTCACCGATTGCACCGAGAATTTTCAGCTCTTGCCCTTCGTGTACCCGGTTACGTTCGATAATTTCCAGTTGGTCGATCTGTAACTGTTCAGCCAGTTCCGCTAATGCCATGGTGATAGCGAAGTTACCTTTCGGTGCGCCATAACCCTGATAAGCACCATTTGGGCAAATGTTGCTGTAGTAGGTGGTGACCTGGAAATCGACGTTATCGCACGGATATAACGGCAGCGACAGCGCCGGTCCGTTACACGGTACGGTGAGTGAGTGGTTGCCGTAAGGGCCAGTGTTGGCGCGGAAATCCATCTTCACTGCCGTCAGGCGACCATCTTTTTTCGCTCCCAGTTTGACGGTGACTTTCGCGACGTGACGAGAGGTGTTAGCAATAAACTCTTCTTCACGGGTGTAGCGGAACAGTACCGGACGCCCGGTCACGCAGGTTGCCCAGGCGCACACTTCTTCCAGCAGGATGTCCTGTTTAGACCCAAAACCGCCGCCAACTCGCTCTTTAATGACATGAACTTTATGTTGTTTCATGCCCACGAGGCGCGCGACCTGGCGGCGTAAGTGCCATGGTACCTGGGTGGAGGCGTGGATAACCAGACGATCGCCGTCCATACGGGTAAAGCAGATATGTGTTTCAGTCGGGCACTGCTGCGCCTGCGTTGAGTTATAGGTTCGCTCAATGATCACATCGGCATCGGCAAAGCCTTTGTCCATATCGCCAATATGACCATGAATACTGGCGGCGATATTTTTGCGAGGGCGAGAACCGATCGGGAAGTTGATGATCATATGCTCGCCGCGCTGGGCTGCATGGCTGTTATCGTCTTCCAGAGTATCTGGCGCACCAGCAACATACACCACCGGTTCATCGTGCACGACAGGCGCATCTTCCGCCATTGCTTCGTCGATCGACATTACCGGCTTAAGCACTTCATATTCAACGTCGATGAGCTTCAGTGCTTCGAGCGCAATTTCTTCACTTTCTGCGACGACCGCAGCAACGCGATCGCCGACGTGACGCATTTTCTTGCCGAACATACGGCGGTCAAGCGGTGACGGTTCCGGTGCGCTCTGACCGCCCGGGGTATAGTAGATATCCGGGCAATTCAGGTGAGTAATAACGTGAACAACGCCCGGTAAGGCTTCAGCTTTGCTGACATCCAGATGAGTAATCAGTGCGTGAGCGTGTGGGCTACGTAACATTTTAATGACGCAGGCGTCAGCCGTTACGCGGTCTTCAACATAGCAGGGTTTCGCCTGCACCATTTTCGCGGCATCAGTTTTAGGATAATGCTTGCCAATGACTTCAAGGTCGTCACGGAAAGTCGGAGCGATATCAATGGTGGCCTGCGGATTATTTTTACGTGCAACCGCCAGTTCAATGACCTGATAGTATTGCTGCCAGCCAGCATCGCGGCTAAACAGACCTGAGAGTGCATCGTCGATCTCTTCGCGGGTAGGTGCGTCGATGCGATCGAGAAGATCGGTGATAATCAGAGCTGCAGCTGGATCGTTATAACCAGACTGCACCACGCCAACATCAACCATGGCCTGTTGAACCAGACTTAACTCATTCCATTTGCCCAGAGATTCTGCAGTACGAATATCTGCCTTCTCTAACTGTGCGGCGATAAGCAAGGACGCGTTAACGATATTACCGTTAAAGATAATTGCGTCAGAACCGGCAAACCCAAAGCCATCATCACTGTTGCGTACAGAGTGCATTCCCATGTTAAACAACAGCTTTTGCACGTTTTCGCCTGGATTAACGGTTAGCTCCTGAGGCGCGCCATTTAAAGTAAAGTGGATGATCATACGGCTTCCTCCCCAGCCTGTTGGCAGTCGGCATACAGGTCGGCTACCAGAACTCCCGTGATATAGCGTTTATAGGCCACGCTGCCCCGCAAATCTTCCTGCGGGAAAATGGCGTTGGCGACAGCCTGTTCAAGTGCATTGCCTTCCAGATTTTGTTTTTCGACATCGTGCAGACGCAGGGCTTTACTGGCGACGCCATCCAGCGCAATTCGCATACCGTCGTGGTCTGTCATTGCAACGGCTGCCGTCACGACGGTTAAACCTGCCTGAGAACGGCTAATTTTGCGGGTCGCACAGGTGCGATACGGATCTTTAATGATAATTTCGGTTAGCAGGCGATCGCATGGGCAGGCCAGGTAGTCCTCGATTGACAGCGTTTCGCCGTTGCCAAAAACCAGTTCAGCATCCAGTGCCAGCAGGACGGGAAGCAGCACCGACTCTTCCTGCCGGGCGGCGATTTCACCACCAATGGTCGACTGATTACGAACATGGCGTGAGTAAACAAAACCGAGGGCTTCACGCAGTGCTGCAGGAATAAATCGCGCATCACGCAGTGGCTGCAAGCGAGACATTGCACCAATCCGCAGTGCACCGTTATCCCAGTCAACCCAGTCCAGTTCCAGATCCTGTAAGGAAATGGCAATCTTTTTATCGGTACGGGTTGGTGTAGCGTTGAGTTTGCTGCCCCCGGCGAACCAGACGGCTTCATCCTTGTAGCGGCGCTTCAGTTCCAGCGCCTGTTCGACAGAGTCGGGCCTGAAAAATTGTTCAATCATCTTCTTTCCTTATTTAACCCTCTTCCCTGCGGGAAGAGGGTATTTGTCATTTATGCCAGCGCATCCATCCGACGCCACATACTGGCAGCGGCTTTTCTGGCTTGCGCATAAATGGAATCGCAATCGAAGTTAAACTGACGGTCTTCATAGACCATCACGCCATTGACCATCACGCTATGAACGCTGCCTGAGCCCATACCGAAAGCGATATGCCCGGCGATATTGTCTGCAAGCAGCGGTGTCGGCGAGTTGTAATCGCAAATGGTTAAATCGGCTTTGTAACCGGCTTCCAGAAGGCCAAATTTCGCGCCAAAGTTGCGGCTCATCAGTTCGTTGCCGTTAGCCAGTGCTTTGGCAAAACTGTCAGGCCACAGCGGACCACCCGCATCGCGATGTTTAAAGAAGGCAAATTTCATCTCTTCAAACATGTCCGAACCAATGCCGTCAGTTCCCAACGCCAGATTGCGGATGTCGCTAAGGTGATGGTTGTAGCCGACATGGTTGTTCATGTTTGAACGGGCGTTATGCACCAGGAACGCATCGCGCTGATTGAGTAGGGCGATGTCATCTTTCGACAAGTACAGCCCATGAGCGACCAGCGTTTTGCTGTCGATGAGATCGAATTGCGCCAGTCGTGCCAGCAGGTCTTTGCCGTACCAGTGGTGACTGTAGGAAACGTCGTAAAGGTCTTCCGCAGCGTGAATATGCAAACCACGATCTGTGGCTTTCACGGCTTCACGCAGCATCTCCAGACCGGCATCCGGCACGGTAAACGGCGCGTGAGCGCCGATATGTGCTTCCACCAGATACGGCTCGGTTGCTGCTTTCTTCGCCTCATCAATCTGACGGGCGAAGCGGATGTTTTCTTCTACACCTTCCTGCAACTCTTTGATGCCGTTGTTACGGTCAGTAGTTTCAAAACAGGTCATCGCGCGCAGGCCAACTTTTAAAAATGCGTTGCGCAATGTGGAGAGCGACCCGCCGATATACGCCGGAGAGGCATGGTGATCGATAACCGATGTACATCCGCTCTTAATCGCTTCCAGGGAACAAATCAGTCCGCTGTAATAGAGCGACTCTTCATCAAGGGCGCGATCGAGTCGCCACCAGAGATTTTTCAGCGTTGAGATGAAATCCGGGCAGGGGGCGATGTTTGCCATAATTCCGCGGGACAGTCCCGAGTAAAAATGGTTGTGCGAGCAGACAATTCCCGGCATCACAATCCGACCATGCATCTCTTTGTAGCTGGCATCGGGGTAGCGTTGCGTCAGGGCATCGCCGATAGCGACAATCACATCATTTTCGATGGCGATATCAACGCCTTCCTGCACTTTCGCCGGGTGTAACTGCACTGCGGTGACATTCTTCAGAATCAACATGATTACACCTCCACGCGGCCCAGCAGATAATGATGATGCTGGTGGACATGGCTAATAATGCGGCACATATCGTTCAGCTCCGGTGGTACGTTGTTGAACTGACCTTCGCTGTCGATGTTTAACACCCAGCTTTGGTTATTCAGACGTACTCGTACCCGGCAATCTTCCACAAGGAAGCCAGGATTGCTGCTGTTATCAAAGTCTTGCGACAGGCTGAAGACGGTGATTTTGTCTTTGTACGGTTTACCGTTCCACGGGCAGAACTGAGCGCAGTTGCCGCATTCGTTACAGTAAGCGTCGAGGTGCAGCGTCTGGAAACGGTTCTGGAAGTCTGGGACCGCAATGGATACGTTGGCGCGGTTCGGGCAGACATCCACACACTTGCTGCAAACGTAGTTACATTCAAGGCAGCGTGCGGCTTCCTGGGCGACAAACGCGTCACGATCGTCGCTATCCACCAGGGTGATAGAGATATCGCCTTTGCGTTGATAGATTTCCGCCGGATTGACGTTGTTCCAGTATTTATCGTTCTGGTGGGAACGGATGTTTTCCCGACTAAGGATGACATCGGTCGCCCGACGCGCGGTTCCGACAGCAGCGACAATGGAGGATGGTCCGCGCTGTACGTCGCCGATCATAAAGACGTCAGTCAGACGAGTTTCGCCATTATGGTCGACGTCTGGCCAGCCGTTTTTGTCCAGCGGCACGCCCATCGCATTCAGGGCTTCAGTATCCTGCTGTTCACCAATGGCGGTGATCAGGCTGTCTACATGCAGTGTTACTGTTTCGTTGGTTTCAACCGGACGGCGACGACCTTTCTCATCAGGTTCGCCAAGCGACATAACGCGCAAGGTTAAGGTGCCATCAGCATCGAAACGTTCCGGATTATTCAGGAAACGGAACTCCACGCCGTCGTGCAACGCTTCTTCATACTCTTCGCGCCATGCTGGCATCTCTTGCAGTGAACGACGGTAAACGACCGTTGCTTTTTCTACGCCTGGAACGCGTAACGCCGCACGAGCGCAGTCCATTGCCGTGTTACCCGCCCCGACAACGACCACATGTTTGCCCAGCTTGAGCGCTGTGCCCTTGTTGTATTCACGCAGGAAGGGGAGTGATTTCCAGACATTTTGGTTGTCGCCCGCCAGTTTCACACCGCTATTTTTATCAGTGCCGGTGGCAATCAGAACATAGTGGAAGCCCTGATTTTTTAACTGTTCAACGGTCAAATCGGGTGAGCAGCCATACTCAAATTTCACGCCGTGAGCGGCAACAAAATCGATATCGTGCTGAATTAACTCTGCAGGAATACGGAACTGAGGAATGATATTTTTCACCACGCCGCCCGCATTGGCTTCGCGTTCAAACAGCGTAACCGGATGGCCCGCTCTGGCAAGGAAGTAACCTGCTGCCAGACCCGCCGGACCTGCACCAATCACGGCAACCGGATGGCGTGAACCAGAACCGGCTGGTTTGTGCCAGCGTTGCTTATATTCATCCCAACCTTTTTCCAGCGCGACTTTTTTCAGTTCGCGGATATTCAGCGCACTGTCGTAATCCAGGCGGGTACAGTTGTATTGGCACTGGTGATCGCAAATATGACCGGTAATGGCGGGCAGGGCGTTGCGTTGGTAGATGAGTTCCAGTGCGTCGGCATAGCGGTGTTCGCCAAGCAGACGGATGTATTCCGGAATATCCTGTTTAATGGCGCAAGCAGTAACGCACGGTGCAACGTAGCAGTCGGTCAGCGGCAGGTCTTCTGCCACTTCAATACGCTCTTCTGGCTTCCAGTGTTTCTGAGTGTATTCCATGGTTAACGCGTCTGCTGCCAGTTTGTTCAGGCGTTCGACGTCAACATGGTCAAGCCCCCAGGCGTCGGAGCCTTCCAGCTCGCGCATGCAGGCACTTAAGCGCAGATAGCCGCCAGGTTTCAGCAGGTCGGTTGCCATAGTAATAGGGCGAATACCAGTATCAAAAATATCGCGGATAGTCAGCTGACTGGCACCACCGGAATAAGAAATGGGCAGTTTGCCGTCAAAGGCGCGAGAGAGAACTGCTGCAACATTGATGGAGAGCGGGAACAGCGCACGGCCTGACATATACATCTCTTCACCAGGCAGTGCGCCTTTATTGTTGATGGTGCCGAGAGTGTTAGTCAGTTTTACGCCAAAGCCGAGTGATTTTTCTTTTGCCAGTACCATCAGGCGTTCCAGCATTTCCAGCGCTTGCGTCAGCTTGAGGTCGTGATCAAATGACTCTTCTTTTAAGCCTATGTAACCGAAACCGCAGACATCGAGGATCTCACGAACACGCGCGTACCCCAGTAAGGTCGGGTTGAGTTTCACAAAGGTATTGAGCCCTTTTTCTTCCAGCATGTAGCGGCAAATGGCTTCGATTTCATGCGGAGGACAGCCGTGCATGGTGGAGAGGGTAACGCCTTGTACCATGCTGGTGGGGATGCGTGCCGGTAAGGCCTGCAGGCATTCGCGTTTTTCCTGCAATCCGTGGCGGGCTAAAAATGCGTCATCCTGGAGTAATTTATTCAGCGTATCGCGATATTGAGCGAATTTCGGATGGTCAGATGCATCCATCATATTGTCGATGAACTGTTGCATCGGCGGTTGCTTAATACCTTCGAGGTTATAACCGACGCTCATATTAAAGATGAACGATTTACCGGAATCAGAAGGCTGGAACATCGCTTCGAGAAGGTGCAGGGCAAACCAGGCTTTGAGGTATTCATCCCAGGCTTTAAGCAGGGTAAATTCGGTAGACCATTCGGTGTTAAAGCACTCGTCTTCGGCATCGATACAGGGCTTTTCCAGCTCCAGACGGTCAAGAATTTGGACGGTTTTTAGTTCGATGAAGCGCCCGCCAGTCAGCCAGGAAGTAACAATATTTTGCGCGAGCTGCGTGTGCGGGCCAGCGGCAGGGCCGACGGGAGTGGCACAGGTTTCACCGAAGACGCTAACAGTTTTACCTTTTACGGGTGAGTAAAACTGTTGCTCGGGAATACCAAAGATTGAGCGTTGTTGTTGGTATTCATCAAATATGCGCGTCAAAAGTTCCTCAAACGGAATGGGACGCATAATATCCCCCATAACCCTCTCCTTAGCTTATACAGATATCATTGAGTGACCGGTGTTGAGAAATCCGGTGGTTTAGGGGGATAGAGCAACAATCGCACCACTCTTGCCAGGTTTGGCGGGAAATATAAAAAAATGTGAGGCGGCTCGAAACTTAGGAGCTTTTTGTGAATGAACTCACAGGTGCCAAATGAGAATTAAAATCACTCCTGAAAATTATTATTGCCAGCCCATTTATCACTTTTTCTCTTTTCTCAAAATCAGTGATTCCTTATCATTATGATAAAGAGTGCTGGAGGGATTAAATATTTGAACGCAATCGTTTAACTACATTTTCTAAATTTTAGTATACCTTTTTTGCGCTGTAATAAAGTCGTCCGGAGTATCAATATCTAAAATTATTTCTGCATTTTCTATTTCGACGGAATAATGATCTCCCATAAGGAGTGCCTGACGCATATTGGTGATATTGGGACGCTGGATTGCATCAGGCATGGCTTTGACACTAAAATCGGATGGCCGGGAATGCCATTATGGAGTGGCAGTATTGCGCCATCATTTCGTAACGACCAGATTTTTCTAAAAATATCGATGGTGAGGGTAGGCATGTCACCGTGGGTGAGAAAACAATATTCTGTTTTTACCGCGGGTACTGCGGCCTTTACTGATGTGAGTAAACCCTGCGCATAATCTGGGTTGTGAATAATAGTGATATTGCTCTGGTTCGCATAACGTTCGTGCAGTTCATTACCACGATAGCCGGTGACTAAAATAATTCGGCTACAAAACTGCAACGCATTTTTGATACTTGTATCAAGAATTGTTCCCTGTTGCCAGGGTAACATCATTTTCCATTGCCCCATTCTTGATGATAATCCGGCAGCGGTAATTATACAGTCGATGGCTGACATAGTGGTTCCATTATTTATAGGGGCTAATAACGCCTGATAATTGCGTTACTTCCTGATGGATTAAGTTGGGGATAATTTATCCCAGAGAGGTCATAAAGACTCGTGAAAAGTATAGTTGACCCATCGGCATTATTCATTGATTTAGGCGCGCAGAAACGTCCCACTGTGATTTCTGTTGTTGGGGCTGGGGGGAAAACCAGCTTGCTTTTTTGGCTGGCAGAACTGCTCCAGGCTAGCGGCAGGCGTGTGTTAATCACTACGACGACACATATGTTTATGCCAACGTCTCACTGGCCCGTGGTTTTCTGTCGTGATCCCGCCATGCTTCCTCATGCGTCTCTTACATCCCCCATTTCATTTTGTTTTCACAGCTGGAAAGCGAACCAGGGAAAGGTGCAGGGATTTACGCCAGAAGCGATTGATGCACTGGTGCAACGACCAGAGTGTGACGTAATTCTCATTGAGGCAGATGGCTCGCGTGGAATGCCGTTAAAAGCGCCTGATGAGCACGAACCTTGCATACCTAAAAGCAGTTGCTGCGTGATTGCTGTGATGGGAGGACATATTTTGGGTGCAAAAGTGAGCACAGAAAATGTCCATCGCTGGTCGCAGTTTGCTGATATTACTGGGTTAACACCTGATGCACCCTTGCAACTGAGCGATCTCGTTGCGCTGGTTCGCCACCCTCAGGGCGCGTTTAAAAACGTACCGCAAGGTTGTCGGCGAGTCTGGTTCATTAACCGTTTTTCTCAATGTGAGAATGCGATTGCGCAAAGCGAGCTCCTTCAACCGCTGCAACAACACAACGTAGAGGCAATCTGGCTGGGCGATATACAAGAACATCCTGCAATCGCGCGCAGATTTGTGAATTAGCGGCCCGGGTATTCCGGGTTACTGAAAGGATATCCATTGAGGTTGGTATGAATATTTTCACAGAGGCTGCAAAACTCGAAGAGCAAAATTGTCCGTTTGCGATGGCGCAAATTGTAGATAGCCGAGGCTCTACTCCCCGCCATTCTGCACAAATGTTAGTGCGCGCCGATGGTTCTATCGTCGGTACAATTGGTGGAGGAATGGTTGAGCGGAAGGTGATTGAAGAGTCGCTTCAGGCATTGCAGGAACGTAAGCCGCGATTATTCCATGGACGTATGGCTCGTAACGGTGCGGATGCTGTCGGGTCAGATTGTGGAGGTGCAATGTCAGTATTTATCAGCGTCCATGGTATGCGTCCACGTCTGGTGTTGATTGGCGCGGGGCATGTCAACCGGGCGATAGCCCAGAGTGCGGCGCTATTAGGATTTGATATTGCCGTTGCCGATATTTATCGCGAAAGCCTTAATCCTGAATTATTCCCACCATCAACCACGCTTCTCCATGCTGAGTCGTTTGGTGCGGCAGTGGAAGCACTGGATATTCGCCCTGATAATTTTGTCCTGATTGCCACGAATAATCAGGATCGTGAAGCCCTCGACAAACTCATTGAACAGCCCATTGCATGGTTGGGGTTGCTGGCAAGTCGTCGCAAGGTTCAGCTTTTCCTGCGTCAATTGCGTGAGAAAGGCGTGGCTGAAGAACATATTGCCCGTTTACATGCGCCTGTTGGTTACAACATAGGTGCGGAAACGCCGCAGGAGATCGCCATCAGCGTGCTGGCAGAAATATTACAGGTGAAAAATAACGCGCCGGGTGGGCTGATGATGAAACCTTCTCATCCTTCCGGACACCAGCTGGTGGTGATTCGCGGTGCGGGGGATATCGCCAGTGGTGTGGCGCTACGTCTGTATCATGCGGGTTTTAAAGTGATCATGCTGGAAGTGGAAAAACCGACAGTGATTCGTTGTACCGTGGCGTTTGCCCAGGCCGTGTTCGATGGCGAAATGACGGTCGAAGGCGTCACTGCCCGCCTGGCAACCAGCTCTGCGGAAGCGATGAAACTTACCGAACGCGGATTCATCCCTGTGATGGTAGATCCCGCCTGTTCATTGCTTGATGAACTGAAACCGCTTTGCGTGGTGGACGCTATTCTGGCGAAACAGAATTTGGGGACGCGGGCAGATATGGCACCAGTAACAATCGCGCTTGGGCCGGGCTTTATTGCAGGGAAGGATTGTCATGCGGTAATTGAAACAAATCGCGGGCACTGGCTCGGTCAGGTGATTTACTCTGGTTGTGCGCAGGAGAATACCGGTGTTCCTGGCAATATTATGGGGCATACCACCCGACGGGTGATCCGTGCTCCTGCTGCAGGCATTATGCGATCCAACGTGAAATTAGGCGATCTGGTGAAAGAGGGCGATGTGATTGCCTGGATTGGTGAGCATGAAATTAAAGCACCGTTGACGGGGATGGTGCGTGGCTTGTTGAACGACGGACTAGCAGTGGTCGGTGGTTTTAAAATTGGTGATATCGATCCTCGTGGTGAAACGGCTGATTTCACCAGCGTTTCTGATAAAGCCCGGGCGATTGGCGGCGGCGTACTTGAGGCGTTAATGATGTTGATGCATCAGGGTGTTAAAGCGACGAAAGAAGTGCTGGAAGTGGCTTAAATGAAAATGGCCGGATGGTATTACCCACCCGGCCTTTAAATTACTGACAAATCACCGTTCCGGTTTTGCCTTCAATCCCTTCTTTCGCTTTGCTCAATACGGTAATCAGTGCTTCACGACCTGCGCGAGAGCGAGCAAACGAGGCGGCAGCTTCCACTTTAGGCAGCATAGAACCTTTCGCAAAATGACCTTCTTCGATAAAGCGTTCAGCATCACTTAATGACAGGCGATCGAGCCACTGTTCATTCTCTTTACCGAAGTTAATGGCCACTTTTTCTACCGCAGTCAGAATGATCAGCATATCGGCATCAATCATTTCTGCTAAACGGGCGCTGGCCCAGTCTTTATCGATAACCGCACTGGCACCACGCAGGTGGTTACCTTCACGAATAACAGGGATACCACCACCGCCAACGGTGATCACCACCTGGCCTGCATCTACCAACGCTTTAACCGTTTCTTTTTCAATGATATCAACCGGTTTTGGCGAGGCAACAACACGGCGATAGCCGCGACCAGCATCTTCTTTCAGAGTGTAACCCTGTTTTGTCAGTTGCTCTGCTTCTTGCTCGGTAAAGAACGAACCGATCGGCTTGGTCGGGTTGAGGAATGCCGGATCGTTAGCGTCGACTTCGACCTGGGTAACCAGCGTTGCTACAGGTTTATTAATGCCACGAGAAAGCAGTTCTTCTCTTAAGGCATTTTGTAGATCGTAACCAATATAACCCTGGCTTAAGGCAACACAGACAGACATCGGCAGCATTGGCGAGTGCGCTTCAGTTTTTGCGGCAGCTTCAAAGGCCTGGTTAATCATGCCCACCTGCGGCCCGTTACCATGAGTGACGATGACCTCATGTCCCTGGGCAATTAAATCAACAATTGCCTGAGAAGTAATTTTTACCGCTTTCATTTGTCCGGCCAGGTCATCGCCCAGCGCATTCCCGCCCAGGGCGAGAACAATTTTCTTACTCATTTTTCCTCACTCATCATTCTTGATTGTGTATAGATCCCTGGCAGTGGTTAGAGCACGGGAGGGACAAACGGTTTGCGTCGCAGGAATCGACCTCGCCCGGCTTTGCCTGTAAAGGTGCCGTCACAGAAAATCGTTTCACCACGGGATAAGGTTCTGACAATCGCGCCCTGACAGGTAAAACCCTCCCATGGCGAGTAGTCGGCGTTGTCGTGGAGATGGCGATGCTGAATTTGTTGGCTCTGACGTGGGTCGATAATCACCACGTCGCCATCGGAACCGGGCGCTAATAATCCTTTTTGCGGCCACAGGCCAAACAGCCTGGCGGGCATTGCGCTGGTTAATTCAACAAAGCGTTCCGGTGTTATACGTCCCGTCATCACGCCACTGGAAAACAGTAACTGCATGCGGTTTTCCACACCGGGTAAGCCATTTGGGCAGCGACTGAAATCGCCTTTAGAAATTTGCAGGCGTTGAGCCATCGAGAAGGTGCAGTGATCGGTTGCCACCACGTCAATCGCACCATCGCTGATGCCACACCACAGTTTGTCCTGCTCGCGTATGTTACGCAGCGGTGGGCTAAGAATGAACTTCATGCCATCTTCTGTATCGTAACTGCGTTCGTCCAACAGGAGATATTGTGGGCAGGTTTCAACCCAGACTGGCTGGTGATTCGCACGGGCAAGACGCAGATAATCCAGACCTAAGCCGTTAGACAGGTGGACGATATAGAGCGGGGCGTTACCGGCAATTTGTGCCAGGTTAATCATGCGGGCGATGGCTTCCGCTTCGCATTCCAGAGGGCGACTCAAGGCGTGATAGCGCGGCGCGGTTAACCCTGCGGCGATAAATTCCGCCCGCTTGCTGGCGATAGCCGCATCATTTTCCGGGTGCACGGTGGTCAGCGCGCCGGACTCATGCAAGCGGCGTAACGCCTGCAAAACCTCGTCATCGTTGAGTTTGTATTGATAGGTTAAATAGAGTTTAAAACTGCTCAGTCCTTCTTCGACCATCATCGGAATTTCGTCGAGGATGGCGTGATTAATGTGCTGGATCACACCGTGAAAGCTGTAGTCGATGACCGCCTTATGGGCGGCATAGCCACGATAAACTTCCAGTTGATGGCGTAATCGGCAGCCATTCGGGCCAAATCCCATATGGTCAATAATGGTTGTTGTACCGCCACACGCAGCTGCGCGGGTACCGGTAAAAAAATCATCACAACTGCGCGCGATGCCGACATCAATATTGAAATGCGTATGGACATCCACGCCGCCAGGGAAAACGTAACAGCCAGTGGCATCAATTTCTTCATACGGGAGCTGCGGCGAAATATTGCTGCCCAATTGGCGAACAATCCCGCTCTCAATCAGCAAATCTTGTTTGGCTTGTCCATCTGCGTTAACGACAGTGCCGTTTTTGATCAATACGCGCATAGCAAACTCCAAAAACCCTCCGGCGAACCGGAGGGGAATAAGTGAAGAGTAATTATTCGGTTGCCAGCCAGCTTAACGGGATTGCAGCGTACATCGCGGCACAGGTCACCAGGTGAGATTTCCAGGTTTTTTCGTTAGGTGCATGCGCTTCAGGTTCTTTACCCGGGCCAAAGCCGATCACCGGAATGCCGTGACGGCCCATGATAGATACGCCGTTAGTTGAGAAGGTCCACTTATCAACAACCGGCGCTTTGCCAAACAGACCTTCGTAGGCATTCACCAGTGCTTTGACAGTGAAGTGGTCTTCTTCCACTTTCCAGGTCGGGAAGTAGCATTCGGTTGGGTAAACCAGGCCAGTCCAGGACGGACGGTCGTAGTTGTACATAGAAACAACCGCGTTAGCTTTCTGTACCGCAGGCAGGGCGCGGATTTCGTCCAGCGCGCCTTCCCAGGTTTCGCCCCAGGTCAGACGACGGTCGATTGAAACTGCGCAGCTATCTGCTACAGCGCAACGGCTTGGGGATGTGAAGAAGATTTCAGAAACGGTGAGGGTGCCTTTGCCGAGGAATTCATCATAGCCCAGGCGCTGGGAGAGTTCTTGTAATTCGCCAAGAATCGGACCCATTTTGAAAATGGCGTTGTCACCGCGTTCTGGTGCAGAACCGTGGCAGCTAACACCTTGAACATCAATGCGAATTTCCATACGACCGCGTTGACCACGGTATACCTGGCAATCAGTCGGTTCAGTACTGACCACAAATTCCGGGCGAATGCCGGATTGTTCAATAATGTACTGCCAGCACAGACCGTCGCAGTCTTCTTCCTGCACAGTACCGGTAACCAGCAGGGTATATTCATCTTCCAGACCGAGGTCTTTAATGATTTTACCGGCATAAACCATAGATGCCATGCCGCCTTCCTGGTCGGAAGTACCGCGACCACCGATCAGCTCATCAGTTTCCATGCCTTCGTACGGATCGAAGTCCCAGTTTTTGATGTTGCCAATGCCGACGGTATCGATATGAGCGTCCATTGCCACCAGACGCGGGCCGTGGCCGATATAACCGAGAACGTTGCCCATCGGGTCGATTTCAACTTTATCGAAGCCGACTTTTTCCATCTCTTCTTTAATACGATGTACTACGCGTTTTTCGTCGCAGCTTTCACTGGGAATAGCAACCATGTCGCGCAGGAAGCGAGTCATGTCCGCCTGGTAATCTTTTGCTTTTTCAAGAATCAGTTTGAATGGAATATTCTTAGCCATTATTTTTCTCCAGATTTTTTACTCCCCGTTTTGCAGGGAGCAGTTCCAATAGGGTGATTAAGGTGCTACAGCGTGTTTGCCTTCCCAGACAACTTCGCGGTAGTGCTTCACGTCTGTGTCGCCTTCAGTGCTGATAACCAGCACTACGGCATCTTTGTTCAGCGCCAGTTTTTCCATCAGGCTTTGACGTTGCGGGTGATAATGAACCGCTGCGAGAACGCCCAAACCGACAGCGCCGGATTCACCGGAGATGATGCGTGGGTCATTGCCGTACGGGTTACCCAGCACACGCATACCTAATGCGGCAACGCTGTCCTGGCAGGAGATGAATTGGGTGGCGCAGTTACGTAGGATTTCCCAGCCCAGCGGGTTAGGTTCGCCGCAGGCCAGGCCCGCCATGATGGTGGCCATATCACCGCCAACGTTGACGATGTCGCCTTTGACGCCGGAGCGATAAATACAGTCAGCTTTGTCAGGTTCAACAATAATGCTGTGCAGATTTTGCGGGCTGTAGACGTCGACCAGATAACCCAGCACACCACCGGCCATTGCACCGACACCGGCTTGCAGCAGAACGTGCGTCGGGGTTACGCCCATTTCACGCATTTGCTCGACGGCTTCATCTGCCAGTGTTGCGTAGCCTTGCATGATCCAGGTTGGGATTTTGGTGTAACCTTCCCAGGCGGTATCTTGCACCACTTCCCAGCCGTGCTGCTGCGCGTGTTGCATGGTCAGGCGAACGGTATCGTCATAGTTCATATCCGTGACGATGCACTCGGCACCGAGGTTCAGAATGGCGTCAACGCGTTCCTGAGCAGAACCTTTCGGCATGTAAATCACCGCATTCTGTCCGAGTTGCTGTGCTGCCCACGCCACACCGCGCCCGTGGTTGCCGTCGGTGGTGGTCGCGAAAGTCATTTTTTCGCCGATGGCATTTTTCAGGTGCTCAAATGACAGCGTTTCGATATCAAGATGATATTTTTCGCACAATAATTGAGCGATGGCGTATGCACCGCCGAGCATTTTGAAGGCGTTCAGACCGAATCGTTTTGATTCGTCTTTGACGAGAATTTTCTTCACACCAAAAAGGTTTGCGAGATCGTTCAGCGCACAAAGCGGTGTTGGGCGATAACCAGCAATTTTCTGGTGGAACTGGCGCGCCAGTTTGGCCTGGCTTTGCGAAAAGAGCGGTGATGTTTCGCCGTTGAAAAATTTGTTATCGGCGATATCAATCTTCAATGAGAAAACGGACATATCCTATCCTTTTGGCCTCTGGAAATAGAGGGCCGACCAGCTGATCGGCCCGAGGGGTTATTTCACGCGTTCTTGCGCTTCTTTCAGCAGTTGCTCGAGCAGTGCACCTGGTTTGGCGTATTTACGGGACAGGATCATCGCGGCGATGATATAAGGCTTCCAGCTGGCTTCTTTGTAGGTCGCGATACGGTATTTTTCGAATACGCCTTCAGTCACTTCACCTTCTTTGCAGGATACGCCGCTGATATCAGCTGGCAGGCAGTGCATGTACAGGGCTTCGCCATCACGGGTCAGTTCCATCATCTCTTCAGTACAATGCCAGTCTTTGTGTTGCGCGTTCTGTGCCAGACACTGTTTTTCCAGTGCTTTTAAGCCTTCGTGATCGTTCGCACGCAGCAATTCAGTACGCTCTTCCATCACTTTGTAAGGTGCCCATGACTTCGGATAAACGATGTCTGCGTCTTTGAAGGCTTCTTCCATGCTGGTGACCTGACGGAAGCTACCGCCGGAGGCTTTAGCATTGTTTTTCGCCACTTCAACGACATCCGGGATCAGGTCGTAGCCTTCCGGATGGGCCAGGGTGACATCCATACCGAAGCGAGTCATCAGACCGATGATGCCTTGTGGTACAGAGAGCGGTTTGCCATAGCTTGGGGAGTAGGCCCAGGTCATGGCGATTTTTTTACCTTTCAGGTTTTCCAGTGAACCAAAGTGTTCACGTAACCATGCCAGGTCAGCCATTGACTGAGTCGGGTGGTCAATATCGCATTGCAGGTTCACTAAAGCCGGACGCTGCGGCAGTACGCCCTGCTTGTAGCCGTCATCAAGTGCAGCGCCAACTTCACGCATATAAGCGTTGCCTGCGCCCAGATACATATCGTCGCGAATACCAATAGCGTCGGCGCAGAAGGAGATCATATTGGCGGTTTCACGCACGGTTTCGCCGTGAGCGATTTGTGATTTGCCTTCATCGAGATCTTGCTGTGCAAGGCCGAGCAGGTTAAGCGCGGAAGCATAAGAGAAGCGGGTACGAGTGGAGTTGTCGCGGAATACGGAAATACCTAATCCACTATTAAAGACTTTGGTTGAGATGTTTTCAGCACGCAGTGCTTTTAATGCTGCGGCAACGTCCAGTACTTGTTTCAGTTCATCTGGCGTCTGTTCCCACGTTAACAAAAAATCTTTCTCGTGAAGGTGAGAGGTCAGCGAATTGATATCCTTAATCAGCTCATTAACAGTTTTCATCATAAAGTCC
>OOBP01000790.1_pt1 | contig 19235 bp, 20 predicted proteins | sample 1671681 | NCBI WGS metagenome assembly OOBP01 (sample SAMN06348181, study PRJEB24527) | human gut metagenome
TTAAAGTCACGCAAAAAACCACCCCAGCGACGTTCATAGAATGGCACAATATGTTCGGTAATAAAGTGGCTAATTCCTTTTTCCCCTTTTTTCACCTGACAAATATCGATGGGTTCATCGCCAGGTAATGTATCGGTCGCTACACTTCCCGCCGCCTGAATAATTTCTTCGATATCACCATCGGCTTCAATGCCAATAAGTAAATTAGGCTGTGCCTCTTCGTTCTCTTTAATTGAACAAATAAAAGCACGCTTCACCGGCTTAATAGTTTTAAATAAGGTGGTGAGTGAATCAATCATTTGTGCTGGCGGCTCTGCGACTTCCGATAATATCAGCGATTCACCGCCCTCCAGTACTTCCTGGCTGCTCAGCGGATTTCCTTCTTCACCAATCAACAAACTGATTTCACGCGGCATAAATTCTTTACCGGTTGGCAGTTTGGCATTAAGGAAGAGCGTTTCGCCAAGGGTCATCTCAAACAATGTGCGAACGGGCATTACGACAAATGCCTGTTCGTCTTCAACCGCCTGTTGAAGTGCTTCTAACGAGGTAAAAAAAGGAATGACGCTGGTGCCGTCTTCTTTTTCCCAGTGCTGTAAATCAAGCGCGCTATCTTCAACCACAGCCTCGCCCTGCGCCGCCGTACCCGGCACCCAGACGGTGGATTCCAGTAGAGTACGGAAAAAGGCCGGGCGGTGCGCCGGTTCGGTTGCTGCTTTTTCCAGCAGATCTTCAAGTTCGTTTTTTGTTTCGGACATAAGAACCACAATTCATTCAACGTTCGGGGCACAAGTGCCTGATGCGCTACGCTTATCAGGCCTACAAGGGAATCTCAATCTATTGGATTTTCGCAATTTTGTAGGCCAAATAAGACGATTACGCCGTTAACAGATTAGCAATCGTGCGCACACCAAGTCCCGTAGCACCCGCAGACCACTGTTCAACCGGCGCTTTACGGTAAGTCGCCGAGCAGTCGATATGCAGCCAGCCTTGCTGATAGTTCTCAACAAAGTGCGACAGGAAGCCCGCCGCCGTGCTCGCGCCTGCCGGGTACGCCGCGCTTCCGGTATTGTTCAGTTCGGCAAAGTTAGACGGCAGCTGGCTGCGGTGGAACTCCGCCAGCGGCAGACGCCAGAACGGTTCATTCTCCTGCGCGGCACTCGCCAGCAAGCGACCGGCAAGCGCATCGTCAAAACTGAACAGCGCGTGATAATCATTACCCAGCGCAGTTTTCGCCGCCCCGGTGAGGGTCGCCGCATCAATGATCAGTTCCGGTTTCTGCGCACTGGCATCAATCAGGCCATCGGCCAGCACCAGACGCCCTTCCGCATCAGTGTTCATCACTTCAACTTTTTTACCGTTGCGATAGGTAATAATATCGCCCAGTTTGAACGCGTTGCCGCTGATCAGGTTATCCGCACAGCAGAGGAACAGCTTCACGCGCTTGTTCAGTCCGCGCGTAATGGCAAACGCCAGCGCCCCGGTAACCGTTGCCGCGCCGCCCATGTCCGACTTCATCGAGTCCATAAATGCGGTCTGTTTGATACTGTAGCCGCCGGAATCAAAGGTGATGCCTTTACCAACCAGGCACGCGTACACTGGCGCTTCTTTATCGCCAGTCGGGTTGTAATCCAGCGCCAGCAATACCGGAGAACGTTCTGAACCGCGTCCGACCGTGTGCAGCCCCATATAACCTTGATCACGCAGATCTTCGCCTTTGGTGATCCGGTAAGTCACACGATCGCCCGCGACATTGCTGATCAGATCAACAGCACGCTGTGCCAGTTGCGATGGCCCCAGTTCTTCCGCCGGTGCGTTGATGGTGTCACGCACCCAGTCGATGATCATCAGGCGGTTATCCAGTTCCTGCCGTTGGGCATCGTCCAGATCCGGCCACTCCACTTTACGTGTGCCTTTCGGGGCTTTGTAACCTTGCCAGAATGCCCAGCAGCGATCCGCATCCCAGTCTTCACCGCTTAACTGAACATGCTTGATGCCCAGACCGTCAATCTTGCGCGCCGCACGCTGGATCAGCCCCAGATCGTCTGCCCCGTTCAAATGCAGGGTAATGCCATCATTATTAATGCTGTAAGTCGCTTTTTCTCCCCAGCGCGCGTCGGCAGGTTGGGTAGAGAGGGTAATCTTCATCGCTTCTGTCATTTTAGTTATCCTTCTTTGTAAAAGGGCCGCCAGTTGGCAGCCCCAGGATTTTTCCGCTAAATGATTCGCGTTGCAGGACAAAACGCATTGCGTTTTGAACAGCGCTTGCGCTGGCCCCAAAGGGGTGAGGCCAAAAGGCCGAATCACGCGGCAAGTGAGTGAAGCCCCAGGAGCATAGATAACTATGTGACTGGGGTGAACGAGCGCAGCCAACGCATCTGCGGCGTGAAGCATGACGCGGAAATTATTCGGCTTCGTCCAGCCAGACTAACAAAATCGCTTCGAGGATTTTCTCGTTGGATGCCTGCGGGTCGTCGTCGAAATCTTCCAGATCGCAAATCCACTGATGCATATCGGTGAATCGAACCGTTTTCGGATCAAGATCGGGATACGCATCGTACAGTGCTTCGCCAATTTCGCGGCTATCGGTCCACTTAAGTCCCATACTAACCTCTGTTAATGCTCACGCGCATGGTTGATAGTGTAACGCGGGATTTCGACCACTAAATCTTCGTCGGTAACGCGCGCCTGGCAGCTTAAACGGCTTTCCGGCTCCAGTCCCCAGGCTTTGTCCAGCATGTCGTCTTCCTGCTCTGAGCTTTCCGGCAGCGAGTCAAAACCTTCGCGAACGATGCAGTGGCAGGTGGTGCAAGCACAGGATTTTTCACAGGCGTGTTCAATCTCGATACCGTTACGCAGCGCAACGTCGAGAATGGTTTCACCACTATTCGCTTCCAGAACAGCGCCATCAGGGCAGAGATCCTGATGAGGCAAAATAACAATCTTTGGCATATTAAACCTCGTCCACGGAATGGCCTTTCAGCGCACGACGAACCGACTGGTCCATGCGGCGAGCGGCGAAATCCTGGGTTTGTTTGTCTACGTTTTTAATCGCTTGTTCGATAGCGTCAACATCATCGCCCTGCGCCACTTCACTCAGGTGAGCGGCAGCATCGTCAATGACCTGACGCTCTGCGGTGCTTAACAGCGCGGCATCAGCAGCCAGCGCGCCGTGCAGACTTTCCAGCACACGCGCCGCTTCTACTTTTTGTTCTGCCAGCATACGGGCTTTTACGTCCTGCTCGGCATAGCTCATTGAGTCTTTGATCATCGAAGCGATTTCGCTATCGGTCAGACCATAAGACGGTTTGACCTGAATAGACGCCTCAACGCCGGTGGATTTCTCCATCGCCGTCACGCTCAAAAGACCGTCGGCATCGACCTGGAACGTTACGCGAATATGCGCGCCGCCAGCCGGTAGCGCCGGGATACCACGCAGTGCAAAACGCGCCAGCGAGCGGCAGTCCTGCACCAGTTCACGTTCACCCTGCATCACATGGATAGACATTGCCGTCTGACCATCTTTAAAGGTGGTGAAATCCTGGGCGCGGGCCACCGGAATCGTGGTATTACGCGGGATCACTTTCTCCACCAGGCCGCCCATGGTCTCGAGGCCCAGCGACAGCGGGATCACATCCAGCAACAGCATTTCGCTGTCCGGCTTGTTACCCACCAGAATATCCGCCTGAATCGCCGCGCCAATAGCGACGACTTTATCCGGGTCGATAGAAGTCAGCGGTGGACGACCGAAAAATTCGCCCACCCGTTCACGCACCAGCGGCACGCGGGTAGAACCGCCAACCATCACCACTTCCAGCACTTCATCAGCTTCTACACCCGCGTCTTTCAGCGCGCGACGACAAGCCAGTAAGGTTCGTTTTACCAGTGGCGCGATCAGTTCATTGAATTGTTCACGGCTGATTTCGCCCTGCCAGCCCGCAACGTTAACGGTCACGGAGTCCGCATCGCTCAGCGCGATTTTGGCTGCAATGGCGGCATCCAGCAGTTCACGCTGAACGCGGTTATCGCTACGATCAGGAATGCCCGCCTGCTCGCGAATATAATCCGCCAGCAGATGGTCGAAATCATCGCCGCCGAGCGCGGAATCACCGCCGGTCGCCAGCACTTCAAACACGCCGCGACTTAAGCGCAGAATGGAAATATCAAACGTCCCGCCGCCGAGGTCATAAACAGCGATCACGCCTTCCTGACCGGAATCCAGCCCGTAGGCGATAGCCGCAGCGGTCGGTTCGTTAAGTAAGCGCAGAACATGCAACCCCGCCAGACGCGCCGCGTCTTTGGTGCCCTGACGCTGGGCATCGTCAAAGTACGCCGGAACGGTGATAACGACACCATCCAGCTCGCCTGCCAGGGCTTCAGTTGCCCGCGCCGCCAGTGCTTTGAGGATGTCCGCAGAAACGCGCACCGGGTTCAGCAGCCCCGCCGCCGTTTCAATCATCGGCAGGCCGTTTTCGCTGGCCTGGAATTGATAAGGCAGATGCGGATAGCGTTGCTGGATATCAGCCAGCGAGCGCCCCATCAGGCGTTTAACAGAACTAATGGTGTTGGCGGTATCGAGCGCGGCGTTAGTACGCGCGTCATAACCCACCGAATGCCCTTGCTGTTGATAGTGAACAACAGACGGCAGCAGGTGACGGCCTTCATGGTCGGCTAACGTTTCGGCCTGACCGCTGCGCACTGTCGCCACCAGCGAGTTGGTTGTGCCCAGGTCAATACCGGCCGCCAGACGACGCTGATGCGGCGCAGCACTCAAACCAGGTTCACTAATTTGTAATAAGGCCATGTTTAGCTTCCAGAAATTAAAAATCGAGCAGTTTTTCTTCGAGTTGTTCGGCACTGCTTCGCAGTTTATCGAGAAAACGCAGCTTACGCACGGTATCCGCCGCCGCGTCCCACGTCTCGTTGTCTAACTGTTCAACCATCAACTGATGGCGGGTATCAAACATCTTTTTCACACGTTTGATAAAGCTTTCCAGCCGCGCTTCATCTTTCGCCTGTTCGATCTCGTCCAGTTCTTCGCGCAGTTCCAGCTGTTCCATCAGGAACGCGGTGTCGCGCACAGTATGCTGCTCGCTGGCGAGATCAAAACCGTGCAAAGAAAGCAAATATTCCGCGCGCATTAACGGATGACGCAGCGTTTGCCAGGCCTGGTTAATGGTTGCAGATTGCTGTACGGCGGCGAGTTGTTCCGCCTGGCTTCCGCTGGAGAATTTATCAGGATGATACTGACGTTGTAGATCCTGAAAACGCAGGCTCAGCGCCTGGGTATCGAGTTGATAACAGGCAGGCAAGCCAAAGAGGGTGAAGTAATCCATAACATTCTCAGGGCTGCGATCCGCCGCGATAACGGCGAATCAGGTAAAACAAACCCCACGCGCAGGCGACCACGGTGGGGTTATCGGTATGCGCATCAAACGTGGAAGCTTTCGCCGCAACCACACTCATCTTTGACGTTCGGGTTGGTGAATTTAAACCCTTCGTTCAGGCCTTCTTTTACGAAGTCCAGCTGCGTACCGTCCAGAAATTGCAGGCTTTTGCCATCGACCACGACTTTCACGCCTTTGTCTTCAAACACGATGTCTTCCGGCGTCGGTTCGTCAACAAATTCCAGTACATAAGCCATACCTGAACATCCGGAGGTTCTCACGCCCAGACGCAGGCCAAACCCTTTGCCGCGGTTAGCCAGAAAGGTATTTACTCGCGCTGCTGCACTGTCGCTCAGTGTAATCGACATAACCAAACCTCAACTCTTATTTTGCTTCACGTTTGCTTTTATAGTCCGCAATGGCGGCTTTGATCGCGTCTTCTGCCAGAATAGAACAGTGAATTTTCACCGGCGGCAGTTCAAGTTCTTCAGCAATATCGGTGTTTTTGATCGCCTGCGCTTCGTCGAGAGACTTCCCTTTCACCCATTCGGTGACCAGGGAGCTGGAAGCGATAGCAGAACCGCAGCCGTAAGTTTTAAAACGCGCGTCTTCAATGATACCTTCATCGTTGACTTTAATCTGCAACTTCATTACGTCGCCACAGGCCGGTGCACCCACCATGCCGCTGCCGACGTTCTCGTCGTTGTTGTCAAAGGAACCCACGTTACGCGGATTCTCGTAATGGTCGATAACTTTTTCGCTGTAAGCCATTATAAATTCTCCTGATTCCGATACCGATTAATGATGTGCCCATTCGATGCTGTTCAGATCCACGCCCTGCTTGTACATTTCCCACAGCGGAGAAAGGTCACGCAGACGACCGATGGATTTACGAACTAACTCGATGGTGTAGTCGATCTCTTCTTCAGTAGTAAAACGACCTAAAGAGAAACGGATAGAGCTATGTGCCAGCTCGTCGTTCAGCCCCAGCGCGCGCAGCACGTAGGACGGTTCGAGGCTTGCTGACGTACAGGCGGAACCTGAAGAAACCGCGAGGTCTTTCAGCGCCATAATCAGCGACTCACCTTCAACGTAGTTGAAGCTGACGTTGAGAATGTTCGGCGCGCCGTGTTCCAGGTCACCGTTCAGGTAAACTTCTTCGATATCTTTGATGCCGTTCCACAGACGGTTACGCAGGCCGCGCAGACGTTCCATCTCGGTCGCCATCTCTTCTTTTGCGATGCGATAGGCTTCGCCCATACCAACGATCTGGTGAACAGGCAGAGTGCCGGAACGCATACCGCGCTCGTGACCGCCGCCGTGCATTTGCGCTTCGATGCGTACGCGCGGTTTACGACGCACATACAGCGCACCGATACCTTTCGGGCCATAGATTTTGTGGCCGGAGAATGACATCAGGTCAACTTTCAACTGGCTCAGGTCGATAGGCAGTTTGCCCACGCTCTGGGTTGCATCAACGTGATAGATAATGCCGCGAGCACGGCACATTTCGCCGATAGCCGCGATATCCTGCACCACGCCGATTTCGTTATTTACGTGCATGATGGAAACGAGGATGGTGTCGTCACGCATCGCTGCTTCAAGTTCTTTCAGGTCGATAATGCCATTACGCTGCGGTGCCAGATAGGTGACTTCGAAACCTTCGCGCTCCAGCTGACGGCAGGTATCCAGTACCGCTTTGTGTTCGGTTTTGCTGGTGATGATGTGCTTGCCTTTTTTCTGATAAAAGTTGGCTGCACCTTTGATCGCCAGGTTGTCAGATTCGGTTGCACCAGAGGTAAAGACGATTTCACGCGGGTCAGCGCCGACCAGATCTGCAATCTGATTACGGGCGATATCAACCGCTTCTTCAGCCTGCCAGCCGAAACGGTGAGAACGGGAGGCCGGGTTACCAAAGGTTCCGTCCATCGTCATAAACTGCATCATTTTCTCGGCAACACGCGGGTCCACCGGCGTGGTTGCGGAGTAGTCGAGATAAATCGGTAATTTCATTGCTCTATAAACTCCGTACATCACTCAATGCAAGGAACCAGGCTACCGGCTGGATGTACGACCGTGTTTACGGAGCGCGATACGCCCCGGCCTGATTCTGAATACTTTTTATTAAGCGCGTAACTTAACGTCGATCGCGTCTTGTGTGCGGGTGCGTGGCGCGTCGTGAGTATGCTGACGACCAGACACATCCAGCACTTCCTGGTTATTAACCAGTTCGCCTAAAGTAATGTTGTTGAGAAAACCGGTGAGACGGTCGCTCAAATCACGCCACAGCGCGTGGGTCAGGCATTTATCGCCGCCCTGGCAGCCGCCTTTACCCTGACAACGGGTGGCATCTACAGATTCGTCAACGGCGCTAATCACTTCGCCAACGGCGATGCTGCTGGCATCTTTGCCTAACAGATAACCACCGCCTGGTCCACGTACGCTGGAAACCAGACCATTTTTACGCAGACGGGAAAACAGTTGTTCCAGATAAGAAAGGGAAATTCCCTGACGTTCGGAAATATCAGCCAACGGTACCGGGCCCGCTTCAGAGTTGAGCGCAACGTCAAGCATTGCGGTCACGGCATAGCGCCCTTTAGATGTCAGTCTCATGTCTTACTTCACCTCAAACTCGCCCCTGCCCGGGGTTTTTTATTGTAAAAGTGGGGGTATTGCATAGCAGGGTCAAGTCTGACATTCCCGAGTAAATTGGTCAACTATTTACTTGACTGATTTAGTCGGGTATTTAACCTTCAGTGCCATTTTTTTATCGTGGCGTTTGTACCTGTTGTCGGATGCGACGTGAACGCCTTATCCGACCTGAGGCTCTGTGCACTGCAGGCCTGATAAGACGCGTTAAGCGTCGCATCAGACAACCACTATTATTCGGCCTTATTACCTTTATTCTGCTGCTCTATAGAAGCCAGAATCCCGCGCAGGATATTCAATTCCTGGCTTTCCGGGCGCGCACGGGTAAACAAACGACGCAATTTATTCATCACCTGCCCCGGATGGTTTTCACGAATAAAACCGGTTGCCAGCAGCGTTTGTTCCAGATGACCATAAAAACGCTCCAGATCATCGACCAGCGGATACGGCGTCTCTTCATGCTCGACTTGTTCGCCATTTTCCTGAGTTGCCAGCCAGGCCATGCGCACTTCATAGGCAATAACCTGAACCGCCATCGCCAGATTCAGCGAACTGTATTCCGGGTTAGCGGCAATCGCGACATGATAATGGCATTTCTGCAACTCTTCATTGGTCAAGCCGACGCGCTCGCGACCAAAAACCAGCGCCACCGGGGTATTTGCCGCTTCAGCGACGCTTTTCAGACCGCATTCGCGCGGGTCGAGCATCGGCCACGGCAGCGTGCGGGAGCGTGCGCTGGTGCCCACCACCAGGCTACAACCGGCTAACGCTTCGTCGAGCGTATCGACGATGTGAGCATTACCAATCACATCGCTGGCCCCTGCTGCCAGGGCAATCGCCTGGGAGTCAGGTTTCACCAGTGGATTAACCAGCCACAGATTGGTTAATCCCATTGTTTTCATGGCACGGGCAACAGAACCCATATTGCCGGTGTGTGACGTCTCCACCAGCACAATTCGAATATTTTGCAGCATTGTCTTTCTTCGTCTAAAGATTATTCGCGCATCTTATCATAAAACGAAGACAGATGCCGATCTCGCTGCTATACTCTGCGCCGTTTTCCCGTTCTTTAACATCCAGTGAGAGAGACCGATGCATCCGATGCTGAACATCGCCGTGCGCGCAGCGCGCAAGGCGGGTAATTTAATTGCCAAAAACTATGAAACCCCGGACGCTGTAGAAGCGAGCCAGAAAGGCAGTAACGACTTCGTGACCAACGTAGATAAAGCTGCCGAAGCGGTGATTATCGACACGATTCGTAAATCTTACCCACAGCACACCATCATCACCGAAGAAAGCGGTGAACTTGAAGGTACTGATCAGGATGTTCAATGGGTTATCGATCCACTGGATGGCACTACCAACTTTATCAAACGTCTGCCGCACTTCGCGGTATCTATCGCCGTTCGTATCAAAGGCCGCACTGAAGTTGCTGTGGTTTACGATCCTATGCGTAACGAACTGTTCACCGCCACTCGCGGTCAGGGCGCACAGCTGAACGGCTACCGTCTGCGCGGCAGCACCGCTCGCGATCTCGACGGTACTATTCTGGCGACCGGCTTCCCGTTCAAAGCAAAACAGTACGCCACCACCTACATCAACATCGTCGGCAAACTGTTCAACGAATGTGCAGACTTCCGTCGTACCGGTTCTGCGGCGCTGGATCTGGCTTACGTTGCTGCGGGTCGCGTTGACGGTTTCTTTGAAATCGGTCTGCGTCCGTGGGATTTCGCGGCAGGCGAGCTGCTGGTTCGTGAAGCGGGCGGCATCGTCAGCGACTTCACCGGTGGTCATAACTACATGCTGACCGGTAACATCGTTGCTGGTAACCCGCGCGTTGTTAAAGCCATGCTGGCGAACATGCGTGACGAGTTAAGCGACGCCCTGAAGCGTTAATGACTCTGGCGGGTGATGTCACTCACCCGCCCTCGCCTTTCAGGCGCTATTCCGAAATACTTCCTCACCGCTTTACTTTCTTTCGCCACTCTCCCACCATCTTTCCCCGATTAATGGATGATAAAGAAGTCGCAAGGAAAGGTTATGGCGCTGCCAGTGAACAAACGCGTTCTCAAAATTCTGTTTATTCTCTTTGTTGTTGCCTTCTGCATTTATTTAATACCGCGCATCGCCATCAATTTTTTCTATTACCCTGACGACAAAATCTACGGCCCCGATCCCTGGTCAGCCGAATCAGTAGAATTCACCGCTAAAGATGGCACTCGCCTACATGGTTGGTTTATCCCTTCTGCAACTGGCCCCGCTGAAAATGCCATTGCCACCATTATTCATGCTCACGGCAATGCCGGAAATATGTCCGCCCACTGGCCGCTGGTCAGTTGGTTACCCGAGCGTAATTTCAACGTTTTTATGTTTGATTATCGCGGGTTTGGTAAATCAAAAGGCACGCCGTCCCAGGCCGGATTGCTGGACGATACGCAAAGTGCCATCAATGTGGTGCGCCATCGCAGTGATGTAAACCCACAACGGCTGGTGCTGTTCGGGCAGAGTATTGGCGGGGCGAATATTCTGGATGTTATTGGTCAGGGTGATCGTGAAGGCATACGTGCGGTGATCCTCGACTCCACATTTGCCTCTTATGCGACCATCGCCAACCAGATGATCCCCGGCAGTGGCTACTTACTTGATGAGAGTTGCAGCGGCGAAAATTACATCGCCAGCGTCAGCCCGATCCCGCTTTTACTGATTCACGGTAAAGCTGATCACGTTATCCCATGGCAGCACAGCGAAAAGTTGTATAGCCTGGCAAAAGAGCCAAAACGGTTGATCCTAATCCCGGATGGCGAACACATTGATGCTTTTTCCGATCGTCACGGCGATGTTTATCGCGAACAGATGGTGGATTTTATCCTTAGCGCGTTGAATCCGCAGAACTAACCCATGATCGCTAGCACGATAATCATTCACAAAACCACCTTAAGACATGCTAATCCACTGGTCAGAACAGTTTAAGATGAGAAAAATTCTGTGACGCTTGCCAACATTTCTGATGATTAGCATTCCCTTCGCCATTTCCATGAGCAAACTTTAGCTATTCTTATCAATTATGCTTATGGGAGATCTACAGATGATGCCTACGCTTGCTCCACCATCTGTCCTTTCGGCTCCCCAGCGCCGCTGCCAGATCTTGCTGACACTCTTTCAGCCGGGGTTGACCGCCACCACGGCAACTTTCAGCGAGCTTAATGGTGTGGATGATGATATTGCCAGTCTTGATATCAGCGAAACAGGACGTGAGATCCTGCGCTATCATCAACTCACACTGACTACTGGTTATGACGGTAGCTACCGGGTTGAAGGTACAGTGCTTAACCAACGTTTGTGTTTATTTCACTGGCTACGACGTGGTTTCCGTCTGTGTCCGTCATTTATTACCAGCCATTTCACCCCCGCCCTGAAGAGTGAACTGAAGCGGCGCGGAATTGCGCGTAACTTTTACGACGATACCAATCTACAAGCGTTAGTGAATCTCTGCTCCCGACGGCTGCAAAAACGCTTTGAAACACGCGATATTCATTTCCTGTGTCTGTATCTGCAATATTGTTTGCTGCAACACCACGCTGGAATTACGCCTCAGTTTAATCCGCTCCAACGTCGCTGGGCGGAATCCTGCCTTGAATTTCAGGTAGCGCAGGAAATTGGACGCCACTGGCAGCGTCGGGCGCTCCAGCCTGTACCGCCTGATGAGCCACTGTTCATGGCATTACTTTTTTCCATGTTGCGGGTTCCCGATCCACTGCGGGATGCGCATCAGCGGGACAGACAACTGCGTCAGTCTATCAAACGTCTGGTAAACCATTTTCGTGAGCTGGGAAATGTTCGTTTTTATGATGAACAGGGGTTGTGCGATCAGCTTTATACCCACCTCGCCCAGGCGTTAAATCGCAGTTTGTTTGCCATCGGTATTGATAACACCCTGCCGGAAGAGTTCGCCCGCCTGTATCCACGCCTGGTGCGCACCACCCGCGCGGCGCTGACCGGATTTGAAAGTGAATACGGCGTCCATCTTTCTGATGAGGAAAGCGGTCTGGTCGCGGTGATTTTTGGTGCCTGGCTAATGCAGGAAAACGACCTGCATGAGAAACAGATTATTCTACTGACCGGGAATGATAGTGAGCGAGAAGCGCAGATTGAGCAGCAGCTACGCGAACTAACGTTACTGCCGCTCAATATTAAACATATGTCGGTAAAGGTATTTTTGCAGACAGGCGCTCCGCGCAGCGCGGCACTGATTATTGCTCCTTATACCATGCCGTTACCGCTCTTTTCACCACCGCTGATCTATACGGACCTGACGTTGACAACACATCAACAGGAGCAGATCCGCAAAATGCTCGAATCAGCATGAGGGAACAACTTTCGGGCGCAAAAACATTGCCGGAAGCGCCACCAGCGCCATAACCCAGAACACGCCGTGGCCCAGATATTGATACAGGAAACCGGCGAAAACGGTCATGATCGCAATACTGCCGCCCATCGCGACGGCAGAGTAAACCGCCTGTAAACGGATGACTTCGCTACCCTGGCGAGCGGCAATATAGCGCATGGCGGCCAGGTGGCAGACCGTGAAGGTGCCACAATGCAGAATTTGCACCACTATCAACCACGGCAACGCCGTAGTTGCTCCCATAATGCCCCAGCGCACTACGCCGCAAATCGCTGAGATCAACAGCATATCGCGTGCACTACAACGGCGGAAAAGTTTATTACTCAGCGCAAAGATAATGACTTCCGCCACCACGCCCAGCGACCACAAATAGCCCACCGCCGAGGCCGAGTAGCCAGCAGCCTGCCAGTAAATGGCGCTAAAACCGTAATAGGCCGCATGCGCCCCCTGCAATAAACAAACGCAGGCCAGAAAGCGCCAGTTCTGGCGAACCAACGCCAACCACGCAGACCAACCGGTGCTCTCCTGCTGGCGGCTTGCCCCTTGTGGCTGAATCGTCGGACGGATGAGAAAGCCGAGCAGCATGGATGCCACGCCCAACGTCAACAGCGCGAGGATCACCCGATAATCAAACATACTGACCAGTTTGCCCGTCAGCGCCGAGCCAATGACAAACGCTACCGAGCCCCACAGTCGCACTTTGCCGTAATCAAGCGGGAACTGCTTTTGCCACGTATTCGCCAGTGCATCGGTCAACGGTACCAGCGGTGAGAAAAAGAGGTTAAAGCCAATCATCACCAGCATCAGCCACGCTACGTGCGCCCCCGCCCAGAATGCGACAGCAAAGAGAAGTGTCAGCAGTGCCAGCACGCGCAAGGCGGAAATCAGGCGAGAAGGATCGCTGACGCGGGGCGCGATGAGCAAACTCCCGAGAAAACGGGCAACCAAACCTGCCCCCAATAACAGGCCGATGGTTTCTGGCGTTAAACCAATCCCCTTAAGCCAGACGCTCCAGAAAGGTAGAAAAATGCCGTAACTAAAAAAGTATGTGAAATAGCCGAGCGCCAACCAGCGCGTGGATTGCAAAACCATGAGTCCCTCCCGTCAGGAGGCGTTAGTCTGGGGTTAATCGAATGTTGGTGCAAGTTGAAAAATAAGAATATTCGAGCCTGCTTCCCGATGTCTGTAACACCAGTTCACAAGCACTAAAAAACTGCGTTCCGCGACGCATGTTGCAAAAATAATGCGTAATTATACCGTTACGCTTGCCAAACGTTCCTGCACAATGGCGATGAAATCGCGTAATGCCGGCTTCATCTCCCCTTTCTTCCACGCCATCAGTAAAGCAATGGAAGGCACATTTCCGGCAATGGGTCGAAATACCACCTGGCCGGTATTAAAATTATTCATATAACCGGGTATCAAAGTGACGCCCAGCCCCATCCCCACCAGATTCATGGTCACCAGAATATTCGTTGCCACCTGGACGATATTTGGCTGGCTGTTTTCTTGCGCAAACCACGCTTTAACGATCGGCGCAAGCGAACCGGAATACGCTGGATCAGTACTGACGAAATTCACGCCATCCAGTTGCGCGGCAGTGATCTCTTTTTCATGTGCTAAAGGGTGATCAACCGGTAACACCACCACTAATGGTTCGTCAAAAAGCTCCAGATAATCAATCTCCGGGCTATAAACAGGATGGCGCATTAAGCCGACGTCGAGTTCACCACGGCGAATTTTTTCTTCCTGTTCCGTGGTGATTAAACTCACCAGCTCAATTAAGGTGTCTGGCTGTCTGAGACGAAACATCGGTAATACTTTTGGCAGTAAATTCACTTCCGCCGATGGCACAAAGCCAATGGTTAATTGTCTGTCTTCCTGAACAATTTTCCGCGCCCGTAATTTGGCATTTTCCGCTTGTTCGAGGATTGCCAGCGCGTCCTGGAGAAAACATTCTCCCGCCGCCGTCAACGCGACTTTGCGCTTATCCCTCACCAGTAACGGAACACCGACACAGTTTTCAAGATCGCGGATCTGGCTGCTTAACGAAGGCTGTGAGGTATGCAGTTTTTCCGCCGCACGGGTAAAGTTCAGTGCCTGCGCCACTGCGACGAAATAGCGTAAATGCCGTAGTTCCATCACCTTCCCCTTGTTATCGAAAAAACGTCTCAGCTGGTAGAAATTAACTATTTCACATATTAGCAACCAACCAGCAACATCCTTATGGCACAAAAATAGAAGGTCAATACATCTTATCTTTCAGGATTAAAAAATATGACCACACCCTCAGATTTGAACATTTACCAACTGATTGACACCCAAAACGGTCGGGTCACTCCGCGTATTTATACCGACCCGGATATTTACCAACTGGAGCTTGAGCGCATTTTCGGTCGTTGCTGGCTATTTCTCGCCCACGAAAGCCAGATCCCAAAACCTGGTGATTTCTTTAACACCTACATGGGGGAAGATGCGGTTGTCGTAGTGCGTCAGAAAGACGGCAGCATTAAGGCGTTTCTCAACCAATGCCGCCACCGGGCCATGCGTGTGAGTTATGCAGATTGCGGCAACACTCGCGCCTTTACCTGTCCGTATCACGGCTGGTCTTATGGCATTAACGGCGAGTTGATCGATGTACCGCTGGAACCTCGCGCCTACCCACAAGGGTTGTGTAAATCCCACTGGGGACTAAACGAAGTTCCTTGTGTGGAGAGTTATAAAGGGCTGATTTTTGGCAACTGGGATACCAGCGCACCAGGCCTGCGTGATTACCTGGGTGACATTGCCTGGTATCTGGATGGCATGCTGGATCGTCGCGAAGGCGGCACCGAAATTGTCGGCGGTGTACAAAAGTGGGTGATCAACTGCAACTGGAAATTCCCGGCAGAGCAGTTCGCCAGTGACCAATATCATGCTCTGTTCAGCCATGCTTCTGCCGTTCAGGTATTAGGGGCGAAAGATGATGGCAGCGATAAGCGCCTCGGTGATGGACAAACCGCCCGTCCGGTATGGGAAACCGCCAAAGATGCGCTGCAATTTGGTCAGGACGGTCACGGTAGCGGTTTCTTCTTTACTGAAAAACCGGATGCTAATGTCTGGGTCGATGGCGCAGTTTCAAGCTATTACCGCGAAACCTATGCCGAAGCAGAACAACGTTTAGGTGAAGTTCGCGCCCTGCGTCTGGCGGGTCATAACAATATATTCCCCACGCTTTCATGGCTAAACGGCACTGCCACACTCCGCGTCTGGCATCCGCGCGGCCCTGATCAAGTTGAAGTGTGGGCGTTCTGTATTACTGACAAAGCCGCCTCCGATGAAGTTAAAGCCGCTTTCGAAAACAGCGCCACTCGTGCTTTTGGTCCTGCTGGTTTTCTCGAGCAGGATGACTCGGAGAACTGGTGTGAAATCCAGAAATTGCTGAAAGGTCACCGCGCCCGCAACAGCAAACTGTGTCTGGAAATGGGGCTTGGTCAGGAAAAGCGTCGCGACGACAGCATTCCAGGCATTACTAACTATATCTTCTCAGAAACGGCCGCTCGTGGAATGTACCAACGCTGGGCCGATCTCCTGAGTAGCGAAAGCTGGCAGGAAGTGCTCGATAAAACCGCCGCTTACCAGCAGGAGGTGATGAAATGAGTGCGCAAGTTTCACTGGAGTTACATCACCGCATTAGCCAGTTTCTCTTTCACGAAGCCAGTCTGCTGGATGACTGGAAATTTCGTGACTGGCTGGCACAGTTCGACGATTCGTTACACCATGCGCACCACAGTTAACGCGCAAACACGCGACCGCCGCAAAGGCGTTCAACCGCCGACAACCTGGATTTTTAATGACACCAAAGACCAGCTGGAACGGCGAATCGCCCGTCTGGAAACCGGCATGGCCTGGGCAGAAGAACCGCCGTCACGCACTCGTCACTTAATCAGCAACTGCCAGGTAAGCGAAACCGACATCCCAAACGTATTTGCCGTGAGGGTGAATTATCTACTTTATCGGGCACAAAAAGAGCGCGATGAAACATTCTATGTTGGAACGCGTTTCGACAAAGTTCGCCGTCTGGAGGACGGGAACTGGCGCTTGCTGGAACGGGATATCGTCCTGGATCAAGCGGTCATCTCCTCCCATAACCTGAGTGTACTGTTCTGATGAATCGAATTTATGCGTGTCCCGTTGCGGATGTGCCGGAGGGTGAGGCTCTCCGGATCGATACCTCGCCCGTCATCGCCCTGTTCAACGTAGGCGGCGAGTTTTATGCCATTAACGATCGTTGCAGCCATGGTAATGCGTCGATGTCAGAAGGGTATCTGGAAGATGACGCCACGGTGGAGTGCCCGCTGCACGCCGCCAGTTTTTGCCTGAAAACGGGGAAAGCGTTATGCCTGCCCGCCACCGATCCGCTAACCACTTATCCAGTACACGTTGAAGGTGGTGACATCTTCATCGACTTACCGGAGGCGCAGCCATGAGCGATCTGCATAACGAGTCCATCTTTATTACCGGCGGCGGATCGGGATTAGGCCTGGCGCTGGTCGAGCGATTTATCGAAGAAGGCGCGCAGGTTGCCACGCTGGAACTGTCGGCGGCAAAAGTCGCCAGTCTGCGTCAGCGATTTGGCGAACATATTCTGGCGGTGGAAGGTAACGTGACCTGCTATGCCGATTATCAACGCGCGGTCGATCAGATCCTGACTCGTTCTGGCAAGCTGGATTGTTTTATCGGCAATGCGGGCATCTGGGATCACAATGCCTCACTGGTTAACACTCCCGCAGAGACGCTCGAAACTGGCTTCCACGAGCTGTTTAACGTCAACGTACTCGGTTACCTGCTGGGCGCAAAAGCCTGCGCTCCGGCGTTAATCGCCAGTGAAGGCAGCATGATTTTCACACTGTCAAATGCCGCCTGGTATCCCGGCGGCGGTGGCCCGCTGTACACCGCCAGTAAACATGCCGCAACCGGACTTATTCGCCAACTGGCTTATGAACTGGCACCGAAAGTGCGGGTGAATGGCGTCGGCCCGTGTGGTATGGCCAGCGACCTGCGCGGCCCACAGGCGCTCGGGCAAAGTGAAACCTCGATAATGCAGTCTCTGACGCCGGAGAAAATTGCCGCCATTTTACCGCTGCAATTTTTCCCGCAACCGGCGGATTTTACGGGTCCGTATGTGATGTTGGCATCGCGGCGCAATAATCGCGCATTAAGCGGTGTGATGATCAACGCTGATGCGGGTTTAGCGATTCGCGGCATTCGCCACGTAGCGGCTGGGCTGGATCTTTAAGGAAGCACGATGAAAGAAAAAACGATCATTATTGTCGGTGGCGGGCAAGCGGCGGCAATGGCTGCGGCCTTGCTACGCCAGCAAGGGTTCACCGGTGAGCTGCATCTGTTTTCCGATGAGCAACATCTTCCTTATGAACGCCCCCCGCTCTCGAAATCCATGTTGCTGGAAGATTCCCCACAGTTGCAGTCTGTGTTACCCGCTCACTGGTGGCAGGAAAACAATGTTCATCTGCATTCCGGTGTAACCATCAAAACATTGGGCCGCGACACACAAGAGTTAGTGTTAGCTAACGGCGAAAGCTGGCACTGGGATCAGCTTTTTATAGCAACTGGCGCGGCAGCTCGACCGCTGCCGTTGCTTGATGCACTGGGAGAACGCTGCTTTACCCTGCGCCATGCCGGTGATGCCGCCAGACTGCGAGAAGTTCTGCAGCCCGAACGGTCAGTCGTGATTGTCGGTGCCGGAACTATTGGTCTGGAACTGGCTGCCAGCGCCACGCAGCGCGGATGTAAGGTGACAGTGATTGAACTGGCGGCAACCGTCATGGGTCGTAATGCACCACCGCCCGTACAACGCTATCTTTTGCAGCGCCATCAGCAGGCTGGTGTGCACATTCTGCTCAATAATGCCATTGAACATGTGGTCGATGGTGAAAACGTAGAACTGACGCTGCAAAGTGGCGAAACGCTTCGGGCCGATGTGGTGATTTACGGTATTGGTATCAGCGCCAACGACCAACTGGCTCGCGAGGCCAACCTTGATACTACCAATGGCATTGTCATTGATGAGGCTTGCCGCACCTGCGATCCCGCGATCTTTGCCGGTGGCGATGTGGCAATCACCCGTCTTGATAATGGTGCACTACATCGCTGCGAAAGCTGGGAAAACGCCAATAACCAGGCGCAAATTGCCGCTTCCGCAATGTTGGGGCTACCGCTTCCGCGACTGCCGCCGCCGTGGTTCTGGAGCGATCAGTACAGTGATAACTTACAGTTTATTGGTGATATGCGTGGTGATGACTGGCTTTGTCGTGGCAACCCGGAAACTCAGAAGGCGATTTGGTTTAATCTGCAAAACGGCGTGCTTATCGGTGCGGTAACGCTGAATCAGGGGCGTGAGATTCGCTTAATCCGCAAATGGATCCAGAGCGGCAAAACGTTTGATGCGAAACTGCTGACAGATGAGCACATCGCGCTTAAATCACTGTAACCAGGATAATTAGCGAATATCTCAATGCCTGGGGCGTGGCGAGGTGCCAGAGTGTGTATTACGTTTAAATCACATTATCTTGCAAAGGGATTGGTTATGAACACACTACGTTATTTTGATTTTGGAGCTGCCCGCCCCGTTTTGTTATTAATTGCCCGTATCGCCGTGGTCTTAATTTTCATTATTTTTGGTTTTCCCAAAATGATGGGTTTTGACGGTACGGTCCAATATATGGCCTCGCTGGGCGCGCCAATGCCGATGCTGGCAGCGATTATTGCGGTAGTTATGGAAGTGCCCGCCGCGA
>OOBP01000791.1_pt1 | contig 19230 bp, 31 predicted proteins | sample 1671681 | NCBI WGS metagenome assembly OOBP01 (sample SAMN06348181, study PRJEB24527) | human gut metagenome
CCTTTGGCCGCCCGTCCCCCTTATTATACCAGCAGCTCGCACAAAAATGCAAAGGCGGTTTTGTACGAAATTACATATGGTTATGTTTGTGCATCCTTCCCAACCCAGTCGGTGAGGGGCAGGCGGAACATCTGCTCCACCCCGGCGTCGTAGGCCTGGGGAGTGGACGCCTTGCGGATGGCCTTCAGGGCCTTTTCCGGGCCCTGGAAGCGGTGGGACAGGTAGTGCCACAGCTCCTTCATGTGGAAGGCGGCGTTGCGCTGGCTGGCAAAGAGTTCCAAATAGGTGTGGTAGAGGGCGTCGTGGAACTGGCGCAGCTCCTCCCGGGAGGCGGCAGGCCCGCCCCGCAGGCGGCGCACCAGGGCGGGGTCGGCCAGCAGGCCCTGGCCCAGCATCACCCGGTCCACCTGGGGAAATTCCCGGGCAAAGGCGGCGCAGTCCTCCGGGGTGAGCAGCCCGCCGTTAAAGCAGATGGGGCCCCGGTAGTGGTCCAGGGCAAAGCGGAAGGAATCCATGCGCACCGGACGGCGGTAAAAGTCCTGGCGCACCCGGGGGTGGATGATGAGCAGGGACACGGGGTAGCGGGAGAAGAGCTCCAGCAGGGCGGGGAACTCCTCCGGGTCCTCCATCCCCAGGCGGGTTTTCAGGGAGATGGCGGCGGGTGGGGCGGCAAAGATGCCGTCCAGCATGCGCTCCAGCTCCTCCCTGCGGCCCAGCAGGCCCGCCCCCTTTCCCTTGGCGGTGACGGTGCCCGAGGGGCAGCCCAGGTTCAGGTTGACCTCCTCATAGCCCATGTCGGCCAGGGCCCCGGCGGCCCAAAGAAAATCCTGTGGGTTGCGGGTGAGCAGCTGGGGTACGGCGTGAAAGCCCTGGTTGTGCTCGGGGAGCACCGCCCGCAGGTCCCGGGGGGTAAAGACGTGGTCCTGGGTGGGACTGAGAAAGGGGATGTAGTACTTGTCCACCCCGGGGAACAGGCTGTGGTGGATCTGGCGGAACTGGGCTCCGGTAATTCCTTCCATGGGGGCAAAATAGTATTCCATAAAAACTCCTTGGATTTAAGGGTGATCCTCCGCCCACTGGCAGGCGGCCAGACCGGCCACCGCGCCGTCGCCCACGGCGGTGGTGAGCTGGCGCACCGCCTTGGTGCGGCAGTCCCCGGCGGCAAAGACCCCGGGCAGGCTGGTGCAGCAGTCCTCTCCGGCTACCAGGTAGCCCGCCGGGTCGGCCTTCAGCAGGGGCAGGAAAATTTCGTTGCGGGGCTGCTGGCCTACGGCGGCAAAGAGGGTGTCCACGGCCAGGGTCTCCGTCTCTCCGGTGTCCCGGTGGAGGAGCACCGCCTCCACCCCGTTTTCTTTGCTCTGGAGGGACTGGACCACGGTATCCATGCACAGGCGGATGTTTCCTTTTTCCTGCACCCGGCGCACCAGGCCCTCAGCCCCCCGGAAGCGGTCCCGGCGGTGGATGAGGGTGACCTGAGAGCAGAGAGAGGAGAGAAAGAGAGCCTCCTGCAGGGCGGTGTCTCCGCCCCCCACCACGGCGGCGGGGCGGCCCTGACAGAAGGGGCCGTCACACACGGCGCAGTAGGACAGGCCCGCGCCCACCAGGTCCTCCTCCCCGGCCACGCCCAGGGGACGGTGGGTCACGCCGGTGGCGATGACCACCGCCCGGCACTCCAGGGGGCCGCAGTCGGTGTCCAGACGGAAGCCGGGATTCAGGGGGGTGAGTCCGGTGACCTGGCGCCAGTCCAGCTGGGCGCCCAGATCCTGGGCCTGCTGGGCCAGGGTCTCCCCCAGCTGGGCCCCGGGCAGAGCGGGCAGGCCGGGGTAGTTCTCCACCAGGGGGGAGTAGTTGATCTGTCCCCCGGCGGCGTTCTCCTCCAGCACCAGCACCGATTTTCCCGCCCGGGCGGCGTACAGGGCGGCGGTGAGCCCGGCGGGCCCCGCCCCCACCACGATGACATCCAGCATGGTTTTCACCTCATCTCCCCCGGATTCCGGGGCATTTTTCCCCATTGTACCCCATTTCCCGGGAAAAAGGAAGGGGAAGGGTAGACAAGGGGAGCGGGTTGTGATAAGATGCCTGCTGACGAGTACTCCACACCTCGTCCAAGCGCAGAAAGAAGCGCGGAGGCGCTCCCCCCTTTCTGCGTTCGTTCGGCAGCCCCCAGGGCTGTCCGTTCTCTAAATAATAAAATGGAGGTTTTTTTATGCGCAAATTTACCACCCGGGACATGACCCTGGCCGCCGTGCTGGCCGCCGTGTACGCGGTCCTCACCATCGTGCTGCCCATTCCCCAGTACGGTCCCATCCAGATCCGCCTGGCCGAGGCCCTCACCGTGCTGCCCTTCCTCTTCCCCGCTGCTACGCCGGGACTGGTGGTGGGCTGCTTTATTGCCAACCTGTTCTCCCCCTACGTGCTGGACGTGATCTTCGGCACCGCCGCTACCCTCATTGCCTGCCTGATGACCCAGCGCATGCCCAACCGCTATCTGGCTCCCCTGCCCCCGGTGCTCTGTAACGCCGTGATCGTGGGCGCCGAGATCGCCTGGTTTGAGGGGGGCTTTACCGCCGCCTTCTGGCCTGCCTACGCCTTCAACGCCTTCACCGTAGGCCTGGGCGAGCTGCTGGCCTGCTATATCCTGGGCTCCATGCTGCTGGCCGTGCTGGTCCAGGTGCCTGCGGTGCGCCAGTTTATCCCCCAAAAACGCCTGGAGACCCTGCGGGGCCGGGTGTAAGACTGCAAAATTTCGCGCCGGACGAGTGGACGTCCGGCGCTTTTTTTGTCCCGGTTTGTGGGGTTTACAAACTGGACATGATTTATTCACAGGGCGCGGTAGATTTGATTCAGAAATGGACTATACTGATGATAAACCTGTTAATGATTTTCCGAAAACGGGTCCCCATTTGGGGTATATGAAAAGGAATGAGGCCAATGCAAGAAGTCAAACAACCCTCCAAGCGGCCCCTGGTATTCTACTATATCATCGCTCTGGCAATTCTGATGATCCTGAACATCACCTTCTTCCCCTCGGTGCTGGAGCGCCAGGTCCAGAATGTGAGCTACACCACCTTTATGTCCATGACCTATGACCACAACATCGGTCTGGTGCAGATCGAGGGCGAGGAGATCACCTTTACCGACAAGGCCCAGGAGAACATCTATAAGACGGTGGCCATCGACAGCGACACCGATCTGGTCCAGCGGGTCTACGAGTACGGCGGCGAGCTGAGCCGGGTGGAGACCCAGCCCAGCATGCTCACCTCCATCCTGGTGGGGTGGGTGCTGCCCTTCCTGCCCCTGCTGCTCATCGGCTACTTCCTCAACCGCAGGATGAAAAAGGCCATGACCGGCGGCGGCGACGGCATGATGTTCGGCATGGGCGGCGGCTCGGGGGCCAAGATGTATGTGCCCTCCTCCACCGGCATCCGCTTTTCCGACGTGGCCGGTGAGGACGAGGCCAAGGAGCTGCTGGGCGAGATCGTGGACTTCCTCCACGACCCGGCCAAGTACGCCGCCATCGGCGCCCGCCTGCCCAAGGGCGCGCTGCTGGTGGGCCCTCCGGGCACCGGCAAGACCCTGCTGGCCAAGGCGGTGGCCGGCGAGGCAAACGTCCCCTTCTTCTCCATCGCAGGCAGCGAGTTTGTGGAGATGTTCGTGGGCCGGGGCGCCGCCAAGGTGCGGGACCTCTTTAAGCAGGCCAACGAGAAGGCCCCCTGCATCGTGTTCATCGACGAGATCGACACCATCGGCAAAAAGCGCGACGGCCAGATCACGGGCAACGACGAGCGGGAGCAGACCCTGAACCAGCTGCTCACCGAGATGGACGGCTTTGACGGCTCCAAGGGCGTGGTAGTACTGGCCGCCACCAACCGCCCCGACAGCCTGGACCCCGCCCTGCTGCGTCCCGGCCGCTTTGACCGGCGCATCCCTGTGGAGCTCCCTGACCTTCAGGGCCGCATTGAAATATTAAAGGTACACGCCAAGAAGATCCGCCTGGCGGAGGACGTGGACTTCACCCCCATCGCCAAGACCGCCGCGGGTGCCTCCGGCGCGGAGCTGGCCAACATCGTCAACGAGGCCGCCCTGCGGGCGGTGCGGGCGGGCCGCCAGTTCGCCACCCAGGAGGACCTGGAGGAGAGCGTGGAGGTGGTCATCGCGGGCTACCAGAAGAAGAGCCGGGTGCTCTCCGACGAGGAGAAGCGCATCGTGGCTTATCACGAGGTGGGCCACGCCCTGGTGGCCGCCATGCAGTCCCACTCCGCCCCGGTGCAGAAGATCACCATTATCCCCCGCACCTCGGGAGCCTTGGGCTACACCCTTCAGGTGGACGAGGGGGACCACTTCCTCATGAGCAAGGAGGAACTCTTAAACAAGATCGCAACCTACACCGGCGGCCAGGCCGCCGAGAAGCTGGTGTTCCACTCCATTACCACCGGCGCCTCCAACGACATCGAACAGGCCACCAAGCTGGCCCGGGCCATGATCTCCCGCTACGGCATGAGCGACGAGTTCGGCTTTGTGGCCCTGGAGACCATGAGCAACCAGTACCTGGGGGGCGACACGTCCCTGGCCTGCTCCCCCGAGACCCAGGCCCGGGTGGACCAGAAGGTCACCCAGGTGGTGGGACAGCAGTACCAGAAGGCCGTGAACATCCTCACGGAGAATATGGACAAGCTTCACCAGCTGGCGGGCTATCTCTACGACCACGAGACCATCACCGGCCAGGAATTTATGGCCATTCTGGAGGAAAAGGCCTGAAAAATTCCCCCTTCCCCGCCCCGGAGCCCGGCTCCGGGGCGGCTTTTTGTGTCTGGGCGGCATCCTGCCCAAAAACGGGGCATAAAGAAGAGGAAAAACGGTGAAAAATATTTTAAAAAGTCCTTGACACACACGGCTGTGTTGATGTATGATACGAAAGTCCCTGTAAGGGGATCAATGCGATGATGCGGGAGATTGCTCAGCAATGAGGTAACTTCCGCGGAGTATGTCCGAGCTAGAATCGGGCGGCTGAAGGACCTGGGCACAGCGTATATCGCTGTAGCTGGGTGGAACCGGCCTGCTTGCACGCCGGTTTCTTTCATGCCACGGAGTGATACGCACGAGAACGTGGACAGGAACTTCACCGTACGGAGCGAGGGACAATGAATTCACTTCGTATGTATTAAGGAGGAAACAAACCCATGGCAGCTCAGAAAGAAATGATCCGCATCCGTCTGAAGGCCTACGATCATCAGCTGATCGACCAGAGCGCTGAGAAGATCGTGGAGACCGCCAAGCGCACCGGCGCTTCCGTGTCCGGCCCCATCCCCCTGCCCACCAAGAAGGAGGTCGTCACCATCCTGCGCGCCGTCCACAAGTACAAGGACAGCCGTGAGCAGTTCGAGCGCCGCACCCACAAGCGCCTGATCGATGTGGTTAAGCCCTCTCCCAAGACCGTGGAGGCCCTGATGAGCCTGGAGCTTCCCGCCGGCGTGGAGATCGAGATCAAGCTGTAATCCAGCGTCTGAGCCGTCGTGAGCAGCGCGGATGGACCGCAGCGAGGGATGCAAACCAAGAAGGGCGGAACGCCCGGATGTTTGTGTCCCGAGTCGGAGGGAAGCCGCGCGTCGCGAACAGGCGAAGCGTGAGGGAAGCGTGGAGAAGCCGAGAGCAGGCGCGCAGTGAATCGCGCAGATGAAAAAACAGGCGACGCCCAACGGCGGAGCGGCATTTTTCACGGAGCGATGAGCAGCGAGCCGTTGCGGAGGCTTCGCAGCGTGACACAGCGATCTCAAACGCACTACTTTGTGTACCCGCTGTCTGCCGCATATTGAGGCGGACGGGTCAAGTTGGCCGAGCAATACCAGCCTAATGGGTAACTCGCCCAACCAATAACCTTTATAGGAGGAAAATCCAAATGGAGAAAGCGATCATCGGCAAAAAGATCGGCATGACCCAGATCTTCGATGAAGCCGGCCACGTGGTCCCTGTGACCGTGATCGAGGCTGGCCCCTGCACCGTGGTGCAGAAGAAGACCGCCGAGAAGGATGGCTATGAGGCCATTCAGCTGGGTTACCAGACCGTTCCCGAGCGCAAGCTCACCAAGCCTGAGACCGGCCACCAGAAGAAGGCCGGCATCACCGAGTTTAAGAAGGTCCTCAAGGAGTTCCGCCTGGAGGATTGCTCCAAGTACGAGGTGGGCGACGAGCTGAAGGCTGACGTGTTCGCCGCCGGCGACCGTGTGGACGTGACCGGCATCAGCAAGGGCCACGGCTACCAGGGCGTCATCAAGCGTCACGGCGCTCACCGTCTGAAGGAGACCCACGGTTCCGGTCCTGTGGTCCGCCACGCCGGCGCCATGGCCGCCAACAGCGATCCTTCCCGTATCTTCAAGGGCAAGATCGGCGCTGGCCAGATGGGCAACGAGCAGGTCACCGTCATGAACCTGGACGTCATCTCCGTTGACACCGAGCTGGGCATCATTGCCGTGCGCGGCGCCATTCCCGGCCCCAAGGGCGGCGTGGTGTACCTGCGCAACAGCGTGAAGAAGTACTTCGAGCCCAAGGGCGCCGCCGGCATCAGCGTCAACCCGCAGAAGGCTTCCGGCCGCAATCCCCAGAAGGCTTCCGCCCGCAACAAGTAAGGAAAGGAGAGTGTAAATCATGGCAAAAGCAAACGTGTTTAACATGGCCGGCCAGCAGGTCGGCGAGATCGAGCTCTCCGAGGCTGTTTTCGGCATCGAGCCCAACCAGGCTGTTGTCCACGAGGTGGTCAAGAATCACCTGGCCAACTGCCGTCAGGGCACCCAGAGCGCTCTGACCCGCGCCGAGGTTTCCGGCGGCGGCAAGAAGCCCTGGCGTCAGAAGGGCACCGGCCACGCCCGTCAGGGTTCCACCCGGGCTCCCCAGTGGACTCACGGCGGTATCGTGTTCGCTCCCAAGCCCCGCGACTACAGCTACACCCTCAACAAGAAGGTGAAGCGTCTGGCTCTGAAGTCCGCACTGTCCGCCAAGGCCGCCTCCGGCGACATCCTGGTGGTGGACGGCCTGAAGCTGGATTCCATCAAGACCAAGGACATGCGCAACTTCCTCAACGCGGTTGAGGCCGGCAAGTCCGTGGTCATCACCCCTGAGGTCGACGAGATCGTGGTCAAGTCCGCCCGGAACATCCCCGGCGTGGTGACCACCACCGCCAAGGTCCTCAGCGTGTATGACATTGTCAACGCCAAGCGCCTGGTGGTCGATAAGGCCGCTCTGGCCATCATCGAGGAGGTGTTCGCGTAATGACCGCTTATGATATCATTAAGCGCCCCATCATCACCGAGCAGTCCATGGCTGATACCGAGATGAAGCGCTACACCTTCGAGGTGGCCAAGACCGCCAACAAGATCGAGATCGCCAAGGCTGTTGAGGAGATCTTCGGCGTGAAGGTCGCCAAGGTCAATACCATCAACATGCAGGGCAAGATGAAGCGCATGGGCGCCCGGCCCGCCGGCCGCCGTCCCAGCTGGAAGAAGGCCATGGTCACCCTGACCGCCGATTCCAAGACCATCGAGTTCTTCGAAGGCATGGTGTAAGGAGGAGATTGAACAATGGCTATTAAGACTTTTAAGCCCACAACGCCCTCCCGCCGTCACATGACTGTGTCCGCCTTCGAGGGCATCGACAAGAAGGCTAAGCCTGAGCGCAGCCTGACTGAGAATCTGAAGAAGAATGCCGGCCGCAACAGCTATGGCCGCATCACCGTGCGCCACCGCGGCGGCGGCAACAAGCAGAAGTACCGCATCATCGACTTCAAGCGCGACAAGGAAGGCAAGGCTACTGTGATCAACCTGCAGTACGACCCCAACCGTTCCGCCAACATCGCCCTCATCCAGTATGAGGACGGCGAGAAGCGCTATATCCTGGCTCCCAACGGCCTGAAGGCCGGTCACATCATCATGACCGGCGCCGACGCCGACATCCTGCCCGGCAACTGCCTGCCCATCGCCAACATCCCCGTGGGCGAGATGATCCACAACATCGAGCTGTATCCCGGCAAGGGCGCTCAGCTGGTTCGTGCCGCTGGCGTTGCCGCTCAGCTGATGGCTAAGGAGAACGGCATGGCTCAGGTCCGCCTCCCCTCCGGCGAGGTTCGCTATATCCGCGAGAACTGCAAGGCCACCATCGGCCAGGTGGGCAACACCGACTGGGCCAACATCCAGATCGGTAAGGCCGGCCGTAAGCGTCACATGGGCTGGCGTCCCACCGTGCGTGGTTCCGTCATGAACCCTTGCGACCACCCCCACGGCGGCGGCGAGGGCAAGAGCCCTGTTGGCCGTCCCGGCCCTGTTACCCCCTGGGGTAAGCCCGCTCTGGGTTACAAGACCCGCAAGACGAAGAACCGCACCGATAAGTTCATCGTCAAGCGCCGCAACGCGAAGTAAGGAGGGAGTAAAAGATGAGCAGAAGTATCAAGAAAGGCCCCTTTTGCGCCCCCGAGCTGCTGAAGCGGGTCGACGAAATGAATCAGACCGGCGAGAAGAAGGTGCTGAAGACCTGGAGCCGCGCCTCCACCATCTTCCCCGCCTTCGTGGGTCACACCTTCGCCGTGCACGACGGCCGCAAGCACGTGCCCGTCTACGTCACTGAGGACATGGTCGGTCACAAGCTGGGCGAGTTCGTCCCCACCCGCACCTTTAAGGGTCACGCGGGCAGCAAGACCGGTAAGTAAGGAGGAGAGATACCATGGAAGCTGTTGCGAATCTGAAATATCTGCGGATCTCCCCCCGAAAGGTGAAGATCGTTCTGGACCTGATCCGCGGTAAGGACGTGGCTACTGCCACCGCCATCCTGATGCAGACCCCCAAGGCCGCTTCTGAGCCTGTTCTGAAGCTGCTGAAGAGCGCTGCCGCCAACGCGGAGAACAACCACCAGATGGACCCTGAGAAGCTGTACGTCAGCGCCTGCTACGCCAACCCCGGCCCCATCATCAAGCGCATCATGCCTCGCGCTCAGGGCCGTGCGTACCGCATCAACAAGCGCACTTCTCACGTCACCATCGCTGTGGCTGAGCGCTAAGGGAGGAGGAACGATATGGGACAGAAAGTCAATCCCCACGGCCTGCGCGTGGGCGTTATTAAGGATTGGGACTCCCGCTGGTACGCGAAGAACGAGCTGGTGGGTGACCTGCTGGTCGAGGACAAGAAGATCCGCGACTATCTGAAGAAGACCCTGTACTCCGCCGGTATCCCCAAGATCGAGATCGAGCGGGACAGCGCTAAGGTCCGCATCTACCTGCACTGCTCCCGTCCCGGTGTCGTCATCGGCAAGGGCGGCGAGGAGATCAAGAAGATCGAGGCTCAGCTGGTCAAGATGATCGGCAAGCCCGTTGACCTGAAGATCGTGGAAGTGAAGAACGCCGACATGGACGCTCAGCTGGTGGCCGAGAACATCGCCCAGCAGCTGGAGAAGCGGATCGGTTTCCGCCGCGCCATGAAGAATGCCATGGGCCGCGCCATGCGCGCCGGCGCCCGCGGCATCAAGACCTGTGTGTCCGGCCGTCTGGGCGGCGCTGAGATCGCCCGCACCGAGCACTATCACGATGGCACCATTCCCCTGCAGACCCTGCGCGCCGACATCGACTACGGCTTCGCTGAGGCTGCCACCACCTACGGCCGCATCGGCGTGAAGGTGTGGATCTACAAGGGTGAGGTGCTCACCCAGGCCCTGCGGACCACCCCCCGCACCCTGGACACCAGCAAGCCCTATCAGGAGCGCCGCGAGCGTCCCCGTCGTGACCGTCGGGACGGCGACCGCCGCCAGGGCGGTTTCAACCGCGACCGCCGTCAGGGTGGTTTCAACAACAATCGTGGCCCCCGCCCCGCCGGCCAGGCCAATACCCCTAAGGAAGGAGGCGCTCAGTAATGCTGCTGCCTAAGCGCGTGAAATACCGCCGCGTCCATCGTGGCCGCATGAAGGGCACTGCCACCCGCGGCAACACCGTCAACTACGGTGAGTTTGGCCTGGTGGCCACCGAGCCCAGCTGGATCACCAGCAACCAGATCGAGGCCGCCCGTATCGCCATGACCCGTCACACCAAGCGTGGCGGTAAGGTGTGGATCAAGATCTTCCCCGATAAGCCCGTCACTGAGAAGCCCGCTGAGACCCGCATGGGTTCCGGTAAGGGTTCTCCCGAGTACTGGGTGGCCGTGGTCAAGCCCGGCCGCGTGATGTTTGAGATCGCCGGCGTCTCCGAGGAGGTCGCCCGTGAGGCTCTGCGCCTGGCCAGCCACAAGCTGCCTGTCAAGTGTAAGATCGTCAAGCGTGAAGAGACCGAGAAGGGTGGTGAAGCGTAATGAAGGCCAACGAAATTCGCAAGATGTCCGGCGCCGAGCTGGAGACCAAGCTGATGGACCTGAAGAAGGACCTGTTCAATCTGCGCCTTCAGCACGCCACCAATCAGCTGGATAACCCCGTGCGTATCGCCGAGGTCAAGAAGGACATCGCCCGGGTCAAGACCATCATCCGCGAGCAGCAGCTCGCCGGCCGCTAAGAGGAGGAACCGACATGGAAAACAGAACTTCTTCTCGTAAGACCAGAGTCGGCCTGGTGGTTTCGGACAAGATGGACAAGACCGTGGTGGTCGCCATCGCCGACCGCGTGGCTCACCCTCTGTATAAGAAGATCGTTAAGAGAACCTACAAGCTGAAGGCTCATGATGAGCTCAACCAGTGCGGCGTGGGCGACCGTGTCCGCGTCATGGAGACCCGCCCCCTGTCCAAGGACAAGCATTGGCGTGTGGTTGAGATCATCGAGAAGGCGAAATAAGGAGGTGTCGGCATGATTCAGGAAGAGAGCTATCTGAAGGTGGCCGATAACACCGGCGCCAAGGAGATCAAGACTATCCGCGTGCTGGGCGGTTCCAAGCGTAAGTTCGGCAACATCGGTGATGTGGTCGTGGCTTCCGTCCGCAAGGCTCAGCCCGGCGGAACCGTGAAGAAGGGCGAGGTCGTCAAGGCTGTTATCGTTCGCTCCGCCCGGGGCGTGCGCCGTGCCGACGGCTCCTATGTCCGCTTCGACGACAACGCCGCCGTCCTCATCAAGGAGGACAAGAACCCCCGCGGCACCCGTATCTTTGGCCCCGTGGCCCGCGAGCTGCGCGACAAGGATTATATGAAGATCCTGTCCCTGGCTCCCGAAGTGCTGTAAGGGAGGGTTTTTAGGATGAATAAGATGAGCATTCGCAAGGACGACCTGGTGGTCGTTCTGTCCGGCAAGGACAAGGGCAAGCAGGGCAAGGTCCTGGAAGTGATGCCCAAGAGCGGCAAGGTCGTGGTGGAGAAGATCAACGTGGTCTCCCGTCACACCAAGCCCCGCAAGCAGGGCGAGCAGGGCGGCATCCTCCAGAAGGAGGCCCCCATCTACGCCTGCAAGGTGCAGAAGGTCTGCCCCAAGTGCAACAAGCCCACCCGTATCGGCCACAAGGTCGAGGGCGACAAGAAGGTCCGCATCTGCAAGAAGTGCGGCGCCGAGATCTGAGAGAGGAGGAGTGAATCGAAATGGCTAACACGCCCAACCTGAAGAAGCTGTATCAGGACGAGGTCGCTCCTGCTCTGATGCAGAAGTTCGGCTACAAGTCCACCATGCAGATCCCCCGTCTGGAGAAGATCGTGGTCAACGTTGGCTGCAGCGAGGCCCGCGAGAACGCTAAGGTTCTGGACGCCGTTGTGGGCGATCTGACCAAGATCACCGGCCAGAAGGCCGTTATCACCAAGGCCAAGAAGTCCGTGGCTAACTTCAAGCTCCGTGAGGGCATGCCCATCGGCGCTAAGGTTACCCTGCGCGGCAACAAGATGTGGGAGTTCCTGGACCGCCTGTTCAACGTGGCCCTGCCCCGCGTGCGTGACTTCCGCGGCATTTCCGCTGATTCCTTCGATGGCCGCGGCAACTACGCCCTGGGCATCAAGGAGCAGCTGATCTTCCCCGAGATCGAGTACGACAAGATCGACAAGATCCGCGGCATGGACATTGTGATGTGCACCACCGCTCACACCGATGAGGAGGCCCGCGAGCTGCTGAAGCTCATCGGCGCTCCCTTCGCCGGCCGCTAAGGAGGAGAAACGATATGGCTAAGAAATCTATGATTCTCAAGCAGCAGCGGGAGCCTAAGTTCTCCTCCCGCCGCTACAACCGCTGCAAGCTGTGCGGCCGCCCCCACGCTTATCTGCGTGACTACGGCATCTGCCGTATCTGCTTCCGCGAGCTGGCTTACAAGGGCCAGATCCCCGGCGTGAAGAAAGCTTCCTGGTAAGACAGGTTTCAAAGACCGGCTGTTTCGGCAGCCGGTCTTTTGAAACAAATAGTGTCCACGCTCCCGTGTGTACGGAGCAGAAAAACCTTGCATTTCCCTTAAAAATGGGGTACAATAAGGTGCTTGTGCGCCAGGGGACATAAAAATTACACACCCGACACCGTTGGGTGGCCCCGAAAAACCCGTATTCCCGGCAGAATGCCGGTGCAGTACGGGATTTTGGCTTGCAAGGTAGGCATTTTGGTCAAACCCGCAAAAAGCGGTTTTGATATACGCGCCAAAGGCGCAAGGCGGACAAAAGGTCGGGGACCGCCTACCCCCGATACCTTGCCGCCTGTACCGGAGAGATCCGGTAATCTTATAAGGAGGTAAAACTCATGCATATCACGGACCCCATTGCGGATATGCTCACCCGCATCCGCAACGCGAACAACGCCAAGCATGACACCGTGGACGTCCCCGCGTCCAACATGAAGAAGTCCATCGCGCAGATTCTGCTGGATGAAGGCTACATCAAGAACTTCCAGCTCATCGACGACGGCACTCAGGGCGTTATCCGCATCACTCTGAAGTACAGCGCTGGTAAGGAGAAGGTCATCTCCGGTCTGCGCCGCGTGTCCAAGCCCGGCCTGCGGGTGTATGCCGGCGCGGACGAGCTGCCCAAGGTTCTGCGTGGCCTGGGTATCGCCATCGTTTCCACTTCCAAGGGCGTCATGACCGACAAGGCTGCTCGTGCGGCTCATGTCGGCGGTGAAGTCCTGGCATTCGTTTGGTAAGGAGGGTTATAGGAATGTCTAGAATTGGTAGAGCTCCTATCGCCATCCCCGCCGGCGTGGAGATCAAGATCGAGGCGGACAACACTGTCACCGTGAAGGGCGCCAAGGGCACCCTGACTCAGCAGTTCAATCAGAACATGACCATCGCCCAGGAGGGTGACGTCATCACCGTTTCCCGTCCCAACGACGCCAAGGAGAACCGTTCTCTCCACGGCCTGACCCGAACCCTGATCCACAACATGATCGTGGGCGTGACCGAGGGCTACAAGAAGGAGCTGGACGTCAACGGCGTTGGCTACCGTGTGGCCAAGGAGGGCAACAAGCTGGTCATGAACCTGGGCTATTCTCACCAGGTCATCGTGGAGGAGACCGACGGCATCACCATCGAGGTGCCCGGCCCCAACAAGATCATCATCCACGGCTGCGACAAGCAGAAGGTGGGCCAGTTCGCTGCCGAAGTGCGCGAGAAGCGTCCCCCCGAGCCTTACAAGGGCAAGGGCATCAAGTATACTGACGAGGTCATCCGCCGCAAGGCTGGTAAGACCGGCGCCAAGAAGTAAGAAGGAGGTGTGCCACTATGATCAACAGACCCGATACTCGTTCCCAGCGGCTTAAGCGCCACAAGCGCGTGCGTGCTAAGATTTCCGGCACGCCCGAGCGCCCCCGTCTCAACGTGTTCCGCAGCGCCACCAACATCTATGCCCAGATCATCGACGATGTGACCGGCAAGACCCTGGTGAGCGCTTCCTCCCTGGAGAAGGATTTCTCCTGCGAAGGCACCAAGTCCGACGCCGCCAAGCAGGTTGGCATCAATGTGGCGGAGCGTGCCAAGGCCAAGGGCATCGACACCGTGGTGTTCGACCGCGGCGGCTATGTCTACCACGGCCGGGTGAAGGCCCTGGCCGAGGGCGCCCGTGAGGGCGGCCTGCAGTTCTAAGGGAGGAGGAAACGACAATGGCTAGATTTGAGAGAGAACCCAGCGAGTTCGTGGAGAAGCTCGTTTCCCTGAACCGCGTGTCCAAGACCGTCAAGGGCGGCCGCATCTTCAAGTTTGCCGCTCTGATGGTGGTGGGCGATGAGAAGGGCCGCGTGGGCTTCGGCCTGGGCAAGGCCGCCGAGGTGCCTGAGGCGATCCGCAAGGGCATCGAGGACGCCAAGAAGAACATGATCACCGTGTCCCTGTCCGGCACCACCATCCCCCACGAGGTGATCGGTGAGTTCGGCGCCGGCCGCGTGCTGATGAAGCCCGCCGCCCCCGGTACCGGCGTCATCGCCGGCGGTGCTGTCCGTGCCGTTCTGGAAGCGGTCGGCATCAAGGACATTTACACCAAGTGCCTGCGCTCCAACAATCCGCAGAACGTGGTCTCCGCTGCTTTTGAGGGCCTGAAGTCCCTGCGCAGCCCCGAGGAGGTCGCCCGCATCCGCGGCAAGAGCGTGGAAGAGATCTTGGGTTAAGGAGGGCGCTGACAATGGCTAATCTGAACATCAAGCTGGTCAAGAGCCTGAACGGCCGCATCGCCAAGCACAAGGCGACCGCCGAGGCCCTGGGCCTGAAGAAGATCGGCGACACCACCGTGCAGCCCGACAACGCTGCTACCCGTGGTAAGATCGCCCACATCGGCTACCTGCTCCAGGTGTCCGAGGAAAACTGAGAAGGAGGCGCGAGACAATGAATCTTCATGAACTCTCCCCCGCCGCCGGCTCCAACACCAAGGCGTTCCGCAAGGGACGCGGCAATGGTTCCGGCAACGGTAAGACTGCCGGCCGCGGCCAGAAGGGCCAGTGGGCCCGTTCCGGCGGCGGTGTGCGCGTGGGCTTTGAGGGCGGCCAGATGCCTCTGTCCCGCCGCATCCCCAAGCGCGGTTTTAACAACATTTTCGCCAAGCCCCTGGAGTCCGTCAACGTCTCCGTTCTGGAGAAGTTTGAGGACGGGGCCGTGGTCAACGCCCAGGCTCTGCTGGAGAAGGGTATCCTCTCCAAGTGCCAGTATGGCGTGAAGATCCTGGGCAACGGCCAGCTGTCCAAGAAGCTGACTGTCCAGGCCGCCGCCTTCTCCGCCTCCGCGAAGGAGAAGATCGAAGCCGCCGGGGGTAAGGTGGAGGTGGTCTGATCATGATCAAGACCATTCGTGACGCTTGGGCCATCCCCGAGCTGCGCAAGAAGATCATGTTCACCGTATTTGCGCTGCTCATCTTCCGTCTGGGCGCCGCAATCCCCGTCCCCTATATCGATTCCGCTAACCTGGAGACCTACCTCTCCGCCCAGAGCGGAACCATCCTGGGGCTGATGAACGCCATGAGCGGCTCCGCCTTCTCTATGGCGACCCTGTTTGCTCTGAGCATCCAGCCCTATATCAACAGCTCCATTATCATCCAGCTGCTCACCGTGGCCATCCCCGCTCTGGAGCGGCTGGCCAAGGAGGGCGGCGAGGAGGGCCGCAAGAAGATCGCCTCCATTACCCGGTACACCACCGTGGGCATCGCTCTGCTGCAGGGCTTCGGCTACTACAGCCTCATCAAGAGCTACGGCCTGGTGGACACCGAGGGTCTGCCCGCTTTCTGGGTTGGCCTGGTGATCGTGCTGTCCTTCACCGCCGGTTCTGCTTTCCTGATGTGGCTGGGTGAGCAGATCACCGAGTTCGGCATCGGCAACGGCATCTCTATCCTGCTGTTCGCCGGTATCGTCTCCCGTTTCCCCCGCATGGTCACCGATATGATCACCGGCGTGGGTTACTACAACAATCCCCTCACTGAGGACCAGATGTCCGCCATGACCCAGACCCAGATTGATGCTTACAACAAGATGGCTCTGGCTCCCTGGATGATTCCCATCATCGTCATCGGCATGCTGGCCCTGGTGGTGTTTATCGTGTTCATCTCCAATGCCGAGCGCCGTCTGCCTGTGCAGTATGCCAAGCGGGTGGTGGGTCGGAAGATGTACGGCGGCCAGTCCACCCACATCCCCATGAAGGTGAACATGAGCGGCGTTATGCCCATCATCTTTGCCCAGTCCATCGCCTCTCTGCCCGCTACCGTGGGCGCCTTCATGGGCTGGACCACTACCAGCGACGGCTTTGGCGGCGGTATGATGCGGCTGTTTGACACCACCAAGCCCTTCTACAGCATCCTGTACTTCCTGCTGATCGTGGGCTTCAGCTACTTCTACGCCACCATGCAGTTCAATCCCATTGAGGTTGCCAACAACCTGAAGAAGAACGGCGGCTTTATCCCCGGCTTCCGTCCCGGCAAGCCCACCGCCGACTTCATCACCAAGGTGCTCTCCAAGATCACCATGTTCGGCGCCCTCTATCTCTCCGTGATCGCCATCGCCCCCATCATCACCGGCAACATCTTTGGTTACAGTTCTCTGGCCATCGGTGGTACCTCCGTGATCATCGTGGTGGGCGTCGCTCTGGAGACTGTCAAGCAGATGGAGGCCCAGATGCTCATGCGGCATTATAAGGGTTTCCTGGAGTAAGGAAAGGTGGAAACTATGGGAATGAAGCTGATCCTGCTGGGCGCCCCCGGCGCCGGAAAAGGGACTCAGGCTGAGGTGCTCAGCAACACCCTGAGCATCCCCACCATCTCCACCGGCAACATCCTCCGGGCCGCCATCAAGGCCCAGACCCCCGTGGGACTCAAGGCTAAGTCCTATATGGATGCCGGCCAGCTGGTCCCTGATCAGGTCATCATCGACATCGTAGCCCAGCGGCTGAGCGAAAGCGACTGTGCCAACGGGTTCATTCTGGACGGCGTGCCCCGTACCATCGCCCAGGCCAAGGCTCTGGACGAGGCTGGGGTCACCTTTGACAAGGTGCTGTCCATTGAGATCTCCGACGAGGAGATCGAAGGCCGTATGTCCGGCCGCCGCGTGTGCGCCCAGTGCGGCGCCTCCTACCACATCGTGGCCCGCCCCACCAAGGTGGAAGGCGTGTGCGACAGCTGCGGTGGCAGCGTGGTGCAGCGGGACGACGACAAGCCTGAGACCGTTCGGCAGCGCCTGGCGGTCTATCACAAGGAGACCGAGCCCCTGAAGGACTACTACAAGGGCAAGGGCATCCTGTGCTCTGTGGACAACCAGCCCACCATCGAAGCGACCACCAAGGTCATGCTGGAGGCGTTGGGCGTTTGAAGAGCATCGAAATGATTTCCATTAAATCTCCCCGTGAGATTGAGGCCATGCGCAAGGCCGGGCGGCTCACCGCCCAGGCCCGCGCCCTGGCCGGTTCCATGGTTCGTCCGGGTGTCACCACCCACGAGATCGATACGGCGGTGCGCCGCTTCATCGAGAGCCATGGAGCCAAGCCTTCCTTCCTGGGCTACGGCGGATTCCCCGGTTCGGCCTGTATTTCGGTCAATGACGTGGTCATCCACGGCATTCCCGGGTCCCTGAAGCTGAAGGAGGGCGACATCGTCAGCGTGGACGTGGGAGCCTATGTAGACGGTTTCCACGGAGACTGCGCCGCCACCTACCCCTGCGGGCAGGTGAGCCCTGAGGCCATGAAGCTCATCCAGGTGACTCAGCAGAGTTTCTGGGAGGGCATCAAGATGGCCCGCACGGGCATGAGAGTTTCCGACATCGGTCACGCGGTCCAGACCTATGTGGAGGGCTACGGCTTCTCCGTGGTGCGGGACTTTGTGGGTCACGGCGTGGGCGCACGGCTCCACGAGGCCCCTGAGGTCCGCAACTTCGGTCCCGCCGGCCACGGTCCCCGGCTCCAGCCGGGCATGACCCTGGCGGTGGAGCCCATGGTCTGTGCGGGAGGATGGCAGGTGAAGGTGCTGGCTGACAAGTGGACCACCGTCACACAGGACGGTTCCCTGGCCGCGCACTATGAAAACACCATCCTCATCACAGACGGAGAGCCCGAGATCCTTACCGTTACGGAAGACGGAGCCTATGTGTAAAGGCGAAATCGTCCGGGCAACGGCCGGACGGGACAAAGGCGAGCTGTTCTTTGTCGCCGGACAGGAGGGCCAGCACCTGCTGCTGGTCAACGGGAAGGGCCGTACCATGACCGCACCCAAACGGAAAAAGCCCCGCCATGTGGCGCGGCTGGACCAGGGGGACTTCCGTCACCCTGCTGTGGAAAAACTGCAACAAGGACAAACGGTATCCGATCGAGAACTGAGAAGGGCGCTGGCCGCCTTCAAGGAGGGAAACACGCTTGGCGAAAGATGATATGATCGAGCTGGAGGGAGTCGTCACCGAATCCCTGCCCAACACCACCTTCCACGTGGACATCGGCAATGGGCACATCATTCTGGCTCATATTTCCGGCAAGCTGCGTATGAACTTTATCCGCATCCTGCCCGGAGACAAGGTGACCGTACAGATGTCACCCTACGACCTCACCCGGGGTCGCATCACTTGGCGCAGCAAGTAAGCTGACGCTGTGTACCAACAAACGACCGGCGGCACAGGGCCTTGCCCGCTGACCGCCGGGGCCATTCAGGCATTCAGGAGGTTTTAACAATGAAAGTCAGACCGTCCGTGAAGCCCATGTGCGAGAAGTGCAAAGTCATCAAGCGCAAGGGCAAAGTCATGGTAATTTGCGAAAACCCCAAGCATAAGCAGAGACAAGGTTAAATTGGAGGTGCTGTAATAAATGGCTCGTATTGCCGGCATTGATCTGCCCAGAGAGAAGAGAGTCGAGATCGGCCTCACTTATATCTACGGCATTGGGCGCACCAGCGCCAACAAGATCCTGGCCAAGGCCGGGATCAACCCTGACACCCGCGTGAAGGACCTCACCGAGGACGATGAGGCCAAGCTGCGTGAGATTATCAGCCACGAGTACACTGTTGAGGGCGACCTGCGCCGCAACGTGGCGATGGACATTAAGCGCCTGACCGAGATCGGCTGCTACCGCGGCATCCGTCACCGCAAGGGCCTGCCCGTCCGTGGCCAGCGGTCCAAGACCAACGCCCGTACCCGCAAGGGTCCCAAGCGTACCGTCGCCAACAAGAAGAAGTAAGGAGGGATAACACATGGCTGCGAATACCAAGGGTAAGAAAGTGGTGCGTAAGCGCCGCGAGCGTAAGAACGTGGAGAAGGGCCAGGTGCATATCCGTTCCTCCTTCAACAACACCATGGTGACTGTCACCGATCTGCAGGGCAACGCTCTGTCCTGGGCCTCCTCCGGCGGCCTGGGCTTCCGCGGTTCCCGTAAGTCCACCCCCTT
>OOBP01000801.1_pt1 | contig 19004 bp, 18 predicted proteins | sample 1671681 | NCBI WGS metagenome assembly OOBP01 (sample SAMN06348181, study PRJEB24527) | human gut metagenome
CTCCCTCTTAGGGTATAAAAACCGTGATACATGCTCCCGGTTTTTATGAATTTGCAGAGCAAATTCTATTTAATACGCGCTGTTGCGCGGATTAGCTGAAATATAGATGGTAAGTTACTGATTGTCCTTATCCTTCATCGCCGGACGAACGTGCTCATAATAGCCGAGAAAGGCCATAATCGCAAATAAAATAATGCCGGCGAAGGCGATAAGGAACATAATGGAAGCGTTGTCGGCAATCGACGCGGAAAGCGCCAGAATAGCCGCAATGACACCGAGCATGCCGGTTATCATGAGAATACCGCCGTAAACAAGCTGTTTCATGAACAATCCCTCCATATTCAGTTGAAAATCTATCTCTACCAAAGGCGGGGGTCACCCGCCCTGCAATTTAGCGATTTATTTGTCGCAGATTACTTTGCCTGCGTTTTTCTTCGCCAGACCGTCATGAATCAGCTTAGCCGCCTCGTCAAGCGAAACCTTGACCTGCTCGCCGCTCTCCATATCCTTGACAGCGACCACGCCCGCGTTGATCTCATCCTCGCCGAGGAAGATAACGAACGGGATGCCCAGCTTGTCGGCGTAGCCGATCTTGTGCTTGAACTTCTTCTGCTCGCTGTACAGCTGGGTGCGGATGCCCGACTCACGCAGAGCGGTAGCGGTCTTAATAGCGGCGCCCATGTCGTCAGTCATCGGCAGGATGAGCACGTCCGCCGGTGCCTTGTTCATCTGGTCGTTCAGGTAGCCCTGCTCACCGAGAACGTAGAACAGACGGGTCAGACCGATGGAGATGCCCACGCCCGGCAGCTGCTTGTCGGTGTAGTACTCGGCAAGGTTGTCGTAGCGGCCGCCCGAGCAGATGGAACCGATTTCCGGATGGTCGAGCATAGCGGTCTCATAAACGGTGCCGGTGTAGTAGTCCAGACCGCGGGCAATCGTCAGGTCGATCTCGAAGTGGTCAGCCGGAACGCCGAACGCCTGCATATAGGTTGCAACCGTTTTCAGCTCCTCTGCGCCGAGGTCGAATACCTCGTTCTTGCCCTTGTAGCTCTCCAGCGCCGCGAGGATACCCTCGGTGCCGCCCGGCGTCTCGATGAACTTCAGCAGCTCGTCAGCCACAGCGGCCTCCACGCCAAAATCCTCGACCAGAATGGTCTTTACCTTCTCCGCGCCGATTTTCTCCAGCTTGTCGATGGTGCGCATCACGTCGCCGGCCTTCTCGGTCAGACCGAGGATAGCGAAGAAGCCGTTAAGCACCTTGCGGTTGTTGATGCGGATCTTGAAGCGCTGAAGACCGAGCGAGGTGAACGTCTTGTAGATGATGCTCGGCACCTCGGCCTCGTTGATGATATCCAGCTTGCCGTCACCGATGACGTCGATGTCCGCCTGATAGAACTCGCGGAAACGGCCACGCTGTGCGCGCTCACCGCGGTAAACCTTGCCGATCTGGAAACGGCGGAACGGGAAGGTCAGCTCGCCGTAGTGCTGGGCAACATACTTTGCCAGCGGTACGGTCAGATCGAATCGCAGGGACAGGTCGCTGTCGCCCTTGGTGAAGCGGTAGATCTGCTTTTCGGTCTCGCCGCCGCCCTTGGCAAGCAGCACCTCGGAGGACTCGATCAGCGGGGTATCCAGCGGATAGAAGCCGTACAGCGCATAGGTTTCGCGCAGTACCTGCATGATGCGCTCCATCTGCACCTGCGGTGCCGGAAGCAGCTCCATAAAGCCGGATAAGGTTCTGGGTTTTACTTTTTCCATAACTATTTTGATTCTCCTCAAGACAGACGTATGCACCGAATTGGCGTACCCGATCCGGTGCAACGAATGCTATTGTTTATTTTTTGTTCTTCGGGTTGACAATATTACGCCAATCCAGATCACCGCGATCCAGACCGAGGATGAGCATTTCAGCGGTTGCCGAGTTGGTTGCAATCGGGATATTGTGCATGTCACACAGGCGGGAAATCGCATGGACGTCCGGTTCGTACTGTGCGTTGGACATCGGATCACGGAAAAACAGCACGAGGTCGATCTCGTTGTAGGCTACGCGCGCGGAGATCTGCTCCTCGCCGCCCTGCATACCCGCAAGGCACTTGTCGATTTTCAGACCGGTAGCTTCTTCAACAAATTTGCCGGTGGTGCCGGTGGCACAGATGTTATGCTTTGCAAGAATACCGCAGTATGCCATGCAAAACTGTACCATCAGTTCTTTCTTGCGGTCATGTGCGATCAGTGCAATGTTCATCAGGAATAACCCCTTTCCTGTATATTTATTTCGAGATTTCTTACAATTTAAGTGGAATACGCTCGCCGTTGAGCCGCCGGGCGATATTCATAAAGGCGCGAGCCGCGCCCGTGTGCTTGACGGCATGAATGCTCCTGCCGCTGTTGCTGCACGAAATGAGGTCCACATCCTCAGGCACGAGACCGAGCAGGGGAAGTCCTGCTTCGTCCATCGCGTCGTCAATGTTGCCGGATTTGCCGTGGCTGATGAGCTGCGGGCGCACGCGGTTGAGCACCATGCGGATGCGCTGGATGCAGTATTCCTCCTCCAGCTTGCGGGCGCAGCGTTCCGCGCCGCGGACACACACGCGGTCAGTCGAGGTGACGATGATCGCCTGCGTGGCAATATGCGCCAGAAAGGAAAGCTCAGCCGGCAGTCCGGCGGGACCGTCGATCAGCAGGTAGTCGAACCCGGCCTCCTCGGCCTGCACAGCCAGCTGCTCCATGCCGCGCTCGCTGAGAGCGGGAAGCGCCACCGGTGCAGTGAGTAAGTACAGCGTTTTCATATCCGGATGACACGCCATGGCATCCGCGAGAGGAACCGCGCCGCCTGCCACATCGGCAAACGAGTAGACCACCCGGTCGGACATGCCGAGCACGATATCCAGATTGCGCAGACCGCAGTCGCCGTCAATCAGCAGAACTTTGCTGCCAAGCTGCGCGAGAGCCGCGCCTACGCCCGCTGTAAGGGAGGTTTTTCCTGTGCCGCCCTTACCGGACGCAACAAGAATCACCTTCAACATACCGCCTCCGAAAGAAAACCTTATTTAAGGCAATACCGCACAATTAAAGCTACGGCGCTTTGCGGAAATTTTGTGCCCTGACTTTGGCTTCGGTTCCTTGCGCGAGTTCCGTCCGCGCTGCCGAGATTTCACGGTAATACATCAAGTATTACCGCAAAACCGCGCCTTGTCAGAACGCAAAATTTGCTCGCAAATCGCTCTTGTTCAATTATGCGGTATTGCCTTAAGGCAATACTGCATAAATCTGCAGATTCGCCTACAAGTGTATTATAAACTAACAGCGGGCGGTTTACAAGCGTTCCACGCGAATTTTTTGACGAAAACTTCAAATGGCACCGGGTTTGGAAAGAAAAAACCCGGCAAAATCACATTTGCCGGGCTTAGCTGCCGCGAAACTGCAGTTTCGCTTACAATTGTTTTATCGAATCAGGGTATTCTCCGCCTGACGGGAGGCTGCGCGGTCCGACTTGCCGACAGAGAAATACTCATCGAGCATATCACGCACGATCGGCGCAACGTAAGCGCCGTGGCCTGCGCCTTCACCGACCACGCAGATAACGATCTGCGGGTTGTCAAAGGGCGCAAACGCGATGAACAGACCATTGTCGAACGACTCGCCGTTCTCGAACATCTCGGCCGTACCGGTCTTGCCGCCAACCTTGATGGGGTAGTCCGCGAAAACGCTGCCTGCGGTACCGCCCTCGTCGGTAACCTCGCTCATGCCCTGCATGACAAGCTCGCGCGTGGCATCCGAAATGTCGATCTTGCCGAGCACCTCGGATTCATCGGTTTTCATAAAGCTGCTGTAATCGTAGCTTTTGATGCTTTTGACGAGCGTCGGCTTGTACAGCGTGCCGCCGTTTACGATAGCGGAAACATAGTTTGCCAGCTGCAGCGGCGTAAAGCCGTTATCCGACTGACCGATCGCTGCGTTCAGATCATCGCCGCCCTGCCACTCGCGGATCGCCGGGTCGGCCTTGCGCTGCTGCTCACGATAGGTCGGGCCTGCTGCCTGACCGGTGGCTTCGCCGACCTCGATGCCGGTCGCCGTGCCGAGACCGAACTGCTTAGTCCACTGCTCGAGGTGCTCACCGGTCAGCTTCTGACCGACCGTGTAGAAGAACGTATTGCACGAGTATTTGAGCGCATCCGTGACGTTGAGCGTCATGGGCGTGTCGTGGTTGTTGCAGCGGAAGGTCTGTCCGCCGTACTCGTAGGTGCCGGTGCAGGTAACGTAGGTGTCACCGGAGATGATGCCTTCCTCCAGACCCGCGATGGCGGTCACCATCTTGAAGGTGGAGCCCGGCGGGTACACACCCGAGGTTGCACGGTTTACCTCCGGATGGCGGCTGTCCGCCTGGATAGAGGCGTAGTTTTTGTTGTAGTTTGCCAGGTCGTAGGTCGGGTAGGACGCCATTGCGAGCACCTCGCCCGTGTTCGGGTCGAGTGCAACAGCCGCGCCGCCCTTGCCGTAAGCGGAGAGATTGCCTGCCAGCGATTTCTCGGCGACTTCCTGCAGGTCAAGGTCAATCGTGGTGATAACATTGTCGCCGGGCTTGGGAGCCGTAGCGGTGGTCTGCTCGGCAATAGCCGAACCGCCAAGGTCGGTCTCCACCGTGCGGGAACCTGCCGTGCTGTGCAGGTAGGACTCGAGCGCGCTCTCCAGACCGGACTTGCCGATGAGATCGCTCATCTGGTAGCCTGCCTTGTCCTTGTAAGGGCCGCCGTTTTTGTCGGAACTCCACTCGTCGGAGGTCAGGGAGCCGATCGTGCCGAGCAGGTGCGCGGCGGTGGCGGTGTCGTACTGGCGGACGGCTTCGCTCTGGATTTCAATGCCCTGAAAATCCGCGCTGTGCTCCTTGATATAGGCGATCAGGTCCATCGGCACATTGTCCGCGAGCGTGTAGGTCGCCTGATTGCTGAAGCCGACCGTGCGCATGCTGTAATAGATGCCGACCATCGTGCGGGCATCCGCAAGCGAGAGATCGGTCGGCAAGCCGAGGTTTTTCTCCATATAGGCGCGCATGGCGTTGATAAACTCGGTCGGGGAGACCAGCTTGGTCGCATCCACCTGCGCCGCCTGATCAATGGTGTTGCCGTTCTCGTCGGTCTTGGGGTCGGTCTCATTGGCCTGCTTGGCGGCGTCTACCGCTGCCGTAACCGCATCCAGACCGAGCGACTTGGCGCTGTCCTTCATATAACCCGACAATTCGGTCAGCGATGAGCTGTTGTAGGTGAACGGCGCGGACTGCGTGATCGGCAGCCGGTCGTTGATGGACGGAATCGCCGCCGTGTCCGCAGAAACTGCCTGCGCGGTGTCGGTCGGGGTGTCCGAGGACGTATCCGTGCTGTCTGCGGCATCCGCAGAGGTGTCACTCGAGGTATCGGTGGCAGCAGCCGTCTTTGCGGCATTCTGCTTTGCGGTCGCGTCCACGGCTGCGGTCTGGATACGGTGCGTCAGATCGAGCAGGGTATCAAACCGCTTGTCGTTGCCGTCCCAGAAGGACGAGTAGATGAGCACGAGCGAAAAGCCGGTGTTGTTGGTGACGAGCGGTCTGCCGTAGCGGTCGAGGATCTCACCGCGGGCTGCGGAAACCGTAGACGTGGTGGTGAGAAACTCCGCCGAGCGGCGGACATACTTTTCGCCGTTCAGAATCTGCAGCTGGAATAACTGCGAGAGCGCCACACCGCTGCACAGCAGCAGCAGTCCGCACAGCGCGAGCAGACGGCGAAGCAGTTGAGGTTTATTTAACATGGGGAAGTGCTCCTTTCCGCAAAGGGTCAGCGGCTGCGCTTGCGGGATTTGCCGCTGAGCTTGCGCAGCGGCAGGTAAACGATAAAGCAGAACAGGCAGGTCAGCACCGTACCGACGGCAAGCTGCCGCAGGACGATCAGGAAGGACGCGCCTGCATGCATCAGCGAGAAGAGATACCGCAGCAGACCGAGCAGCACACACTCAAATGCCGTAAGGATGAGCATGGAAATATAATTGCGGGTGAGCAGTCTCTGGCAGAGCTTTCCGGCGGCATAGCCGAACAGCAGGAAAAACAGGGGATAGAGACCGTCCACGCCGGTGAAGCTGAGGTCATAGCAGATGCCGACCGTCAAGCCGACAACAGCCGCCTCCGCCGGGCCGCCGAGCAGCGCGGCTGCCGTGACGAGTGCGGGCAGCAGATCGATCGCAGAGCCGAAAATGCGCATGCCGCCGAACGTGCCGGTCTGCAGCGCGAAGATAATCACCGAAAACAGCACATACGCGATCAGCTTCGGGATGGAAATATGTTCTCTCTGCATGGCTTACTCCGCTGTGTCCGTGTATTCGGTGATGATGGAAACCGAGGAAACGCTGTCCACGCTGACAAACGGCTTGATGACCGCGTAGTACGACAGGCCGCTTTCCTCCGGCTGCACGCTTTCCACCGTGCCGATGAGGATGCCCTTGGGGAATACACCGCCGCGTCCCGAGGTCTCGACCGTATCACCGACGACCACCTTGGAGTCCTCGCGCAGATAGGACAGGCGAAGCGCACCGCGTGTCATCAGGTTATAGTCGCCCTCCGCAATGGCGGTCTCGCGCGTGCGGGTGACAAGCGCGCCGCACTGCATTTTCGGATCGGTGATGGAAGTCACCTCGCAGGTATTGTCGGTCACCTCGCTGACAAAGCCGAGCATGCCGTCCACGGTCGTTACAAGATCGTCCTTGTTGACGCCGCTCGAGCTGCCCTTGTCCAGCGTCAGCGTATCCGCCCAGTCGCCCGGACTGCGGGCGATGACCTCGGCGCTGACCGTGGTGGTGGTGCGGGTGTTCTCCGGCTGCCCAAGCTGAGAGCGCAGCTGGTTGTTTTCCTCAAGCGCGATCTGTGCGTCGCGCACAAGCTGTGCATTGTCGCTGATCTGCTGCTTGAGCTGCTCATTCTCGGCCTTGAGTGCATCAAACTCGGTGAAATAATCCAGTCCCTTGCTGAAAAAGTGTCCGACACCGGTGCCGAACCGCTGAAACGGCCGGACAACCGCACCGGCGGCTCTCGTGATCGGCGAGGAATTGCCGCTGATGCCGCTGTACACCGCGGAGAGAATGCACAGCAGAATGACGACTGCCGCACCGATCAGGAGCGGAGAGCCGACTTTATGACGTCGTCGCAAAACGAATCTTCCTTTCATAATGTTGCACTGAAATGTGGAATTCCAGCAGGTAAATGCGGCTTACACCGCATGAATATCGCGCAGAATGGTATAAAGCGGAGCCACAGGCAGACCCATGACGCTGTAATAGTCGCCCTCGATGCCCTTGATGAGCAGTGCGCCGTGGCCCTGGATGCCGTAGGCGCCGGCCTTGTCGAGCGGCTCTCCGGTGGCGAGGTAGGCGGCAAGCTCGTCCTCCGCAAAGTCGCGGAAGGTGACGCGCGTGCAGGTGTGCAGCGTGTGCGCCCCGCCGTCCGGCGTGAGCACGGCAAGTCCGGTCAGCACCTCGTGGGTGCGTCCGCGCAGACGGCGGAGCATGGAAGCGGCTTCGTCCGCGTCCTTCGGCTTGCCGAGGCGCAGTCCGTCGATCGTGACCATGGTATCCGAGCCGATGCACACGGCGTTCGGGTGCTGCGCCTGCACAGCCTCGGCCTTGAGGCGGGAAAGACGGGTGACTTCCTCACCGAGCGGCGCATCCCGCAGGGTTTCGTCCGCATCGGCAGGGCAGACCGTAAAGTGTTCGGTGATAAGGCTCAGAAGCTCCCTGCGCCGCGGCGAAGCGGACGCTAAAACGATCTCCATTATTCGACTCCTCTTTTATATAATCCGTTGGTAAATTCGCCGTCCAGCGGTGCGCCGGACAGGAACGCGCGGGCAATCCGCACACATTCCTCGGGCGATTCGATGGTGAACTGCAGACGCGCGGTCTGTACGCCCAGGCGGGCAAAATCCTCACGCAGACAGAGCGGACGGCTGTTCAGCAGCGTGTTGCGGCAGCCGAATTCGTTCAGCAGCGGGAAACGTTCCCGGCGCCGGTCGGTGAGGTACGTCACGCCGTTCTGGCACGAGCACTTGCCGCCGTGCTGACGGCGGATCGCGCAGTTTTCAAAGATCATCAGCGGCAGACGGCCGTAGACGATCAGGTCGGTCTCGAGCGGACCGCGCATATCTCGAATCTGCGCCAGACGAGCCTCGAACGAAAGCGTCTGGCGGGAAACGCCCATTTCAGCCAGTGCGCTCAGCGTTTTGCTGTTGTAGGCGTTCAGACCGAAATCGCCGTGCACGGTAAAGCCCAATCTCTTTGCAAGCGGGATGTGACCGATGTTTCCGGCGAGAACCGTGTCGGTTCCGCGGCTCATGGCTTCACCGAGCAGCATCTCGATCTGCGGCTGCTCGTTGTCCGAGAACACGCGCGGCAGGATGGCGGGCAGTCCGGTCTGTGCCGCAACTTCAAGCGGGACGTAAACGGTCTCCAGACCAAGCTCGCGCAGCGCATCCGCCTGCGCCTTGGTGCGCACCGTGGCGGTGTAGCCGCGGAAGCCCTCGCGGGCAGCGGTCTCATCGTCGCGCGGCAGCACGCTGCCGTGCAGCCAGTCGCGGGAGGGCGCAACGCCGCGTTTTGCCAGCAGAAGGTCGAGTGCATCGCGGCGCATCCCGTTCATTACGGACGCCGGGATCATCAGACCATCCTGCACCTCGATACGCATATTCTCAATATAAAACGGCGTGCCGCCGGTCTTTCTGAGCGATTTTTCGACCATCTCCGGTGTGGTCGGGCGGTTCTGCGCCTGCTCCACCGGCATGACGACCGAAACGCCGTCCGCACTGAGCACCGCGCCGGTGTCCTTGCGGGCGGTAAAGCAGAGCGAAACCGGCACGAGCGGCGCCTCCTTGCCTTCGGCAAAGCGGTGCGCGGCCTCGTCATAGAGTTTCTTTACCTCGTTCATCGGCACATCGGTCTTGGTGCCGAACATGCTGTCGCCCAGCTTGCCGGTGTAGTAGCCGTCGGTGAAGCCGTCGCGCGAGAATACGCGGCGCAGAATGTCGCGCTCCTCGGCGGTCGGTCTGCGGTGCTCGCGGAGCAGGTCAGAGTAGACCTTGGTTACAATAGCGGCGTACTCCGGACGCTTCATGCGGCCCTCGATCTTGAGCGAGGACACACCCCAGTCGGAAAGCTCGGCAACGTGTCCGGCGAGCATGAGATCCTTGAGCGACAGCGGATAGCCGCCGCTGTACGGCAGGCGGCACGGCTGTGCACACAGACCGCGGTTGCCCGAGCGCTGACCGATCACGGCGGACAGATAGCACTGACCCGAGTAGCACATGCACAGCGCACCGTGCACGAACACCTCGGTCTCGACACCGGCCTGCTCGGTGATGAGTTTGATCTCCTCACGGGAGCATTCCCGGCTGAGCACTACGCGCGAAAAGCCGATGTCGCGCGCCTGCTTTGCTGCGTCGAGCGTGTGAATGGTCATCTGCGTGGAGGCATGCAGCGCGAAATCCGGCGCGTGTGCGTGAATGAGCCGCGCCAGCCCCAGATCCTGCACGATAAGCGCGTCCGCGCCTGCTTCGTACAGGAATTTTGCGTCCTCAAGGGCGTCCTCAAGCTCGCGGTCGCCTGCAAGAATGTTGAGTGTGATATTGGTTTTTACGTCGCGTGCGCGGCAGTAGGCGATGGCGTCCGCCATTTCGTCATGCGAAAAGCCCTGTGCGTTGCGGCGTGCGTTGAACATGCCGAAGCCCATATAGACCGCGCCTGCACCGGACTGCACAGCGGCGCGAATGCCCTCCGGCGAACCGGCGGGAGCAAGAAGTTCTACTTTATTCCTCATTTGCGGTTGTGATTCGGGTGCTTGCCGTTATTCTGCGCCTGCCGGTCGCGCAGTGCGGCAAGCTCGGCTTCGAGGGCACGGCATTTTGCCTCAGCGGCTTCGGCGGCAGACTTGGCCTTGATGTAATCATCCGCCAGCGTGACCGTTGCCAGTGCCAGCGCGCGTGTGGACGCAAACGACGGCGAGCCGCCGCAGTGCGCTACGGTCTGGCGTGCCAGCTCGGCTACCTCATGCATATAGTCCGCGCTCTCGTCGGAGACCAGGTTGTATTTTTGACCGGCAATATGAAGAACCATGCGGTTTGCCATAACGGGTCCCTTCCTTTCATTAAATATAGTGCAGGCAGAGCAGCCGAAAACAGGCGGCTCTGCTCGAATAGGCATAAGAAGATAAGATATAGTATAGCACAATATGACAGGTTTTGAAATAAAAATTCTGTGCAAACGATAAAAAACTCCGTATAGAATTTTCACAATGTGTATAAAGTGTAAAAGATTTGCGTTCGGCTTGTCTCGCGCGTTTTAGTGTGATAAAATGTGTATATTGGCGGAAGTCCGGGAAAAGGCTTCCACGTTATCTTTTGGAGGTCATTTTTATGCTGAACATGAACGAGGTCCGGCGCATTGTCGTCAAGGTCGGCTCCTCGACGCTGACTTATGACAACGGCAAGCCGAATATCCGCCGTATCGAGCGTCTGGTACGCACGATCAGCGACCTGCAGAACCGCGGCTTCGAGATGGTGCTCGTATCCTCGGGTGCGGTGGCGGTCGGCACAGCAAAGCTCGGCCTGGCGGAGAGACCGAAGGAGCTGTCGGTCAAGCAGGCGGCGGCGGCTGTCGGGCAGTGCGAGCTGATGCACATTTACGACAAAATGTTTCTGGAATACGGCATCAACGTGGCGCAGATCCTGCTGACGCGCGAGAATATCGTCGATGACGACCAGCGCACCAACATCCATAACACGTTTACCGCGCTGACCAAGATCGGCGTTGTGCCCATCATCAACGAAAACGACACGGTTGCAACCGCCGAGCTGAAGCACATCGAGAACTTCGGTGATAACGATACGCTGTCCGCAGTCGTGGCACGCATGTGCGATGCCGATCTGCTGGTTATCTTCTCGGATATCGACGGCCTGTACGACTCCAACCCGCGCACCAACCCGCAGGCCAAACTGATTAACCACGTCGGCAGGATCGACGCAAAAATCCGCCATATGGCGGGCGGCGCCGGTTCCGCGCACGGCACGGGCGGCATGGCGACCAAAATCACCGCCGCAGAGCTTTGCATGGACGCAGGCATTCCCATGATGGTCGCCAACGGCGATAAGCAGGGCCTTTTGTATGATATTGTGGACGGTAAGGAAGTTGGAACTTTGTTCCAACGCGAACGCTAACGTATACCGTAGGGCGCGACGACTCGGCGCGCCGTTTCTAACGAATTACAGATGGTTTACAGCGGCGTGCCGAGGTCGTCACGCCCTACGAGATAAATTGTGCAGATTATGAGGTGAATATATAATGAGAACGCTCATGCAGATTGCCGAAGATGCCCTCCGCTCGAAATACGCGGTGGCGAAGCTCGGCACGAACGACAAAAACCGCGGCATTCTCGCCATTGCGGACACGCTGATGGCACATGCGGACGAGATCATCGCGGCAAACAGGATTGATATTGAAAACGGCAGAGCGGCAGGTCTGAACGACGGCCTGATCGACCGTCTGATGCTGGACGAAAAGCGCATTGCGGGCATTGCAGAAGGCTGCCGTCAGGTGGCGGCGCTGCCCGACCCGGTCGGTGAGGTGCTTTGGATGCACAAGCGTCCGAACGGCCTGAACATCGGTCAGAAGCGCGTGCCGATGGGTGTGATCGGCATTATCTACGAGGCTCGTCCGAACGTTACCGTGGATGCGGCTGTGCTGTGCTTCAAGGCCGGCTCGGCGTGCATTCTGCGCGGCGGCAAGGAGGCGTTCCAGTCCTCCATGTGCCTGACCAGGCTGATGCGCGAGGCACTGGCGGCCGAGGGTCTGCCGGAGAACGCCATCAATCTGGTGGAGGACACCAGCCGCGACACCGCAACCCAGATGATGAAGCTGAACGGCTATCTCGATGTGCTGATTCCGCGCGGCGGCGCAGGACTGATCCGCTCGGTTGTCATGAACGCGACCGTGCCCGTCATCGAGACCGGCACGGGCAACTGCCACGTTTACGTTGATGCGACTGCCGACCTTGAGATGGCGAAGAATATTCTCGTCAACGCCAAGTGCCAGCGCCCGAGCGTATGCAATGCGGCGGAAAGCCTGCTCGTCCACAAGGACGTTGCGGAGAAATTTCTGCCGATGGCAGCAGAGGGCCTTGCACCTGATCATGTGGCAATTCACGGCTGTCCGCGCACGATGGACATCCTCGGTGACAGCATTGCGCCCGCGACCGATGAGGATTACGGCAGAGAATACCTCGGCTACGAAATTTCGTGCAAGGTGGTCGATTCGCTGGACGAGGCCATCGAGCATATCAACCGCTTTAACACCGGTCACTCGGAGTGTATCGTCACCCGCGATTATGATGCGTCGCAGCGATTCCTTGAGGAAGTGGACGCGGCGGCTGTCTATGTCAATGCGTCTACGCGCTTTACCGACGGCTTTGAGTTCGGCTTCGGCGCTGAAATCGGCATTTCTACCCAGAAGCTGCACGCACGCGGTCCGATGGGTCTGACCGCGCTCACCACCACCAAGTATATCATTTACGGAAACGGACAGGTGCGATAATGGATAAAACGATGGAGAAGGAATATAAGTGGCGTGCCGACGAGAAGCTGCTCGGTCAGGCGCTGCTGTGGGCTTCCTCGCGGATTGGCAGCCAGAGCCGAACCATCAACATGGAATCCAGCTATTTTGACACGGCGGACGGACTGCTGAAGGAACATCAGGCGGCACTGCGTCTGCGCCGCGAGAACGATCGCAGCGTGTGCTGCATGAAGCTGCGCAACACGGATACGCCGGACGGCATGCGTGCCCACGAGGAGTACCAGTGCGAGGCGGTCTCTCTGCTTGACGGTCTGCGCCGTTTGCCCGAGCTTGGTGCACCGAACGACCTGTGCGAGCGGGCGATGGCAGCCGACTTGCTGGAAATCTGCACGGTTTCGTTCCGCCGGTGTGCGGTTCTGCTGCAGGAGGGCGATACCGTGTGCGAAATGGCGCTTGACGAAGGCGAACTGCGTCATAACGGTAAATCGGCGCCGCTGTGCGAGATCGAACTGGAGTATGTCGCAGGCAGCGAGGATACCTTCCACGCGCTTGCCGCAGAGCTGGCGCAGCAGCTTGACCTCGTGGTTGAGCCGACCAGCAAGCTGGCGAGAGCGATGGCGCTGTAAAGCAGTTACTATATTGTTGTGGGGATTTTTACGATATGAAAAAATTCGTTATTGCACTATGTGGCTTGGGTTTATTCTTTTCGTCCGCTACGGCTGTTGAGTATCTCGATCCGAATTCGGAAGCCGCGGCAATTATTGCGGCAGCGCAACAATCTTCTGGAGACGAAGATCTTGCACTAAATGACTATGGCCCTGAGGCTGAAGAAGATTTTGAATCCAAGCGTGATGCGTGGAGCAGCGGTTTTGATTGGGGAGTGGAATACTCCAGAGACGAAACTGTTGATGGAAATGCCTACAATGATGGTTATAATGCAGGTTATAAGGAAGGCTATAGCTGGGGCAGTTCAGATGGCGACAGCAGCAGTTATGACGAGGGGTATAGTGACGGCTACAGAGATGGTTTTTCATCAGATCGCTCCTCGCCGGATAATGACATAATTGACAGAAGTGAGGTTCACGGAAGTGGTATTCGAGAAAGTGAAACTTCACCTGCTCCATTCTCCGACAAAACTGCAGAGAGTGGTTGGTCGAAATATTATCCCTATATCATAGGTGTATTAGCTTGTATTTGTTCAGTGTTGTTGATTGTGATATATAGACTATCTTCTACGAAGAAAGACACCTGTAAATCGCTTGAGAAATTCGAGGGGATTACTGAAGAACTTGGGGATGCTGTAAAGAAACAGCCCATCACAGAGGATAAATTAAGAGAGATTATACGTAAACATATAATATAAACTACCATTTTCTTTACAAACCGGTTCCTATACCTTATAATAGAAACTGCAACAGGGGAATGAGGTTCTCCCTTGGACAAACGTCCTAAACCGCTTCGATTATTCAAAGCTGATGACTTCTGCGTACTAATTCTGCGCAGATGCCATCGGCTTTTCTGCGTTTCTGGGAGGAAAAACTATGTTAACTTCACTCGCGCTCGTATTTCTGCTCGGTCTGGCTGCGGCGGCACTATGCAGCCGGATCGGTCTGCCGCGCATCATCGGTATGCTGCTCACGGGCATTCTGATAGGTCCGTATGTGCTGAACTGGCTGGACGATTCCATTTTGTCCATCTCGTCCGAGCTGCGGCAGATGGCGCTTATCATCATCTTGATCAAGGCCGGTCTGTCGCTCAACCTGTCCGACCTGAAAAAAGTCGGCCGACCGGCAGTCATGATGGCCTGCGTGCCCGCAAGCTGTGAGATTCTGGCGTTCTTCCTGCTTGCGCCGCACATTCTGGGCATCAACCGGATAGAAGCGGCCGTCATGGGTGCTGTGCTCGGTGCGGTATCTCCGGCGGTGGTTGTGCCGAGAATGGTACAGCTGATGGAAGAAAAGCGGGGAACAGGGCAGGGCATTCCGCAGATGATACTGGCGGGCGCGTCCTGCGACGATATTTATGTGATCGTGCTGTTCTCGACCTTTGTCGGCATGGCACAGGGCGGCAGTGCCAACATGATGGATTTCGTGAACATCCCGATTTCCATTGTGCTCGGCGTGGTGCTCGGCGCGGCTGTCGGTCTGCTGCTGCACCTGTTCCTTGAAACCGCGTACCGGCATGGCTGTTACGTCCGCAACAGTACCAAGGTAATCCTGATTCTCGGGCTGTCGTTCCTGCTGATGGCAGTGGAGACCTGGCTCAAAGGCATCGTGTCCGTGTCCGGACTGCTGGCCGTTATGAGCATGGCGTGCGTGCTCAAGATCAAAAGTCCGGGGAAAGTCATCAAACGTCTGTCCGCCAAGTTCGGCAAGCTGTGGATCGCTGCCGAAGCGATTCTTTTCGTGCTGGTCGGCGCGGCTGTGGATATCCGCTGCGCAGTACAGGCCGGTGCCGCCGCTGTGCTCATGATCGCACTTGCGCTCGTGTTCCGCGCGGTCGGCGTAAGCATCTGTATGCTCGGTACCGGGCTGAACCGAAAGGAGCGCCTGTTCTGTGTTATTGCCTATCTGCCGAAGGCAACTGTGCAGGCAGCCATCGGCTCGGTGCCGTTGTCGATGGGTCTGCCGTGCGGACAGCTGGTGCTTTCGGTGGCGGTGCTCGCCATCCTGATTACCGCGCCGCTCGGCGCCATTGGCATCGACCGTACCGCCGGACGCCTTCTCGTGCAGGAGAGCCCGTCTGATATTGCAGAATGAGGATATGTTGGGTGCGTTTGTGATAACTGCTGTCATTTTCCTCGGTGGAAAATTGTGCAAAGTGTATATTTTTCGCTAAAGATGCAATTTCCTTCGTGAAATCTTGCAAAATTGCACGTTTCCGTGTATAATTAAAATGAAATTTTAGGAGGGTAAAACATATGACTTTCGACAGCATAATCACAATAGCGGCATTCTGCTGTTACCTGATCTTTATGCTCTGCATAGGCATGTATTTCGTCGGCAAAAACCGCACGACAAATGAGTATTTTCTGGGCGGCCGACAGCTTGGCTCGTGGGTAACCTCCATGAGTGCACAGGCATCCGATATGTCCGGCTGGCTGCTGATGGGTCTGCCGGGTGCGGCGTACCTGTCCGGTATTTCCGCAGGCTGGATCGCCATTGGCCTGGCTATCGGCACTTACCTTAACTGGCTGCTCGTTGCAAAGCGTCTGCGCCAGTACACCAAAACCGCAGGTGATGCGATTACGCTGCCGCAGTTCTTCAAAAACCGTTTCCACGATGAAAGCGGCTGGATTTCGGTTGTTGCAGCGGTGTTTATTCTGGTGTTTTTCCTGTTTTACACTGCGTCCGGTTTTGTATCCTGCGCGAAGCTGTTCTCGTCCGTATTCGGCATTCCGTACATAGTGTCGCTGCTGGTCGGTGCAGTAGTCGTTATTTCGTACACGTTTGCAGGCGGCTTTTTCGCTGTTTGCTGGACCGACTTCTTCCAGGGCATCCTGATGTTCTTCTGCGTGCTCGCGGTTCCGACCATCGCTATCTTCTCGATGGGCGGCCCGACCGAGTTCTTCTCGCAGGTGGAAGCGTTCAATCCGAATTTCCTGAATATGCTCGTTGACGGTGCGACCGGCGTGCCGTATACTGCAATGGGCGTTATCTCTCTGCTTGCATGGGGTCTCGGCTACTTCGGTCAGCCGCATATCCTCGTGCGCTTCATGGGTATTTCGTCTCCGCAGGCAATCAAGAAATCCCGACGCATTGCTACGGTATGGGTGCTTATCTCGCTGACCGCAGCTATCATGATTGGCGTTTCCGGCCGTATGTTCCTCGGCGACGGACTGCTGCTCAATGACGGCAATCAGGAAACCATCTACATTAACATGGTAGCGAAGATCTTCCCGGTATTCATCGCCGGTATCTTCCTGTCGGCTATTCTGGCAGCCATCATGTCCACTGCGGACAGCCAGCTGCTGGTTACCGCATCCGCTATCACGGAGGACTTTTACCACAACAAGATCCGCAAGAACGCAAGCGAGAAGGAGCTGATGTGGGTCTCCCGCGGCTGCGTTATGGCAGTAGCAATTATCGCTGTTCTGATCGCAACCAACCAGAACAGCACCATCCTTGGTCTGGTATCCTACGCATGGGGCGGCTTCGGCTCTGCCTTCGGTCCGCTGGTTCTGTGTTCGCTGTTCTGGAGACGCACGAACAAGCAGGGCGCGTATGCCGGCATTATCGTCGGCGGCGTGGTCGATCTGGTATGGGCGCAGCTGTCCGGCGGCATCTTCGATCTGTATGAGATCGTGCCGGGCTTTGTGTTCGGTCTGCTTGCCATCGTTGTTGTCAGCCTGCTGACACCGGCACCGACCAAGGCAGTGACCGATGAGTTCGATTCTTACCATCACTGCGTAGAGTAATCTGCAGAATTTAAGAGTAAGTAATGTAAGTAAAAGGGAATACCCAATGTGGTACCGCCCAGAATCAATGAGGCGAGGAGGAGACTGCTATGACAAAGCAGACCGGAATTGTAGATTGCTTTGAAGGCGATTCCGTAGTCGTTGAAGTAAACGGCGAAATGGTGAATTTCGACCGTGCCGATGCACCGGCAATGCTGTGCGAGGGCATGGTGGTCATCATCAAGGACGGCCGTATCGTTGATATCGATGAAATCGAGACCCAGCGCATGGAAAACGATATGCGTCGTCGATTTGAGCGAATTCTCGGTAAGAATACCGATTGAATACCCCAGTAAAGGAAAGGCGAACACACCAATGGAAAAGAAACCCTTTGTGACGCTCCAGCAAGTGCAGGAGATCACCAAAACCTATCCGACTCCGTTCCACATTTACGATGAGAAGGCGATCCGTGAGAACGCCCGCAAGGTAAAGAAAGCATTTGCGTGGAATCCGGGCTACAAGGAATACTTCGCTGTTAAGGCAACGCCGAACCCGCGTCTCGTCCAGATTCTGCATGAGGAAGGCTTTGGCTGTGACTGCTCCAGCCTGCCCGAGCTGCAGCTCAGCGATGTTTGCGGCGTAAAGGAACATGACATCATGTTCTCCTCCAACGTCACTCCGGCAGAGGACTACAAGCTCGCATCCGACCTGAACGCCATCATCAACTTCGATGATATTACCCACCTCGATTTCTACGACAAGGTAGTAGGCGACTGGAAGGAGACCATGTCCTGCCGCTTCAATCCGGGCGGCGACTTCGTGCTGAACAATTCCATCATGGATACCCCGCAGGAGGCCAAGTACGGCATGACCCGCGAGCAGCTAGTCGAAGCGTTCAAGTACATGAAGCAAAAGGGTGTTAAGCATTTCGGCATTCACGCATTCCTCGCCTCCAACACGGTTGCCAATGAGTACTATCCGGCACTGGCACGCATCCTGTTCCAGCTGGCGGTTGACGTGCAGAAGGAGACCGGCGTGCATATCGCATTCATCAACCTGTCCGGCGGCGTAGGCATTCCGTACCGTCCGTCGCAGGAGCCGAACGACATCATGGCCATCGGTGAAGGCGTGCATCAGGCATACGACGAGGTTCTTGTTCCGGCCGGCATGGACGATGTTGCCATCTACACCGAGATGGGCCGCTTTATCCTTGGCCCTTACGGCGCTCTGGTTGCCCAGTGCATCCACCAGAAGCATACCTATAAGGAGTATGCCGGTCTGGACGCCTGCGCGGCAAACCTTATGCGTCCGGCGATGTACGGCGCATACCACCATATCACCGTGCTTGGCAAGGAAAACGCGCTGTGCGATCATACCTACGACGTGACCGGCGGTCTGTGCGAAAATAACGACAAGTTTGCCGTTGACCGCAATCTGCCGCAGATTGACATCGGCGATTACGTTTATATCCACGATACCGGCGCACACGGCTTCTCGATGGGCTATAACTATAACGCAAAGCTGCGTTCCGCAGAGCTGCTGCTTTGCGAGGACGGCTCGGTAGAGATGATCCGCCGCGCAGAGACCCCGAAGGACTACTTTGCAACGTTTGATTTTACCGGACTGTTTGATAATATTAAGTAAGAGTCTTATGCACACAGAAAAGGACCCCTTTGGGGTCCTTTTTTGCGTTCTGTGGAGTAATTGAGGATTGAAAATGGAGAATGGAAAATGAACGTACAGATGAAACAATGTCTCCGGTTGGGTTTAACATAAGGGGGTTATTGGGGAACGGCGGGGTGAGGGCACCCCGCCCTACGGATAGTTGTTAAATGATATTAATGGATTATATTCGTAGGTGCCGTCCGTAATAACGAGCCAACGAGTTGCGCGACACGGGTTTCCTCCAGAGGACCCTCTCTTGCCCTTCGGGCAATTCACCTTGGCGCACCCTGCGGTAAAGTTTGTTGGTAAAGTGGAATCCGCAGGTGTTGTCCATAACAACGCGTAAACGAGTTGCGCAACACTGTTATCCCCC
>OOBP01000803.1_pt1 | contig 18992 bp, 18 predicted proteins | sample 1671681 | NCBI WGS metagenome assembly OOBP01 (sample SAMN06348181, study PRJEB24527) | human gut metagenome
ACAACTTATGCTATAATATGTAAATATAATGTAAAAATATAGCTTTGGGGGGAATATATATGGAATACAAAATATATTTAGATTATACAATCGAACTTTTATCGCAAATAAAAATTCCATCCTATATTATTGACGCTCCTTACACATGGGATAATCAAATTGATGGTGGACTTAGAAATAACATTTTCACCCAGAATACTTATATGAATAATCAAGAAAACTTCAGCCAGTTCATCAGCTCCTATAACAGGGATAATACTGCATTATTTATACATGACAGCTTTTCATGTGAATATATACATATTAAGCTTCCGGACAGCACAAGAATATTCATAGCAGGTCCATTCTCATATGAACGATTCACTAACCAGAGAATACTTGACTTATGTTCTTACAATTCAGTTCCTGTGCAGTATAATGAGTTTATGCAGCTGTACTACTCTGCTCTTCCAGTATTTGCTGATGAACGATGTATTACAGCTATTATAAGCTGTCTTTGCAGCAAGCTTTGGGGTAATAATTATACTATTGAAAAAAAACATATACTTAATAAGAATTTAACCCAGTATATGTATAAAGAAGAAGCACCTGAGCCTACAAAAAAATCTGTCGAAGCTCTGGAAATCCGCTATAAAAATGAAGCATTTCTTATGGAATGTATAGCACATGGAGATTATAAGTCTATTGAAAATATGGAGCGTCTTAACTCTTCTGATATAAAGCCACGCTTATCTGACTCTATACGTGACAGAAAGAACTTTATGATTATATTAAATACAATCTGCCGTAAAGCTGCACAGACTGCATATATACATCCGGTACATCTTGATGAAATATCGCGCAAATTTGCAATTAAAATTGAAGACTGCACATCAATCGCACAGCTTGAAGTATTAGAAAATGAAATAACAAGAAAATACTGTCTTCTTGTCCAGTCACACTCATTACGGACATATAGCAAGCCTATACAGAATATAATCAACTATATATCCTTCAATCTCACAGCTGATTTAAGCCTTAACGCTTTATCAGAAGAGTTTATGTTAAACAGCAGTTATTTATCAACGCTCTTTAAAAAAGAAACCGGAGTGACTCTTACGAACTTCGTCAACAATAAAAGAATAGAGCATGCAATATATCTGCTCAACACAACACAGTCTGCTATTCAGGATATTGCCGCACAATGTGGCATTAACGATGTGAACTACTTTACCAAGCTTTTTAAAAAGCTTAAAAATATGACTCCTACGCAATACCGCGAAATGATACAACACAAATAAGCTATAAATTAAAAAAGGCTGACGTAATGATAGTATATTACGTCAGTCATTTTTATCTTTTTAATATAATGATACAAAAATATGCGGATATAAGGGGAATTTCTTTCATTTACTTCAATTTTTTTCAAAATATTCCGGATATATTCCCTTAAGCTTATCAAGTTCATTAAATATTCTGCTTATATGTGCTTTTATAACGCGAAGATACATTCTCTTATCTTTATTCCTTATCGCATCAATAAGCATATTATGCTCATCATTAGTCTTTACGCTTATGTTTTTATTTAACTCTGCAAGATATCTAATTCTGTTGTAATGGCTCATCTGTGTCTTTATTATATTCTTCGCAAGCTGTTCGCCGGAACATTCATATATTAATTGATGAAATTCATTATCTATCTCTATTCTTGGAATACTTTCTGTTTCTTCGTTATAATTAATAAGTCGATTATTAAGCTCTGCCATCTTATCAAGCATATCAGCACTTGCATTTTTAAAAATTGCATCAACCATCCCAATCTCAAGACTCTTTCTGACAAACCATTCCTGCTCTGAACGCTTACAATTAATACAGGCTACATACGTTCCAGACTGAGGTATAACCTTTAAAAGTCCTTCTTTCTCAAGATTAACTATTGCCTCTCTTGCAGGTGTCCTTGATACATTATATCTTAATGCAATCTTCTGGGCACTTATAGAATCTCCTGGCAAAACTTCAAAATTCATTATATCGTATTTTAATTTTTCATATGTTTCTTCATTTAATGATTTTTCCATAAAATTACAGCCTTTCTATATATAACAGCAATCTGCCATTAATATAAAAATATAAAACAATTAATAAAATAAATAGCAAAAGCCGTCCAGAACCAATATCCTGCATAATCTCTACAGCTCTGAACGGCACAATATGTTTATATTATATATAAGATAAGCATGTCAAACGTATATTATAACATCTGCATCACATTAAAGGTATTTCTTAAGCGTTTCTCTTATAGCACCTTTTCCTGATATTTCTTCGACAAACATTTCTTCAATCTTATCACCAATTCCTGCTTCATATAAATTTATACCAAATATATTAGCATTTGACAATAAGTTCTTAAGCTGACCCGTGTAAGATGATGACTCACCCCATGCGATACCATCAAGCTGACATTTCAATTCATCAGCCATAGGGTCTGGGGATAATTCAAAAGCTTCACCATTATCATCAATGCCAAGAAGATACCTGCACCAGCCTGCAATCGCAAGCGGAATGGCAGTTAGTGCTCTGGCACTTCCATCCTTGGCAACATATGACTTTATAGTTTCACCATATCTTATGCCAACCTTCTGAGATGTATCTGTTGCAATTCTTTGTGGTGTATCAGGCATAAATGGATTAGGTATACGCACATTTATAACTTCATCTGCAAACTTCTCTGGGTCTATAATACCAGGATTAGTAACAACAGGCATACCCTCAACAAGCCCTATTCTTTTTACAAGCTCTGAAAGTTCCTTATCCTTCATCTCATCAGCTATAAGGTCATAGCCTAATACGCAGCCATATACTGCAAGTGCTGTATGCAATGGATTAAGACAGGTTGTAACCTTCATTCTCTCTACCTTGTTAACCGTATCCCTGTCCGTCATATATACTCCAGCCTTTTCAAGCTGTGGTCTTCCATTCGGAAATCTATCCTCTATAACAAGATACTGTGGTCCTTCTGCATTAACAAATGGAGCTATATAAGTTCTCTTTGATGTAATAACAGGGTCCATATCTTCAACCCCGGCTTCTTTTAACGACTCAGCCACAGTATCTGCTGGTCTTGGAGTAATCTTATCTATCATAGACCATGGGAAAGATATTGTATTTTCATCATTGACATATTGTACAAAATCTTCGCTAACAAAACCTTTTTTCTGCCATTCGCCTACCATATCTGTTATTGAATTTCTTAACTTTTCACCATTATGTGAGCAGTTATCCATAGACACAACTGCTAAAGGTGCCTTACATGTATTAAATCTTTCATATAAAAGTGCTGACACAACTGCCATAGCTGATGATGCCTTATCAGGACCATTATCTATATCACTTCTGATAAATGGAAAATACTCTCCCTTTGCATCTCGAAGTGCATATCCTTTTTCTGTTATTGTAAATGAAACCATCTGAAGCTGTGGACTTGCAAATATTTTCTTCAATCTTGACCACTCAGCATCTACTGATGACTGTGCCTTAACAGCCTCTGTAAGTGAACCTAATACTTTCTTATCAGTGCTTCCATCTTCCTTTAATGTAACAGCCATAACAAGATTGTCGAATGGCTTGTATATCTTATCAACTACATCATAATCAAATGTTTCAACACATGTAATTCCTTTATCTGACAATCCCTGCTCTAATAATGAGTCTGCTATTCCACCTATAAATATTCTGAAAATGTTGCCTATTCCGAAATGAACCCATACAGGTGCTTCCTTTGTAGCTGTTGCAACTTTTTCAACATCATATGATGGAAGCTTTATTCCAGCCTTCTCCCATGCTTCTTTATCTTTAATACCTTGTATTGAAAGTTTCATGCTAATCCTCCATTCCTATATACATATTCATATATAAAACCATATTCCCATACAAAATTTATTTGGCTGACTTATCTATAGCCTCCCACAGACCATTAAGATATGTGGCACCTAATGCTCTGTCATAAAGACCATATCCTGGCATAGCAACCTCATCCCATATCATTCTTCCATGGTCTGGTCTTATGACTCCGTCAAAGCCTGTATCATATAAAGTCTTCATAATCTTATACATATCTATAGATCCATCAGATGATAAATGTGCTGCCTCTTCAAAATCTCTTGGAGAGTTGTACTTAAGATTTCTTACATGTGCAAATGGAATTCTACCCCTGCAGGCCTTAATAATCTCACACAAATCGTTGTTCTGGTTAGAACCAAATGAACCTGTACACAACGTAATTCCATTATAAGGCTTATCAACAGCATCAAGAAGTCTTGTAACTGAGTCCTTACCTGTCATAATTCTTGGCAATCCGAATATTGGCCATGCTGGGTCATCTGGATGAATACCCATCTTTATATCATATTTTTCACATACAGGTCCGATTGCTTCAAGGAAATATACAAGATTATTAAACAGCTTTTCTGCATCCACATCACTATACATTTCAAAAAGTTCTTTTAATCTGTCAAGTCTTTCCGGCTCCCATCCCGGCATAACAAAACCATTAGACATCTTCTCAACTGACTCTTTCATATGTTCAGGATCAATCATATCTACAGTATCCTGATTATAAGCAAGAACTGTTGAACCATCTTTCCTTACTCTTGCAAGCTCAGAACGTGTCCAGTCAAACACTGGCATAAAGTTGTAACATACCATATGGATGTCAGCTTCGCCAAGAGCCTGTAATGTCTTAATATAATTATCAATATGTTCATCTCTCTTAGCTGTACCTATCTTAATATCATCTGATACATTAACAGACTCAATACCAGCTATTCCAAGACCAGCATCACATACTACCTTCTTAAGTTCAGCTATCTCCTCAGGCAGCCATAACTCTCCCGCCTGCTTTCCAAATAGTGTTGTAATAACATTCTTAACTCCAGGTATCTGTCTTATCTGTTTAAGTGTTACACTGTCATAACCTGGTCCATACCATCTTAATGTCATATCCATAATGCTAAATCCTCCTTAAATTAAAATATAATAAATAATATCAAAAAATCACTTTATTATAGATGTACTTCGTATTATTAATTAACCAATTATCTATAAATATTATGCTGCATAATTACTTTGATGTCATCATACTAACATGTTAGTGCTGACATGTCAATCAATTTTTTTAATTTATTTTATATTCTTATATTCTCACTCATATACTATACCTTATAATATAAAAAAGACGTGTGAAAAATTTCTATTTTCCACACGCCATTAAAACTATATTATTATAAACACCTGAATATACTGCCTCTGAATATATTCTGCCAATCATAATATTCTGTTTGATATTATTTGTCAGCTTTTCTTTCTGTTATTTTTTATTATTATCCGTTAGTTCTCCTTTTCTTACTGCTAATAGCCATACATACTGTCATTCCTCCAACAGATAACATAAGAAGCCATACAAATATACTGTTATTGTCAGCTGTATCCGGGGTTTCTTTCACTTCTGCAGCGGTATCATTAGCACCAGCACTGCCTGAGCCTGCTCCTGTATCATTCGAACCTGCATCACCTGAGCCTGCTCCTGTATCATTCGAACCTGCATCACCTGAGCCTGCTCCTGTACCATTGTCAACCACATCACCTGAGCCTGCTCCATTTGAATTATCATTATCAGATACCTTCGCAATTACTGTATCTGCTTTCTTTATCTCGACATAGCCATTGTCTTCTACATAATATCTGTCACAATCTTCACAATGCCAGTATTCAATATTACCTTCTTCTGCCTTAGTTGCCGCCTTTCCTTCTACCAACTTTAAACTTTTATGCACACCAAGATTATATGTTCCATATTCCTCATTACAGATTACACACTGTGCTTTCTGTATACAGGTTGCCTCTCCACCTGTATGCTGACAATGATAAGCACATATCTTGCATACTCCTGCCTCCCAGATATGTTCCTCTCTTGCTGATACCTCTAAGCCACAACAATCATAGGCTTTCTTGTGTGTATCTTCGGTCTGCACCCACTCTGGATTTCCTGTATGCTTTGAAGGCTCTTTATCTGTGTATTCCATACCACAGTTTTCACATATTGCACCACTTGTACAATTAGCTTCCCCTCCTGTATGTACACATTTATAATCACAGATTTCGCATACACCGTCTTTCCACTTATGATTTTCTTTAACTAATGTTACTTTACCACAGCAGGTATATTTCTTCTCGTGTGTTGTTGATGTCTTAATATATTCCTCCGTTCCAGTATGATTATTGGCATCTACTTTTCCATAAGGAAGCTTACAAATAGCACAGACTGCTTTTTCTGTACAGGTTGCCTCTCCACCTGTATGTTCACAGCCATATCCACATACACTGCAATGTCCATTTTCCCACTTATGACTTTCAACAGCTTCATATTCAGCACCACAACATTCATATTTCTTCTGGTGTGTACCCTCCGTCTGCACCCATTCAACACTTCCACTGTGGTTAGATGGATTTAACGCACCATATTCTGAATTACAATATGTACATACAGCTTTTTTAGTACATGTTGCTTCTCCGCCTTCACAATCCTTAGTTTCTTCTGCTGTACAGCCCTGTATTGTACACTTTCTTGTATGTGTGCCATCACCATTAGACTTCCACTCACCATAAGTATGTTCTGCTTTAGCCGCTGTAACAATCTGTCCACATTCACATATTACAGGTGTTGTACAATCTCCATCGTCTGTACCACTATGCTCTGTCTTAGTACTTGTTACTTCACAGCCATCATTCTCACATACTTTCCAATGGTAAGTATCATCTTTTGACCAGCTATCACTGTACTTATGACTTGTCTGTGCAGGAAATACCTTGCCACAGATAGTACAAACAGAATCTTTAGTACAATCGTTATTGTTAGGTATATGATTTTCCAGTACCTTTATATAGAGCTGCACATTACAGCCATTATTATCTATTAATTTAATAGTCTGTTCTTTATCAGCATATGAGACAGTATAATAACCATTACTATCTGGTGTCAGCTTCTTATCATCAACTCTTACCTCTGTATAAGCCGGATCAGTTACTTTGAATCGTACTTCTTCACAATAATGACCATCATTAACAATGCCATCTACCAAACGATCTGGCTTATATTTAGCACTATAATAATATCGCAGCCTGATTGTACCTGTTTCAAATATACCCTTCTTGCCATATTCCGCATTAATAAGATCATAATAAGATGAAATATTAAGATTCTGTGGCACAACAAACCCTGTTCCTACTGTACCATATAGCGTAATCGACTCTCTTAATGGTGTCTCAAAACTGCTATTACCATAACCATCTGTCCTCAGATAATCAATAATTACTCTTCCTTTTTCTTCTGGCACTGATACCTGCAATGAACTCTCCTTGTCTACAAGAATCATTGTCGTATACGCCGGCACTTTTACAGTCGAACCACTGACTTCACCAAGTGATACTAAACCGGCACTTTCCCCATTAGCAATAATCACCCAGTCTGCGGCCTCTCTTGAAGCTGGAATTGCAATCTCTTTATCATCAGCTGTATCATTATTCAATACTGCCATAGTGCTCCATTCACCTTCTGTTGTATTAGTCAGTACATAAGCTTCTTTATTATTACTAATATTCTGACTATCGGCAAGTGGTGAAAAGGCTTTTCTAATATCCATAAGACCTCTATAATAAGATACTACATCTGTATAATCTATACATTTCTGCCATTCAAGCACTGACTTGTCCTGCTGTGTTGTTCCTTCAACACTACTGCACATTTCTTCTCCTGCATCCATATATAATATTCCTGGTGTTGCATATTTCATTGCAGCCTGCTGTTTATACATTTTTATTGCTTTTTCATTTCTTGCTCCATATGTGCTTCCATTAATAGAACTAATTATATTATCATATATAGATGTCTTATTCTGTCTATCTGTCTTGGTATAATTATCGCCCCATATAACAAGTCTTGGATCTGTCTTTGCAACATTTTCTTTTACTTCATCTAACCATTTATCCAGTCTTGAATGATATGCTTTTGTGTCAAAGCAGTCAACTAAATCTATTGAAAATCCATCTATATGATATACCTCTGCCCAGTATTTCATGGAATTTTCAACATATTTACGATACATTGCACGCTCCGTGGCACACTCATTGTCATAATCAGTTGTAGTGTAATAAGTTCCATTCGTATTATGTCTGTAATAATAACCAGGAACTACTTTTTCAAATACAGACTCTGTTGGTGTAACCGTATGCGTATATGGCATTTCCATTACAACTGAAATTCCCGCGTTATGAAGTGCCTGAATCATTGCTTTACATTCTTTTATTATTGCTTCACTATTTGATGCATCAGAAGCATAATCCGGCTCCGGTGCATTAAAATTCGCAACTACATATTCATCGTCAGAAGCATAATCTGAAAATGGTGCAAGTTGTACGGTTGTAACACCTAATTCTTTAAGATAATCAATACCTGATGACAATTCACCTGCATTATTTACAGTTGCACCTTTTTCTGTAAATGCACTGTATTTGCCATTTGATGTCGTACCTGATGATGTATCTGTTGAAAAATCTTTAATACTTACTTTGTATACATTATTAGCTTTGGCTGTATCTACATATATATGCTTATCATTCTCCCATCCATCTGGAGATACCATATCCGGATCTATAATATAAGAGCGCTTGCCATCTGCACTTACAGCTATTGAGTATGGGTCTGCAACCTGATATGTTGTATCGTGCGCACCCGTTATGTCTGTCGTAGAAATTGTATAATTGTAATAGAATCCTCTCCAGTCTCCTATAAGTGTTAATGTCCATACACCTGTCCACACATCTCTATTTCCATTAGCGAACATTTTTTCCAATGTAAATGATCCAACTTTAGATGACTCATCGTCATCATTCACACCTTTTCTGTAAATATTAACTTTTATATACGTTGCACTTGGTGCCCATATTTTAAAAGTTGTATAATCTTCAGTAGCCTCTATCCCAAGGTCTGAACCTTCATAAGTATAATTCTCATCAATATCGTCAGCACACTTATCATACCAATTATAAGTTCTCTTAGATGCCCTGCTGTTCTGGTTTGCAGCCGAACCTGCCACAGGTGCATTGGAGATAATCATACCTGCAGCTAATACCACTGCTATTATTTTTTTCAAATATTTCATAAACTCTCCTTTCTCTTATCGTACTTTCCCTGCAATAAAAACGTATGCAGTCTTTAAAAATATTACGAAAGCTTTATATGTTGGCATTATTATACAATAAAAAAACACAAAAAAAATGCCATCTGCGCGAAATGACATTTTTCTTGCGCGAATGACATATTTTTCTCAATATTCATTATATATGCAGTAAATTTTATTAAAATATGTTGTGGAACAGTATAAATTTTACTTATATATTATATTTATATACTATGCTTCATATGTATATATATCACATTTTCTATTAATACGACCATTTCTAAACACTAATATGTGTTCTTTATATGTAATTGAGTCCTTGGAATACATAAATGGTTCTTCCCTGTATAACAGACACTCATATCCTGCTTCTTTGTATCTATCCAGTGCCTTAAGAGCCTTATTATGAACTATCTTATACTGTGCTTCCTCGTCACTGTTAAACGTCCTTTTGACATAATTGTCAGCTTCGTTCCGCACATCCATAATAAGCTTATCTATAAATCTGCTATGTGCCTTTCTATGAAACATAGCCGCAATAATATTACACTTAATTATGTCCGGTTTATTCAAATAGCATTTAAGCATACCTGCCATACGTTTATCGCCAACACTCACTGCCATATCTATAAGATAATTCACTGCGTCAGAATAAACTGCATCGGGATATGGCACATAATAAGCTTCTGGCACTGATTTATACTTCTTAATAGGTGGAAAATCTGCAAGCTGCATAAATATAAGCTCCTTACTGGTACAAGACGAGCTTCCAAGATATCTGTATTTATCCCTGACATCTGCAAGCTGATACTCCAGTTGTCTTAAATACTCATATCCCTTAACCCAAAAATGTCCCATACTGCCATAATTAAAATATGTAGTCTTAATACCTAGCTTATTAAATCTTATTGTAAATATATTCTCGCCGCCCTGATTAACTATAAGCATATATCCGTCACTAAGTGTTTCTATTCCAGCTACCTGTTCGCAGTCAATATCCTTATATTCTCCTGTCATTATAGAGTTCTCAAAAACAAAATAACTTTCAACTGAATCATTCATAAGATAAGCTGCATATATATCATCTTCGCCTTCCATATAAACAGGCTCGAACACACTAAGTTCAAATACCTGTGCAAGCTTTACAAACTCCTCTGGCATATCCTTAGTCAGTCCGTCAAGATATTCCATATAATATTCTATGTTATCAATCATTATTAATCTTACACCTGTTATTTACATATTTGTCATATTAATTATGTCTGATTTATTCAAAAAAATCAACTATCTTTCCATAACCACTATTTTATTAGACATACCGCACACTGCGGGAATTATTCCAAGCACATTATAAACAGGCATAATCACTTTCATACCCTCGACCAGACTTACATCACGCTTCCAGTTAAATGCTGGCACAATCTGCTGTAGATCTTTTCCATTTTTAACACCCCAGCTAAACTTGGCATTACTGCCTTCTATCGATTTTTCCTTCATATGCTTTACAAAGAATGGTGACATAGTTTCGATCATTACTGTTGACTTATTAAAGGCTTTTTCTATAATCGAAAATATCTCTCTTATGTCATTCTCGTGTAAATACATTGACAAACCTTCTATGATTACAAGCACATTTTCTTTATTATATTCAATATCATCTGTATATAAACTGTCCATTGCAGACTTGGCAATCTGGTATACAGGACCATTTTCTGTCAGAAAACGCTTTCTTATCTCAATTGTTTCTGGCAAATCAATATTGTACCAGTGCTTATATTTTCCCTGCATACGATAACATCTTGTGTCCATTCCACAGCCAATATTGACAACAACCGTATCAGAATGAGTATCCAGATATTCCCCTACCATCTCATCAAGTACAATAGTTCTTGCAATCACACCACTAGCCATAGTCTTATCATTATCTGCTTTGGAAAAATCGTAATCAAGCTTTTCCACTATCTCTACAGCTATGTCATCTTTGATTTTGGCATTATTCTTTTGGGTTTCCTTCGCCCTTGCATATAATGTCTGAATCATTGTTTCAGGAACACCGGTTATCTTTACTTTCTCTTTCATACCATATACTCCTTAAGCTTTTCTTATAACGCAGTGCATTCTCATACCTTTACGTATCTCGAACTTTTCCACCTTAAGACCTGCCTTTTTGCAGCACTCCATAACTGTTTTTCTTCTGGCAGCCCTTACATCGCCGTGTCCCAGCATATTAGCAATAGGAAGCTCTATATTATCCATAAACCACAAAAGCAGCCTGTTGTCACTTGTCACATCTCTAAGTATTAATCTTCCTCCCGGACGAAGACATCTTTTCACGCTGTCAAAAAATGCCTGTGGATTAGGATAATGGTGGAAACTGTTGGAACATATTATTACGTCAAAAGCATTTTCATCAAAAGGAAAATTCTCACAATCACCAACAACAAATTCTGCATTAGGAATATTCTTCTTCCTTGCCTGTTCTATCATCGCCGGTGTTAAATCAAGTCCTGTGTAATGGCGGTCTGGATATCTTTCTGCCACTTTTGTAAATTCATCAACTGACAGCTTCTTATATTCTTCGTTAGTCATATTCAGCCCTCCTCATTTAAACAAATGTCATTATTAATTTATGTTTGATTAATCCTGCGTTCTGTAATTATAACTGTAATGTTCATATACTTCACTCCTTTTCAAGCTGCATTTGTTAGTTATATCTAACTTTATTTTATAATACTCTATTTGAGGGATATTTTCAATATAACAATGCTCTGAAAAATGTTACTCCGTCAATAACCATTCTGATAAATAACTTGAAAAACATATGCTTTCTTTTGATCTAGTTATTCCTTTTTTTGATATCAGATAAACTTCTTTAGTGCATAAGTCCCTGACTTGTCCTTGTAAAAAGTAATATATCTAATTCATTTTCAATTTTCTTAATAACTTTGCTTAATGCCTGAGATGATACAAATAGCTGTTCAGCAGATTTTTTATATTGTGCGAGACATATACTGATAAGAAATTTCCGCAAGATTTTATGCGTTGGCTACCCAGTTGCAAATGCTAATATAAGAATGTAGGAAATATGGCATATAAAAATGTCAGAAAACCTACATTCTTATTTTATATTTTTAGGTGTATTGTTACACTTCCTTATGGAGGTGAACACTGCATGAAAAACAATCTTTTATAACTTATTCCTAATTATATTACCACCCCACAACAATGGTCTATCTCGTGCTGTATCACTTGTGCCGTAAACCCGCTATACTTCCCGTGTTGTGGCTTAAAATTACTGTCAAGATAGTCAACCTCTATCTCCTCATATCTTATGCAGGGTCTGACGCCATCTAATGATAAACAGCCCTCCTCCGTCTTATATTCACCTGACTTTTTAGTTATAACAGGATTAATCATTGCAAACTGAAATGGACCTGATGCCACAACTATTATTGACTTATTCACACCTATCATATTTGCAGCCATTCCAACACATATTTCCCTATTTGCTCTTAACGTATCTATCAAATCTGTCACAACCTGCCTGTCTGCTTCTGTCGCAGGCTGTGCCTTTCTTGCAAATATCTGCTTTCCTTTTACAATTTTCTTAACCATAATTATATCCTTCTTCCACCGACATTTTAATCCTAATATTCTTTGTCAATATTGCCTTCTATTCCATACATTTCTTTAAATTTTTCGATATCTGCTGACGTTTTTACAAGCATAATATCTTCTATTTTGCCAGTATGAATATCCTTAAATCCAGCCACCTGTTCACCCGTACATATGCTGGTTTTAATTACCGGTTTCATATGCTCTTTATCATATGAATACACTTTTTCCTTCTTTTTAAACAAACCCATATGATTTATCACTCACATTCTCTATATATTTTTTGCTTACTATTTTAATAAAATTTCGCTATATCCGAAACACTCTTTCTCTTAGGCATCTGCGCATCCTTTGTTCCATATCCAACTGCAATAACTGAAACTGCCTGCTCATTTTCTGGCAGATTAAAGAACTCTCTTATTGCCTCACCATCACGAATTCCCATAATCAGTGTATCAAGTCCTAATTCTTTAGATTTAAGAACGAAATTCTCGTTTTGCAGTCCAAGGTCATAATAACCCCAGCCGTTGGCACATTCATTAACTGGCTCACCTGATAATCTGTCAAATCCAACGCAGTTCTTTACAAATGTTGTTACAACAAGAGCTGCTCCCTCTGAATTGTTCTGATTGAATTCTGGCAGACACTTATGTCTGAATTCTTCAATTTTGTCGTCTGATAATATGCAGTAATATCTAGATGTCTGCAAATTCTTCCACGAAGGTGCTAATATGGCCGCATTTATAATAGTTTCAAGCTGCTCTTTTGTAACTTTCTTTTCAGCATCGTAACTTCTCATACTTCTTCTGCTATTCAATACTTCCTGTAATTCCATAATAATCCTCATTTCTACGCATATTTTTGTACATAACGAGTTTGTGTCAAGTGCACACACACATAAATCTCACGTGTGAAAAATCTATTTTCACACCAATTCTCTTTTATACGCCATTTTTAATAAAATTTTGTATCAAGTGTATACTGCTGATAAAACAGCAAAAACAATAAACTATGATTTATTTCAAATATTTTTTGATAATTTTACTTCAATATCTTCTTAATCTGCTTTTCAGTCGCAGACGAATACAATATGTTCATATGTGAAACTATTTTCTGCCACGAAGCTTCCGGCTTTTCCTTATAATCAGAGGTAACATAATCATAACCATAGATATGCTCTATTGATGAATAAACAGCCACATCCCAGCCATATTGTTCACCACGTTTATTAATACGCTTTCTAAAATCGCAGTTACATATATACATCTGCATCATAAGATTAGCAACTGCGCCATCAAATCCTTTTTCACCATCTTTGCCGTAGCCAGCCTGTTTCTTTAACTCATTAGAAAATATTTCGTTATCTGCATTTTCTTCCATAAAATGCTTCATAATCTTTTTATATTTAAGCGGTGCTTTTCCATCCTCATATAACGCATCAAAATCGTATCCGTCACGCCTGTAATTTGCAAATGCAGGAACCCATTTTCTTGATACAAAACCTGCCTTCTTTCCGAAAAACTTTCCATAGATTATATCGTGCTGTCTTGCTATAACCGCACGCCACAACCACGGGTCATATAATTCATCATCACACCACCAATACTCAGGTGCTGTCCATTCTTCCAGTGAAAATCCTTCTATTTCATTCTTAAATAAAGGCAGAAAACCTACATCATTAATGTGTTCGATTGCTTTCTCAACTGTATGTATACACGCTGGATTGTCCCACTCAAGTCCGTGCATAATCCATTCTCCAGATTCATTTCCCATATATTTTACCGCCCAGTATTTTCATATTTATGATGTCAGTGTAAAAATTCATTTTATTACACATTTTAAAACAACTTATCATTCTAACTAGCTGATATAATCTTTTGCAAAAATTCTTCAATAATATCCAACACATTATCACTAAAGAATTCACTTCCACCGTGGTCAGCTCCCTCAAGCAAATATAACTTCACATCTTTATTATATTTCTTTAAAGCCTCATATACAACAACACTGACCTTTGGATTTATTGTACGGTCTTTTGTTCCGTGAAACATTAATATTGGTGGCAATGAAACATTTTCACTTATATTACACTCAACCGACATAGCTCTGCATAACTCAGGATTCTTGTCTGTGGTGTGATAATCTGCAAATGCAGTGTCGTACCATTTATATGCGCATATTCCACATTTGAATATATATAAGTTCCCTTCTCTCATCTCCGCTTGTAGGAATTCTTGTAACTCCGTCTACTGGCTTATCAAAAGAATGGTATTCTTTATATGGCCACTCTTTTACTTCCATAAGTTATATTACCTCTTTTTTCTTTTAAATTCACTCTAAAATCTGTCTGCTGCTATATCCCTCTTTCTTAAAATCAGAAAATAATACATCCATTTTCACTGGTGTTACACAGATGAGATTAAGCGGCGACTCCATTTTCTTTAACGCCTCTATCGGTATTTTCTTAATTTTTGCGTGTTCATTATATTTATCAGAAAATGGTTCTATCAGTTCGGCTTTTCCCATAACCTGTATGCTCTTAAGCCTGCCAAATCCATCATATTTATCGAAAATAGCCAAACATACATTTTCATTCTTCTCAAGACCTATAAATTTCTCTCCACCTTCTGAAAACATCCAGAACTTATCATTATGATAACTGTACTCAATCGGCGTACATCTTACATAATCGCCAGTTCCTGTTGCAAGCGCACAGGTATTGTTAGCAGCTATATATTCTTCAACCGCTTTTTTAAGCTCTTCTTTGGGAATTGCTGTAATTCCCTTATTCTTCCAGTAATCAGCCGCCTTTTCAAATTGTTCGTGTGTCATAAAAATGCCTCCCAACATAAATAAAAGAGCGTGACTATTAATCACACTCCCTCATTATAGCATTATTCACCAAAATCAATATCTACTGCTCCATTTGCATATTTCATATACTCAAAAAGCTTAGGTGCTGAAAGAAGTGTAAGTGGATCTCTTTCGTGCTCATCATATTCAAACATCTCAGCCGCCTGCTTTATTTCTTCATTAGAAAGCGAATTCATATACTCTCTTAATTCCATAACTGTCATATTAAAAAGTTCTTCCTGACTCTTCATCGTTTAATTCTCCTATCTTATATATCACATTCGGGATTATTATACACATTCCCATCTATACATTAATTATAATAACATTGTACACAAACATATATGTCATACTTCAAAACTATACATACATATATTATTAATCTCCATAACCTGTATAGATTACCTTGCCAGTATTCCATAACTCAGCTGTCTTCTTCGCAGCTTCAAGCTTGTCTTCGTCATTATTATATCTGAATGTTGCTGACTGACATCCACAATCCAGGCAAGTTACATAAAAACCATGGTCTACTTCCTCTAATAACGAAGGTCCTAAACATCTTGGACAATCCTGTAGATCTATCATTTCATAAATTTCCATTTTATAATACCTCTCTTAGCTGTTCTGTTATACTTGATTTAAGCTCAGTAAATAATATTATATATGATATTAGGTAATTTTTAAAGGCTATCTTTATTATAAACTTAATCATTCGTAAAAAGGAGTGCGATACTTAAACCACACTCCTTAAGAATTACTTTTAATAAAAAGAGTTTTATGCTGGTTATCAGCATCGATACCCAGTTAAGATATCCATAACAACGTGGAAATATACTCAACTTAATTAAAAAATTAACGTAAATTATCATTTTCCATCTAAAATTTCACTTTTTCACCTACTTCTAATCTATCCTTTAACTCCTGCAAACTATCCTCTATTTTATCAACATCTACAAAATATAAATTCACTGTGGTTCCATCCCCGCTTTCAAACTGGATAGGTTTATGATTTCTCATTTCATCATTTACCGGATATAAGAGCCATATCTCAGAAGTATCATATTTCTTGGAATAAGCATACATCTGATACATATCTGCTTGTGACATACCATAATTGATTTTTTCATTATTAACAAGCCTTTTCCATTTAGTATCTAAAATTACTATGCGTTCACCTTTTTTCATTACAATATCTGGTCTCAGTGCAAATTGACGCGTAGGTTCAATAAAAAGATAATATCCCCTATCCTGATATGAAACATCCCAGCCTTCTGGGATCATTACTTTCTTCATTTGCTGTGCAACATAACTCTCATATATTGATTCCATCGGGAATAACAATGCTCTTGATGTTGTACTTCCTGAAAATGTTGTAAAACTTTTATTCATCAAAAACACTTTTGACCACTGCATTAGCACTTCGTAGTCCTTTGTATTTCTGTTAATTACAACCTGTGAGAAATCCTTTGTATAATTGACAGAAGCATCTACCATTTCAAATGCTGTTAGTAACTGTCTTATTTCTTTTGAATTTTCTGCACTTATTGTTAATCTCTGCAACTTTGCGAGTGTAGCCTTTACAAGACGGTTTTCTGCACGATTTGGATGAAATTCTTCATAGGAAACGTAAAAACGCTCTTTATGTGCTAAATTTACTCTCACATTCTCGCTTACAAGTAATTTTCCCTTATAATAACGTAAGTTATCTTCCTGTTCAACATAATTCAACTTTATCCCCCGCTTTACCAGTTGTCTTACTTCCTGTAGATACATATTAATAAACAGTTCATACAAATTCATCTGAGCTACATTTAAAGAAGATTCATTGAACACTTTACAAGGAAAATCTTTCATACTGCAAAGCATCTTAAGAAATACTTTCTTTGTTTTCACATTTGCTTCATCTTCCTCTCCAAAAGCTATCTTAGGAAGCACTTGAATTTGAAAACCATTCTTAAGCTGAATTAACCCAACGTAATTTTTTATAGTAACGACTTCTCCGACATTACGCCTGTAACCAATTTTCATAAAATCAAGTGCATCTGCACTATCCGCATCTCCAGTAAATTCATGGATAAACGCTACCAGATTATCAAACTCCTTCTGATTCAGATACTTGTATTTTTCATCATCTTTATAATCCTCATTACAAATAATAGTATCAAATTCTTTCACCTCAAATGGTTTATCCACGTTATCACCACACTTTACAAAATTTCTTTATAACTATTAATATTTTCAAATGCTTTAGAATTAATTGAATATTTCTTTTCTGGAAGATCAATAACATCTTCCACATTTCCTTTAAAAATATTCTTTGCTACAACTTTTTCATCAATAATAAATTTCAAGCTGTCATCGCTCTTCGCATTATCTCCAAGGACAAGCTGTATCTTCTGATAATCTTCATAGAAATATTCCTGTAATAATGGAATTACTGACTTTTCAAAAATAGACTGTAACTTTTCAAGTGTTGCATCATCTTTGAGATCAGTAAAGAAAGCGTGTCCAATAGTGTGCTCCCTGTCATATAAGTACTCGATTCTTTCATTAATTTTATCAAGCATTGCTGCCACATCTAAATCCTCTACCTTATCTGCACGAATTTTTCTAAGTACATCAGAGTCCGGCATCATCTCAACAAACTGAAATCTTCTCCGAAGAGCTGTATCCATCAACGCAATCGATCTATCGGCTGTATTCATTGTTCCTAAAATATATACATTAGATGGCACACTAAATTCATCACCCGAATACGGCAGTATAGCTGATGCTTCTTCAGGCATCCCTGCTCTCTTTGTACTTTCAATTAATGTAATCAATTCACCAAATATTTTTGATATATTTCCTCTATTAATTTCATCAATAATAAATACATATGGCTCTGTATTCTCTTCAATTACCGTGCTTTCTATACCTGTACTTGTACGAGTAATACTTTTCGCATTGTCACAAAACTTCTTAAACACTCCCGGTTCTATTGTATATCCAATGTCCTGCTTATTTTCATCAATAATTGGTTTAATCCCCTCTATAAATTCTTCGTATCCATATGACTGATGAAATGTAGTAAATGATATTCTTCCAGCCGATTTCAATTTGTCATAACGTACTTTTATATCCTTATACGCTTCATTAGCAATTTCCTGTACAGATTTTTCCTCACATATAGCAACTGCATAAATAACCGAATTATACGTTTTCCCAGTTCCCGGTGGTCCATATAAAATCATATTTAAATCTTTACTTTTTTGCTTATTTATCATATTAGATTTCCCTTGACTTATTATATTTTTAACAGCTTTACTTGAA
>OOBP01000819.1_pt1 | contig 18570 bp, 19 predicted proteins | sample 1671681 | NCBI WGS metagenome assembly OOBP01 (sample SAMN06348181, study PRJEB24527) | human gut metagenome
GACCATTGATATGGACCCGCAGGGAAATACCACCAGCGGAATGGGAGTAGAGAAAAATGAAGTGGAAAATACCATCTATGAGCTGCTTCTTGGAGAGTCAAAACTGGAGGACTGCATCATTCCTCTGAATTTTGATAATCTTTCCCTTATCCCTTCCAATGTCAATCTGGCCGGAGCGGAGATCGAGCTGATCGGGGTGGAAGACAAAGAATTCATCCTGAAAAACGCAATTGATCAGGTCCGCGATCAGTACGACTTCATTATTATTGACTGTCCGCCATCCTTAAATATGCTGACAATCAACGCGATGACCACCGCGGACACCGTTCTGGTGCCGATTCAGTGTGAATATTACGCACTGGAGGGCTTATCCCAGCTTATGCACACGATTGAGCTGGTGCAGGAGCGTCTGAATCCGGAACTGGAGATGGAAGGCGTTGTCTTTACCATGTACGATGCGAGAACGAATCTTTCTCTGCAGGTAGTAGAAAACGTAAAAGACAGCCTGGATCAGAATATCTACAAAACCATTATTCCGAGAAATGTCCGCCTTGCGGAGGCACCGAGCTACGGTATGCCGATCAACTATTACGACAAGCGGTCCACCGGTGCAGAGAGCTACCGTCTCCTGGCAGACGAAGTGATTCACAGGGGGGATGAAGAGTAATGGCGGCAAGAAGAGGAGGATTAGGGAAAGGCCTGGATTCACTGATTTCACCAGGACTCCCATCTAAAGCAGAAGCAAAAGAGAAAAAGGCAAAACCGGAAATTAAGGTTGTCGAGAAGGTTGTTGAAAAAGTTGTTGAAAAACCGATCGAGATGAAACTGAAAATCTCTGATATCGAGCCGAACCGGGAACAGCCGAGAAAGTCTTTTGACGAGGATGGCCTCATCGAGCTCTCGGAATCCATCAAACAGTTCGGTATCCTGCAGCCGATTCTGGTACAGAAAAAGGATGACTACTACGAGATCATCGCCGGAGAGAGAAGATGGAGAGCGGCAAAACTTGCCGGTGTCAAAGAAGTTCCGGTGATTATCAAGGACTTTACCGAGCAGGAAGTCGTAGAGATTTCTTTGATTGAAAATATTCAGAGAGAATCCCTGAATCCAATTGAGGAGGCACACGCATACAAACGCCTGATGGAAGAGTTCCATCTTCGCCAGGACGAAATCGCAGAGCGGGTTTCCAAGAGCAGAACGGCGGTTACGAACTCGATGCGTCTCTTAAAGCTGGATGACAGAGTACAGCAGATGGTTGTCGATGAAATACGGCAATGAAAATCTTCGATGAAAAGCTCAGCGTCCGTGAAACGGAGCGCCTGGTCAAAGAGATCTTAAATCCAAAGGTGAAGAAAGAAAAGAAAGTCAACCTGGAAGAGGAAGCCATCTACGAGGGACTGGAAGAGAAAATCAAGAGTATCATCGGTACCAAGGTTTCCATTCACCGCGGGGCAAAGCACAAAGGAAAGATCGAGATCGAGTATTATTCCCAGGAAGAGCTCGAGAGAATCATGGATCTGTTTGAATCAATACAGTAAGAGGTAGAATAATGAGCGATTTATTTAGTAAGGTAGGAATTGACCTTGGCGTTGTTGTACTTCTTCTGATTGTACTGATTATCGTGATGATGATTATGACGGTCAGCATGTCGCTGCGTCTGAGCAGACTGAACCAGAAGTACAGAAGCTTTATGAAGGGAAAAGACGCCCAGTCACTCGAAAAGCTGTTTCATCAGCGGTTCAAGGAAATTGACAAACTGAACAAGCAGAATGAGCTGACGAAAAAAAATCTTGCGGATCTGAAAAAGATCCAGGGCATGACGCTGAACAAATACGGAATCGTAAAATATGATGCGTTTGACGATGTGGGCGGAAAGATGAGTTTTGCGCTGGCAATGCTCGACAAAGAAAACACAGGTTTTATCCTGAATGCAATCCACAGCCGTGACAACTGTTTTTTATATCTGAAAGAGATCGTAAAAGGCGAGTCCTATATCATGCTGAGCACCGAGGAAATCGACGCGCTGCGCCAGGCAATTACGATGAATTCGATCGATCTGATGTAAAAGCGGACCGCAGAAAAACAGCATGAAAGAACGCTTGAAAAAATGCATATACTGTTATATGATGGTACTGGAACGCGCCAAACCCGCATAAATGCTGGAAAAACGGCAGTGGTTCCGGGCTGGAAAGAACAAAAAGAATCCCGCCAAAATGAGGGGATAAGATCTACTAGGAGGAAATTATGTTAGACATTAAGTTTTTAAGAGAAAACCCGGAAGTTGTAAAACAGAATATCCGAAATAAATTCCAGGATCAGAAACTGGAGCTGGTTGATAAAGTCATCGAGCTGGATAAAGAAAACCGTGACATCAAACAGGAAGTAGAAGCACTTCGTGCAAAAAGAAACAAAATCTCCAAACAGATCGGCGCACTGATGGGCCAGGGCAAGAGAGAAGAGGCTGAGGAAGTAAAGAAACAGGTAGCTGTTGACGGTTCCCGCATCGAGGCTCTTTCTGCAAGAGAAAAAGAAGTAGAAGAAGAAATCAAGAAGATCATGATGGTGATCCCGAACATCATCGATCCTTCCGTACCGATCGGAAAAGATGACAGTGAGAACGTAGAAGCAGAGCGCTTCGGCGAGCCGGTTGTACCGGATTTTGAAATCCCGTATCACACCGACATTATGGAGTCCTTCGACGGAATCGATCTGGACGCAGCAAGAGAAGTTGCAGGAAACGGATTCTATTATCTGATGGGCGACATTGCACGCCTCCACTCTGCCATCCTTTCTTATGCAAGAGATTTCATGATCGACCGCGGATTTACCTACTGCGTACCGCCTTTCATGATCCACGGCAACGTCGTAAACGGTGTTATGAGCTTCGCTGAGATGGAGTCCATGATGTACAAAATCGAGGGCGAGGATCTGTACCTGATCGGAACCAGCGAGCACTCCATGATCGGTAAATTCATCGACAGCATCATCCCGGAGGAGAAACTGCCTCTGACCCTGACCAGCTACTCTCCGTGCTTCCGTAAAGAAAAAGGAGCACACGGCATCGAGGAGCGTGGTGTTTATCGTATCCACCAGTTCGAGAAACAGGAGATGGTTGTTGTCTGCAAACCGGAAGACAGCATGATGTGGTATGACAAACTGTGGAAGAACACCGTAGACCTGTTCCGTTCCATGGATATCCCGGTTCGTACTCTGGAGTGCTGCTCCGGTGACCTGGCTGACCTGAAAGTAAAATCTGTCGATGTTGAGGCATGGTCTCCGCGTCAGAAGAAATACTTCGAGGTAGGAAGCTGCTCCAACCTTGGTGATGCACAGGCAAGACGTCTGAAAATCCGTGTCAACGGCGAGGACGGAAAGAAATACCTGGCACATACCCTGAACAACACCGTAGTTGCTCCGCCGCGTATGCTGATCGCATTCCTGGAGAACAACCTGAATGCAGACGGAACCGTAAGCATTCCGGAAGTTCTTCGTATGTACATGGGCGGAAAAGAAAAACTGGTTCCGAAACACTAATCGCATAAGAAATACAAAGGAATGAGAGGAGGTGTTCTTATGCACGCTTACCTGAAAACTATTGGATTTTCAAAGATCAAGACGACGAAGGAACTCCAGGAGATTCTTCGTGATGTAGTAGAAAACTACGACCGTAAAAAGATTGTGGAAACAGAAGAACACCACCTTTTTGCTGAATTTTCGAAAGAATATGCATATGACTGTGGTATCACGGTCTGTGGGGAAATTGATGAGAACAACCGTTTCCAGATGGAATATTATTATCCCTATTTCGAGGGCGGACAGATCAGTTCCTACGAGGAGGTATCGGTGGAGCGCCACGTCGATAAGGAATCGTTTGCAGGCGCCTGCGACGATATGCGGCTTGGCATCACGATGATCTTTTATCTGACGCATGCAGCGGAATATCTTGAGATGAAACAGAAAAATGCGCTGCAGCCGCTTCCGCTCCCGCTTTCTGTCTCCGGTCTTGCAGCGGAAGGAACAATTCTGCTTCCGATCCAGAAAGACCCGGAACAGGTCGAGAAGGAGCGCCGCAGCACGCAGCAGAAGAATTCACTGATCTCGGCTGCCAGAAACGGGGATGAGGATGCGATGGAAAGTCTCACCATGGATGATATTGACACATATGCCATGATTTCCCAGCGTCTGACGAAGGAAGATGTCTTTTCTATTGTAGATAGCTTTTTCATGCCGAGCGGTCTCGAATGTGACCAGTACAGCGTGATGGGTGAAATTACGGAGATGAATACAACGAAGAACGCGGTAACGGGCGAGCGGGTGTATGAGCTCGGCCTCGTCTGCAACGATGTGCCGATAGACATCTGTATCAACGAAAAGGATTTATTTGGAGTACCGGAAGTGGGAAGACGTTTCAAAGGCCAGATCTGGCTGCAGGGAATGCTGGAACATCTGTAAGGGAAAAATAAAAAGAGCGAGGGCGGAAAAAGAGAAAATTCAGTCCTCGTTCTTTTTTTGCAGATTTTTATAGCGATAAACGGATGTTTACTGGTTCTGCACCAGATTCAGATGCTTACGTACCCGCTCGATCAGCATTTCAAGCGCAACGGTGTTCTGTCCGCCCTCCGGGATGATCACGTCGGCACGGCGCTTGCTCGGCTCTACGAACTGCTCGTGCATCGGTTTTACGGTCGTCAGGTACTGCGTTACAACGCTGTCCAGGGAACGGCCGCGCTCTTTTACATCGCGCAGGATCCGGCGGAGAATCCGCACGTCCGCATCGGTATCGACAAAGACTTTGATGTCCATCAGATCGCAGAGATCATTCTCAACGAAGAGGAGAATGCCCTCGAGCACGATAACCGGGGCAGGATGGACCAGAATCGTTTTATCCGAGCGGTTATGCATGGCATAATCGTAAACCGGCATCTCGATGGATTTTCCGGCTTTCAGCTCGAGAATGTGCTGGCATAACAGGTCGGTATCAAAGGCATCGGGATGATCGTAATTTAATTTGGCACGCTCCTCAAAAGGAATATCGTCATGGCGTTTGTAATAGTTGTCATGGCGCAGAATGCTCACTTCATCGCGTCCAAAACTTCTACCAGCTTATCTGCCAGTGTCGTTTTTCCACTGCCGGTTCCTCCGGCAATTCCTATCAGTATCGTATCCATAAGAAACTCCTTTTTATCCGATGATAGCCAGTGTTGCGCTTGTTCCGAGACGGCTTGCGCCGGCATCTACCATAGCCTGTGCCTCGTCTGCGTTGTGGATTCCGCCGGAAGCTTTTACGCCCATATCCGGGCCTACGGTCTTTCTCATCAGGGCAACATCAGCCGCTTTTGCACCGCCGGTAGAAAATCCGGTGGAGGTTTTTACGAAGTCAGCGCCGGCTTCTTTTGCGAGCTCGCACGCTTTTACTTTCTCTTCATCGGTTAAAAGGCAGGTCTCGATGATGACTTTCAGAACGATGTCCTTGCCGCATACTTCTTTTAAGGTCTGGATATCGGAGCGTACGAAGTCGTATTTGCCGTCTTTGAGGGCTCCGACGTTGATGACCATATCAACCTCCTGTGCACCGTCTTCGATGGCCGCACGGGTCTCAAACGCTTTTACACGGGTATCGGACATGCCCAGAGGGAAGCCGACAACGGTGCAGACTTTGACGTCAGATCCTTTGAGCTTTTCAGCAACGAATTTGGTGTAGTACTGGTTGACGCAGACAGAAGCAAAATCATGTGCAAGTGCCTCGTCGCAGATCTTTGCAACCTGTGCTTCGGTTGCGTCTGCTTTTAAGATAGTGTGGTCAAATAATTTGGTGTTCAGCATAATTTTTTCCTTTCTTTTATGAAAAATAAATCAGAATGATAGAGAAAAGGCAGAGCCGAAAAAACACAGTTCGGATTTAACGGCTCTGCCTTTAAAAATTGTAACTATTCAGAGCCACATCTCGATTCCGCTGCGCTGCATCTCGATGTGGCTGCTCGTCATATGAAATTCCAGAAAAAACTGCTCATTCATGCAAGCATGATTCGCAATTTTTTCTTCCATTTCACATGGCTCTGAATAGTTACATATTATCTTGCGCCCTTATCGTATGGAATACCTTCGGCTTTCGGAGCCTGGGAATTCTTGGATGTGAAGGCGAGAATAATCATGGATGCGATAAACGGCATCATGTTGTAAATGTTCTTGGACAGTCCCAGATGGGAGAGGACGGTGGAGTCCGCAATGTTTGCCAGGGAACGGAATACCGCAAAGAATACGGCTGCTCCGGCAATGTGGAACGGTTTCCACTGACCGAAGATCATAACAGCGAGGGCAAGGAATCCGGCACCGGCTACGCCGACTTCGAAGTTCCAGGTGGTAACGGACGGAACGATGTAGGCAAATCCGCCGATACCGCCGAGTGCACCGGAGATGATAACACCGGTGTATCTCCACTGGTATACGTTGATACCAACAGAGTCGGCTGCCTGTGGATGCTCACCGCAGGCACGCAGGCGCAGTCCCCATTTCGTTTTGAAGAGGAACACGTAGCTGCAGATCAGAAGGATGATGCCGATGAACAGGAAGATGTTCACGGTAAATGGTCCGATCTTGTAAATGAAAGCGGCGTTGGTGTAGTTCAGCTTTGCGGAAGCTGCACCGTTTCCGGCATCCGAGCCGTTGTTGAATGCTTTTACCAGGACGATGGCAATGGCAGTAGCCAGCATGTTCAGCGCGGTTCCGCCGATCGTCTGGTCTGCTTTCAGTGTGATGGCGGAGAAGCCAAGCAGCAGAGAGTAGATCATACCGGATACGGCGCTCGCCAGAATGGAAAGTGCCACAAGTGCAGGAGCCGGGAGGTCCGGGAACAGAACCAGGACGAAGACACCGGCAAGGCCGCCGATCGCCATGATTCCTTCCAGCGCGATGTTGATGACACCGCTTCGCTCGGAGAACATACCGCCCATCGCAACGAGCATCAGAACAACGGCGTACAGTAAGGTAAATTTAATTAAAAGGAACATTATTTCTTCTCCTCCTTTCCGTTGTCTGCATTGGCATTTGCTTTCTGCTCTTTTTTGCTCTTGAACAGGTTTGCAACGATGCCCTTGAACAGGGTAACGAATGCGCAAAGGTAAATGATAACGGCAACGATCAGGTCCGCGATCTCCGGCTGATAATATTTCGTAGGCAGGTAAGCACCGCCGACCGAAATATGAGCAACGAAGAGAGCAGCGAAGATAACGCCGATCGGGTTGCTAAGTGCAAGAAGCGCAACCGGGATACCATTAAATCCGATGGCCGGGAGTGCTGTCGATACCTGCGGGTTCCACTCGGATGCACCGGAGAGGAAGTAGAGGCCTGCACCGATTCCGGCAAGCGCACCTGCGATGGTCATGGAGAGAACAACGTTTCTCTTCTCGTTGATGCCGGCGTATTTGGCAGCATCCTTATTGAACCCGCAGGCTTTCAGCTCATAGCCGAAGGTTGTTTTGTTCAGAACGATGTAGATGATGACCGCAATGGCAATCGCAATGAAAATCGCAATCGTTGTGGAACTGGTACGGAAAATGGAGTTCATGCCGCAGTCCGGAATCAGGGATTTTGGAGAAGCGGAGCTTAATTTGTAAGTACGTGTGGTCTTCTGATCATACATGCCCGGGATGGTGTTGTACATCAGCTCATTGACAAGATAAAGACCAATCCAGTTGAACATGATGGAAGTAATAACTTCATTTACGTTGAAGTATGCTTTGAAGATACCAGGAACTGCTCCCCAGATGGCTCCGCAGACCATAGCAGCCAGAAGGCATACATACCATGGCATGTGGAGGATGATGGCAAAATACAGGGCGCCGAAGACACCGACGGTGTACTGTCCGGCAGCACCGATGTTGAACAGACCTGTTTTAAAAGCAAATGCAACCGAAAGTCCGGTCATAATCAGGGGAGCGGACTGAGCGATTTCACTTCCGATTCCTTTCGGCTTTAAGTAAAAGCCGCCTTTGATGATTCGTGTAAATCCATCCACTGCGTTTTCCGCGTTGATGCAGTATAAAATGATAAATCCCACAAGAAGACCGATCACAATACATACAAGAGAAGCGACAATGGATAGAAGAGCGTTTTTCATTTTTTCGTTCATGCTTTTCTTACCTCTCTTTTATACTTCTTCGGGAACCGGATCCCGTTTTGCACCTGCCATGTAGAGACCGAGTTCTTCGACAGAAACGGTTTTCGGATCCAGCTGGCCGACCAGCTCTCCTTCGTACATAACAAGAATACGGTCGGAAACATCCATAACCTCATCCAGTTCCAGAGAAACCAGAAGAACGGCTTTTCCCTTGTCGCGCTGTGCAACGAGCTGGCTGTGAATGTATTCGATGGCTCCGACATCAAGACCACGGGTAGGCTGTACCGCAACGAGAAGATCAGGATCTTTGTCGATCTCACGCGCGATGATCGCTTTCTGCTGGTTTCCGCCGGACATGCTGCGGGTGATGGTCACAGGACCCTGGCCGCTGCGGACATCGTACTGCTCGATCAGGCGCTCGGCATATTCGCGCACGGCTTTTGATTTGATAAAGCCGAAGGATTCAAATTCCGGCTGCCAGTAACGCTGCAGCACCATATTCTGCTCGATGGAGTAATCCAGCACGAGGCCGTGTTTATGGCGGTCCTCCGGGATGTGGCTCATGCCCATCTTGGAGCGGTCGCGGATGGAAGCTTTCGTGATGTCCTGTCCGTTGAACAGAATTTTACCGCCGGATACTTTTTCCAGTCCCGTGAGGCCCTGAACGAACTCGGACTGGCCGTTTCCATCGATACCTGCGATGCAGACAATCTCGCCTTTTCTTACATTAAAGGAAACATCTTTGACGGCGTTGTTTCCGTGCACCTTGCTCGGTACGGTCATGTGCTCTACTTTCAGAACGGTGTCGCCCGGTTTTGACGGCTTTTTGTTGACGGAGAAGCTGACGTTTCTTCCGACCATCATGCGGGAGAGCTCTTCTTTGGAAGTTTCGCTGATGTTGACGGTTCCGATGTATTTTCCTTTGCGGAGAATCGTACAGCGGTCGGCAACTTCCATGATCTCGTTGAGTTTATGGGTGATGAAGAGGATGGATTTTCCTTCTTTTGCGAGGTTCTTCATGATCTTCATCAGCTCGTCGATTTCCTGCGGCGTCAGAACCGCGGTCGGCTCGTCGAAGATCAGGACTTCGTTGTCACGGTAGAGCATTTTCAGAATTTCGGTACGCTGCTGCATGCCGACGGTGATATCCGAGATCAGAGCGTCCGGATCGACCATCAGACCGTATTTCTCGCTCAGTTCCATGACTTTTGCACGGGCATTCTTTTTCTCGAAGAAAAGGCCTTTGGTCGGCTCTACGCCGAGGATGATGTTGTCGAGAACCGAGAAACATTCGACCAGCTTAAAGTGCTGGTGCACCATACCGATGTTGAGATCATTGGCGTCGTTCGGCGTGTTGATATGGACTTCCTGCCCATTCTTCTTGATGATTCCGGAGGTAGGCTGATACAGACCAAAAAGAATACTCATCAGGGTTGATTTTCCTGCACCGTTTTCTCCAAGCAGAGCATGGATTTCTCCTTTTTTGAGCTGTAACGTAATGTTGTCGTTCGCCTTGATACCCGGGAATTCTTTGGTGATGTTCAACATCTCAATAATGTACTCATTTTCCATATACATATTCCCTTTCAAGCGTGGTTTGGCAGGACTGCCGAAGGCATGGAAAACAGGGCAGAACTGCGGGCTTTCATTATGTCTAGTATAGCATTTTGTGTGACAGAAAAAAAGGGGAAGAGAAATAATATTCTCTTCCCCAAAAGGCATATTGTTACAGAAACAGTATGCACATTAGCTGATGTAATCAACGGTTACGTGAGAACCTACTTCCGGCTGATTTTCTGTATCGCTGGAGATTTCGATGGAACCATCGCGGATACCAGCCAGTACAGTTTCATACTGATCCTGTGTGAAGGTTGTGAATCCCCAGGATTCGGAATCGGTAGGAAGGCCGATGTAATCTCCGTCTTTCAGTCCAAGCTGCTGAGCAGTTCCGCCAAGTTCAGAGAAGTTTCCGCTGAAGTAGGAATCCAGAGCGTTGTTGATGGCGCTTGGAAGACCTTTCATAGCGGAAGTCAGGCAGCGCTCGCCGATTTTGGAACGCTGGTCAACGTCTACACCAATAACTTTTCCGTCGTGTGTCTCAGCTGCATCCAGAGCAGATGTCCAGATACCGCCGCCGCAGGCGAATACAACCTGTGTTCCGTCTGCATACCAGCCCTCCATACGGGCGGTGATGGAGTCATCGCCGTAGAACTGGCCGCCATAGTAATATTTTACGTTTACATCTACGCCGTCTTCTTCAGCAGCAGCGTTGATACCCTGTACATAACCGTAACCGAAACGGATAACGGCCGGAACAGCGATACCGCCGAGGAAACCAAGACTTGTGTAGCCGTCTTTTACTGCAGCGTATCCAGCCAGGTAGCCGGCCTGCTCTTCTTCGAAGGAGCAGATGTACACGTTCTTTCCGAGATCAACAGCTTTGCCGTTTTTTACAATATCACCTTCGGTAACATCGACTGCGATGAAGGTTACATCCGGATAGGTGTCCTGCTCTTCAGCGATGGCAGGTCCGAACAGGTAACCTGGCATTACAACAACGGTAGCACCCTCGGAAACAGCAAGATCGATGGAGTTGATACGCTCTTCATCGGTATCCTCTGCCGGTTTGTAGTACTCGTACTCTACGCCGTTTGCATCGCCGTAGGCGCATACAGTTTCCCAGGTGATCTGGTTGAAGGATTCGTCGGTGATATCTCCGGAGTCTGTGATCATGGCAATTTTCTCACCTGCGGCGTCTTTTTTTTCTCCGTCTGTGGAAGCAGAAGCGGAAGTTGCGCTGGTGGAATCGGCGCTTGTGGATGCGTCGGAGGAAGAGGAGCCGTTGGAGGAACCGCATCCTGCGAGTGCAGCAGTTGTCATGGCGGCTGCAAGCAGTAAGCTAACTACTTTCTTTTTCATAATAGTATTCTCCTTTCAAGAGGTACAGCGTTTTTGCGTGTATGGCTACATTATAATATAAAAGAAAAAAGTATGTCAAGCAAAGGAAAAACTGCGTGAAATCCACTAATTATCTGCATGCGAGCCGGAAATTCTTCGGATAATGGCGTTGGATCTTGCATAAATTTCTTCCGGGTCAAAGCCGATATGGAATTCGCCGTTTTCGTAGAGGATTTGACCGTTTACCATGGTAAGCTTTACGTTCTGTTTGCTGCCGCTGTAAACGAGGTTTTTGATCAGATTATTCTCCGGCTGCATGTTCGGCTGATGGAGGTCAATCATGACGAGATCGGCCTTTTTGCCGGCAGCGAGACGGTCGCAGTCAGTAAGCTGCATGGCGTGCGCGCCGCCTGCGGTTGCCATGTAGAGAATGGCGTCGGCCGGGATTCCTGCGGCATCCATCTCGCGGACTTTGGAAAGGCCGGTGGTCAGGAACATTTCGCGGAACATATCGAGGCAGTTGTTACTGGCCGGCCCGTCAGTGCCGATGGCGAGGTTGATGCCGTTATCGTAAAAACGCTTCAGCGGGCAGATGCCGGAGGCGAGCTTCAGGTTTGAGGAGGGATTGGTAACGGCCGTCAGTTTCCGGTCACGGAAGATCTCAAAATCGCGGTCCTCCATCCAGATGCAGTGGTAGCCGCCGCCTCCGTACTGGAACATGCCTAAGCGTTCCATCAGCTGTGTCGGGGTGAGTCCCCAGCGCTCTTTACAGCCCTCGACTTCGCTTTTTGTTTCGGCGTTGTGTGTCCAGACAGGGGAATGGTATTTTTCGGCGAGTTTGGCAACGGATTCAAGAAGCGGGCCGCCGGTCGTATATTCGGCGTGGAAACCGAGCAGATACGAGGTGCGGTCGGAGAGTTCGTTGACATAGTTATACATCTCTTCGAGAATTTCCGGGCTGTCGACGAAGTTGTTGAGACCGCTGGTAAGAACGGTGCGGAATCCGGTGTCGACCGTGGCAGCGATGCTGTTTTTCTGCTGGATGTACATGTCGAAATTGGAGGTGATGCCGCTCGTCAGATATTCCATGATGCCGAGGATATTGAGCCAGTAAACGTCGTCCCCGGCGAGCTTTGCCTCGTTCGGGAAGACCTGGCGCTCGAGCCATTCGTGGAGCGGGAGATCGTCCGCGTAGGAGCGGAGGAAGGTCATCGGGGTGTGCGTGTGTGCGTTTTTAAAGCCCGGGATCAGAAGATTGCCGCGGGCGTCAATTTCGCGGTCGAAGACAGTGGTCTCTGCGGCATCTGGATCTGCTTTTCTACCAGGTCCGATATAGGTGATGGTGTCGCCGGTGACATGAAGTTCGTCTTCGGCGATGGAAAAATGGTTTTCAGCGTCGAGTACGAGAATTTTGGCGTTGTAAAAACGTGTATTCAAAAAAGATCTCTCCTTTATTTTACGTGCTGTTTTCAGCGGCCGGGGCCTGTTTTTTTGACAGACCCCGGCCGCTGTGTGTTTACAGTGTCTTTGCGATGCCCTGAATCGTTGCGGCAACGAGTTTTTTGAACTGCGGTGCAACCATGTCAGCTGCCTCCTGAACTTCCGCATGGCACAGAGGCTGCGGGGAGATGCCGGCGGCAAGATTGGTAATGCAGGAAATACCGATGACGCGCATGCCCATATGGCGTGCAGCGATGGCTTCACAGGCGGTGCTCATGCCGACCGCGTCTGCGCCGAGGGTGCGGCACATGGCGATTTCCTGCGGGGACTCGTACTGCGGGCCGGTGAGCTGCAGATAAACGCCTTCCATCAGGTCGATATCAAGGCTGGCTGCGGCTTTCCGTGCGATTTTCTGGAATTCAAGGTCGTAGATCTGGCTCATATCCGGGAAACGGGTGCCGAGCTCGTCGATGTTCGGTCCGATAAGCGGAGATGGAACGAAGCAGGCGATCTGGCCGTTTAACAGCATCAGAGAGCCTGGCTTTGTGCCCTGTTTGATGCCGCCGGCGGCGTTGGTTAAGAACAGTGCTTTTGCGCCCATCAGTTTCATGAGGCGGGTCGGGAGAACAACGTCGGTAATCGGATAGCCTTCATAATAATGAACGCGGCCCTGCATGCAGACAACCGGCACATCGCCGACGTAGCCGAAGATAAAACGGCCCGCGTGGCCCGGAACAGTGGAAACCGGGAAGCCTTCGATATCGTGGTAATCGAGGGTTGCGGTAACGCGGATATCATTCGCAAAATCACCGAGGCCGGAACCGAGAATCAGTGCGACTTCCGGCTGGAAATCGATCTGGGAGCGGAAGCTCTCGTAGCATTTCATCAGTTTTTCGTAAACAGGGTTTGGGGTGTTGCTCATAGGAAAAACCTCCTTAATATAAATGATTTTCTGCTTTTTGAGTCTTTTTTCGGCTATTTTTAGGGAAGAAAAGCCTGCCACAGAGATGTGAGTCCCGGAGGCAGGCTTTTCTTTTAGAAAAAAGATCATCTGGTGGTTCTATTGTAGTATAGAAAGCGCGGAAAAGCAATGATTTCAGTCATCAAAAATATTCAGATGCTGTTTCATGATATTTCCCAGCCATTCAATGACCGGACCGAGGGTAATAACCATCAGCACGGTGACAATGCCGAGTTTTCCGCCGAGCAGAACGGCGATCGCGGTGACAACGAAGTCGTAGACGATGCGGATCACACGGAACGAAACGTTCGGCAGGTGGGTGGAGATAATGAAGGATACTGCGTCGTATGGTGCAGTTCCCATATCAACATCCATATAGAAGGATGCGGCAAGGATAAACAGGATCAGCGCCGGGATCAGCACGGCGATTCGCACACCCATCGAGGTGAAGAGGTCTGCCGGAAGGACTTTCGCCCAGATCCAGGAGAAAAAGTCGATGGAATATCCCACGAGAAACATGTTTGCGAAGGTTCCGAAGCCTAAGTTTCTGCCGCCGAAAATGATAACGAAGATGAGCAGGACGGTATTGAAGAGCGCCTGCCAGTTTCCGATGCTGATGCCGAGGCGGGTGGAGATGGTCTGGTTTAACAAGGTACACGGATCGGTGCCGAGATCGACGAGAAGCAGCCATGAGAGCGCAAAGCCCATCAGGATGACGGCAGCGATGACCAGAATCAGGCGGGTCCAGAAATGTTTCTTCTGGTAGAAGCCCTGGATGATTTCTTTCATAGTATGAGTTCCTCCCTGTGATTTATGCTTGGTTTTTCACCTTTTCGGGCGGATTTTCTACGCATTTTCTTCGAAATTTTTCGATCGTCTTTCAAACACGTTTTTCGCCCTTCTTTCCAGAAAAATCTCCGCCGTTTTTTGGCGGAGATTTGACCGTTTCTGTTATTTTAGTATATTTTTTCCAAAATGTAAACTATTTTCTTTTAATGATGTCAACTTGGAGTTCACAAAATGATGAACGATAAATGAACATAAATTAACATAAAACATAAAATTGAAAAAACACGTTCATTAATAAATTAACAAAATGAACATGTGAGCTGAATGAAATTTGTGCATTCTACAATGTGTCCACGCGAGACGGACAGAACCTTGAAAAGAACTACAATATACGGATATACGAATTAACGCCATAAACAGAAACCAAAGTTATAGAACCAGCTCCACGTTTTTACCGAAGACTTCGCGGTATAACTGTTCGCGTTCCGCGGTGATCAGCCGCCCGACGGAATCGGTTGCCGCACCGAGACAATCGGCGCAGGTGAGGATCTGGTAGAGAATGGCGTTGTCGTTGCCTTTATGGGTATACTCGCGCGGATAGCCGCCTTTTTCGTCGTACCAGAGATGGTGGTAGAGCGCCGCCTCGGCGTATGGTCTTGTGGAATCCCATTTGCTGAGGAGCTCATAGCCCATCTGTGGGTGGAGACGGATCAGATCAAAGAGAAAAAGTACATTGCATCATTGGAACCGTATATTGGAGATATTCTACTGGTTGGAATTAATTATGATAAAAAGACCAAAAAGAATGAATGCCTAATAGAAAAGGCGTAAATGAATAAAAAGGCAAGGCAGCATATCACAGGAAATCCTGAGGCATGCTGCCTTATTTTGCCAGGCATATCAATAATTGGTTCAAAAAGGATACGTTAGAATACCACTACCAGAAGCATCTTATACTGCTCTTTGCCATACACTGCATGCGGATGTTTTGCCGGCATGACGATGGATTCGCCTTCGTGGAGTTCGTATTTTACGCCGTCGATGGTGATTTCACCGGTTCCGTCGAGGCAGGTGACGAAGGCGTCGCCGCCGGACTCGTGGGTGCTGATTTCTTCGCCTTTGTCGAAGGCAAATAAGGTGATGCTGACGGATTCATTCTGTACCAGTGTTTTGCTGACGATCTGGCCTTCCTGGTAGGAAACCTGATCTTTTAAGACCATAACCTTGGCTTTATTGATATTTTTCATGATGCTCATAGTTTATAAATCTCCGTGATAGAATGAGAACGTGTCTGAAAAAATTCCCAGGCACGTTCTAAAAATGTGTGATTAAGATGAGATGACTCATCAGTGTCGGGCGTGTATAGAAATGGAATCTGAGGTCCGTTTTCTGATATGCCCAAATTCAAAGATATTTTTGTCTGAACATATACAGTATACGTGGAAAAATGAAAGAAAGCAAGGGGTTTTCTTTATTTCCCGAAAAACAATTCCATATCGTTTTCAACGGTATCGATTCCGGCGATGCCGAAGTTTTCAACGAGAAGAGCTGCAACATTCGGGCTTAAAAATGCCGGGAGTGTCGGGCCGAGGTGGATGTTCTTGACACCGAGAGACAGCAGTGCCAGAAGAACAATCACAGCTTTCTGCTCGTACCAGGAAATATTGTAGATGATCGGCAGATCGTTGATATCGTCGAGGCCGAAGACCTCCTTTAATTTCAGTGCAATCACGGCAAGAGAGTAGGAATCATTGCACTGGCCGGCATCGAGGACGCGCGGAATGCCGTTGATGTCGCCGAGGTTCAGCTTGTTGTATTTGTATTTTGCACAGCCGGCGGTCAGAATCACGGTGTCTTTCGGCAGTGCCTGTGCAAAATCAGAGTAATAGCTGCGGCTCTTTGCACGGCCGTCACATCCAGCCATGACAACGAATTTTTTGATCGCGCCGGATTTCACGGCATCGACGATCTGGTCTGCCAGGGCGAGTACCTGTGCATGGGCGAAGCCTCCGACGATGGTTCCCTGCTCGAGTTCCGTCGGCGGTGCGCAGTGCTTTGCCTGTTCGATGAGCAGAGAGAAATCTTTTGTCTCACCGATGACGCCGTCGATGTGCGGGCATCCCGGATAACGAACCGCTCCGGTTGTGTAAATACGGTTTTTGTAGCTGTCCTTCGGCGGCACGATACAGTTCGTCGTCATCAGAATCGGGCCGTTGAAGGCTTCAAATTCTTCTTTCTGTTTCCACCAGGCGTTACCATAATTTCCCTTAAAATGTTCATATTTTTTGAACGCCGGATAGTAGTGTGCAGGCAGCATTTCGGAGTGGGTGTAAACATCGATGCCGGTGTTCACGGTCTGCTCGAGCAGCATCTCGAGGTCGCGCAGATCGTGGCCGGAGACGAGAATACCCGGGCGGGTGCCGACACTGAGATCGACGGTGGTGATCTCCGGATTGCCGTAAGCGGAAGTATTGGCCTCATCGAGCAGTGCCATTCCCTGCACGCCGTAGGAGCCGGTCTCGAGTGCGAGAGCCGTCAGTTCCTCTGCGGAGAGGGAATCGTCGAGCGTTGCGGCGAGAGCACGCTGCAGGAAGGCATCGATTTCCTCGTTTTCTTTTAAGAGAACATTGGCATGGCTGGTGTACGCGGCAAGTCCTTTCAGACCGTAGGTGATGAGCTCGCGTAAAGAGCGGATGTCCTCATTTTCCGTGGAAAGTACGCCGACGGTTACTGCTTTTGCGGCAAACTCATCGGTTGTGCCGTTCCAGAGGGCGGCTTCCGGCAGAGCGGAGCAGTCGGCAAGCTGAGCGAGAAGCGCTTTGGTCTCAAGCGTTGCCTCAATTCGTGCGCGGATCGTATCATCATCAAAGTTCACGTTTGTGATGGTCGTAAACAGGTTTTCGGTGATGAGATGATTGACGCTGGCATCGACGGTTTTTCCTTCGCGGCGGAGCTGTGTCGTCACGGCGGAAAGTCCTTTCGTCGTCCAGATCAGCAGATCCTGCAGCGCCGCTGTCTCCGGGCGCTTTCCACAGACACCGGATTTTGTACAGCCGGAGCAGCCGGCAGTTTCCTGACACTGGTAGCAAAACATATTCTGTTCCATAAAAATAGTTCCTCCTGTAGGGTATTTCCGAGGGGTTAAGCGCAGAGGGAAAAACAGATCTGCGCGGAGTTTCATAATTTACACGTACAGAATATCGGATATAACAGGAAAAGTATGTGGTTATAACCACGGAAAATACTTTTTGTGTATATTCGTTTATGAAAAATAAGCATTTGAAACGATGAAACGGTAAAAAATTTACGCTGCGGTACCGCCTAGAGAGACGGATGACGCAGCGTAAATTTGTTTTTATGAAATTCGAGGATTCCCTCTTTCTGCATTTTTCCGAGTTCTTTGGAGAGGGCGCTCCGGTCGAGGTTCAGGTAGTCGGCGAGGCCCTGGCGGTCGAAGGGGATCGTAAAGGTGTCGGCGCCGGTTTTGGCAGACTGCGCGGCGAGGTAGACCAGCACGCGCTCGCGGATCGTCTTTGGTGTAGTGCAGAAAATGCGGTTGGAGAGGGTAAGATTTTTCTGCATGGAGATGCGGAGCATGTTACTGCGAAGCTGGGACAGCCATGCATCATCACCATCGGCGGTCTGGTCGAGGTTTCGAAGATTGAAAAAGAGAACCGTCGAGGCTTCGGCTGCCGTGACATTCACCATCATCGGCTCCCGACAGAAGGCATACGTTTCGGCAAATACCTGGCCGGGGGTGATCTTGCTTAAGATACTGCGGTTGCCCCAGAGATCCGTATTCTCCACGAAAACGCTGCCGGACAGCACAATCCCCAGTTCGGACACGCGGTCACCCATGTGATAAATGGTCTGGTTTTTCTCAAACGAACACGTCCGCAGCCACCCGCTCGAAACAAGAGCCGTCCGCCCGGTTTCCGAGATGCCATGAAAGAGCGGGAGAGAAAACACCTCGGCCGGAAAAACAGCATCAGCCAATGATTTCATACTGCAGCATCTCGTATTTCAAAATACTGCCCTCCATAATTTCCGGCGGCAGCAGTGCGCGGGCAACCAGTTTCATTTCATTGTCCTCCGGTTCGATGTCATTGCGGCGTAAATGCGCGTAATCACCATCGATGGCGACTACTTCGTAGGTGCAGGATAACATAAGAAAACAACCTCCTTTTTCTTTACATGATACCTATTATACCGTGTGCAGAAACGGATGTCGATGGAATTTTTAATGTCGGAAACAAAAGTCTATGCTATACTTACAGCAGGGTATGACAGAAAAGAAAGGATGGAAGGTAGGATCCTGGGGGAAGAACTTGAACTGGAAGTCTGCTCGGTGCTGAGAAAAATCCGG
>OOBP01000824.1_pt1 | contig 18529 bp, 19 predicted proteins | sample 1671681 | NCBI WGS metagenome assembly OOBP01 (sample SAMN06348181, study PRJEB24527) | human gut metagenome
CAAAAGCCCCGCAATCACAAAGATACTGCCTGTATTCTTCAGCCTAAGGATTTTTTTTAAATTAATTCCTTCTTTTGTTTTCTTCATGCTGCTCATTCACATCCTCTAAATCCCAATTTATCGTTCATCCCTAACCTCTATAATTTCACCTACAAAAACAATATGTGGTTGCCAGCCTTTTTCATTTTCCAAAAATCATCCCAAAATGCCTGACATCTAATCCACTGTCTCAAATTGTGACATCAACCCGATAGCAATATATTTTCCAATATATTTTTTTACAAGAAACAGTATTATTGTAATCAAATAAATCAAAAAGAATATACCATCTTCTTTATATGACCTTGTAACTAAACATTTGTTTTCAAAATACAAACCTATCATATCAAGAAAAAACCATAATAATAATGCAATCTGTGCAACAATACAATATCTTTTCCTCTTTTACACAACCTCTTCAAATTCCGATTTGTCAATTTCGTTTAATTATCCTTATGAATTACTGCTGCTACAACTTTTACTGTTTTATTCGCTAAATTTCTTTCTATATAAATTGCAGGAGATTGTTTTTCATACAAACTTCATATCCTAATTTCTTCTCGCCGACCTTATCAAAATTGGCGACAATATTAGTCCCTTCGATAGCTGTAATGACTCCTGGTCCAAAGGACTTATGCTTTACCTTGCTTCCTACAATATCAGCAGATACCACCACTGGCGGCTTTGGCTGCGGCTTCGGAATAACATGCGGAACGTAAGCCGGTTTACTTTTACCTTTTCTCTTTTTCTCAGCAAGGACCTTCATATACTGGGCATCGACATCCCCACCTCTATTCTTAAAGTCCTCCATATCTTTAAAAACGAACATCGGCGGCTTCTTTACGTCATTGTCCGGAACCGGCCTGATAGGGAATATCCATACTTTTCTCGGATTTCCATCCTCGCCAGGTTGTGTCTCAGTATACGGCTCGTCAACAAGCTCTATCAGTCCACAGTAAACGTATTCACCTTCATCAATAACTTCAAAGGGATGTACATCTACGCCGTTGTGTCCACATCCGGCAAGCGTGGCATTCTGAGCCCAGTTAATATCCTGATCTCCGTTTTTGCCCATACCAGTATAGTGGAGAACTCCTCCGATCCATTTGTCGTGATAGATACCCTTTGTGTAGTCTGATACGATCACCAGCGTATCCGTCGTCTTTGACCGGCGCATGCCTCCCATATTCCCACACTTAAATTTTTCAACGATATCGCTATTTTTCAGCGTTTCACCAATTTTTAATCCAGGATCAAACAAATATACGGCCTCCATTTACTATTTTATTCCACTATCACGGTTAGCCTGAATCAAACTCAGGTCACCCATGTCCTTCCAGCCAATAGCTATTACATCCTGATGCAGAAATAAATTATCGTCTTTTGTATGGATACCCCATATTCTTTTTTCTTCGCTAGGCATATTTCTGCACCTCATTACTCTACACCCATTGCTTTAAAAACTGCGTCCTCCGCACTGCTATAGAAAATCAAATTAAAACTTCCAATCAGATCTGCTGGTACAGTTCCAAGCTCTGCTGCCGATGTAATTGGCAGAAGTACTCTCTTTGCACCACTGTCCAAACATACCTGCAATGAATTTGCCAGCTCATCTACTTTCATCATGGTTCCGCTGATACTAATTTCACCAAGTACAGCAAGGCTGCTGAGTGTTGGTTTACCAAGTGCAATGGAACACATCGCAATCAATGTAGGAAGGGCTAGCTTTCCTGTCATGCCAATGCCCTGCAAATCCTGATAATTAATAATATAGTCTTTCGTTGTAGTAATTATAGAACCACTGATACGGTTTCCATTTGCTTTCAAGAAGTTGAAAGCTGTATTTGTGGATTTTTTTTGCATCACGGTCACTACCAATACCTGTTCTCTTAAACTTCCCATTACCCGGAAGCATCTGACTCTCTAAGCGAAATACACCAAGCATGCCACTCTTGCCCTGAGAAACAGTATAAATCTGTCCCGGATTGCACATTCCTTCTGGGATGAGCTTACCACCACCTTGCTCAGGAACAGAAACATAATGTTCTTCAAAGGTCTCATTATCTATGTAGGAGAAGTTTACATCGTAGAACTCCATACCCCCAAGCTTCTTCAGCTGCTCCTTAACACGGCGACGCATCTCCAATGAAATCTGGAGAACTTCTTCTACTTCTTCTTTTGTAAAGCTTCCATCCGGATAGAGAAGCTTCAGATATCCATCTGCCATTCTACGCACAGCAATAGTATCTCTCTGGTTGAGATTCCTGCCGAGACGGAAATAATGGTCGATAGCATCACCGTACTGCTCTTTACGCAGCTCACGAATGAACTCTGCAAGATAATCGCTAATGAATCCATAATCATTTGTAAAATGCTCCGGACGAAACTTCGGAATTTCCCATCCCGGCAGATAGCAATGCATACGGTCAAGAAATGCAGTATCTGTTCCCATCTCTGAAGGGAACGAGTCAAATAGACTCGAAGTCTTCAGAAGTACATCTACGCTTTGATTGATATTACCAACAAATACCACAGAAGCGGATGCCTGCAACTTCATCAAAAGCTACGCAATCCCATAATCCAACCAAGACCACAGTCTTACAGCCCATGTTATAAAACAGGTTTGCTACTGTAGTTTGGCCACCGGATACAAGGATACTGTTCGGAGAAATCTCCTTATAAAGATGCGACTTACCAGTGCTTCGAGGACCCAACTCACAAAGGTTGAAGTTGTTCTCAACCAGCGGGATCATACGAGTCAAAAGAAGCCACTTCTCACGATAAGTCAATTCGTCTGGCTCCATACCAATCGAACGCAGCATAACATCCAACCATTCTTCCTTGGTGAAGGCCTGCCGTCCCTGCTTCAACTCTTCTATATCAATGTGCGGCATCTGAATCGGTGTCAGCTTTGTAATACGAATTGGAGTACCATTCTTCTTTTCTTCTTCAACGTACTCGTAACTGAGCTGAACAATACACCAGATACCCCCACAAAGCAGGCGATCATATTTCTCCGGATATTCGTCAGCAATAGGTATTCCTCTGATGCCCAGATTAGAAAAATCAGCCTGATAGATATTTTCTCTCATGTTAAGATTCACTGTTATCATATCAATGACTGTATGACTACCACGACTACGAAGTCTTGACAAAATCTTCTGCGCTTCATCCGGTCTTACAAAGTTATCGGCAAGGATACGCTTTACATTCTGCACACCCTGCTCGATAACCTCCTCATCATCTGAACTGCAATATTGCCCCAGCAGGAACTCAAGGACATAAACTGGCACATTTGCACCTTCCTTGATTTTCTTAGTCAGATCCTTTCGGACAATCTTACCATCAAAGTTTTGACGCAGTTTGTCCTTTATAATTTCACGAGAGCTTGCGCCCACTTCAAGATTGTCACTCATTACTGCTCCTTCCGAGCAAGCCCTTAGCTGAAGAAATTAAACTCATCTACCGCAAATGCGATATCAATCTGGAACTCTTCTTTTTGTGGCATCTGCAGACCTGTTTCATCTGCGATGACTAAGTAGTAGCTTGCTCTATTATCATATTTCAGTGATTTCAGATTAAAGCTGCAGCGGAATGTTCGCTCCTGTCCATTGTCACTGGTCTTATCTGCGATAATCTTTGTTGTATCACTGATCTGTTTTCCATTAGAATCGACAAAGTACAACAAATAGTTTGCTGCGCTGCGGTTATCGCCAACCGCATCCTTCTGATAGAAGTTCAACGAGAATATCATATTGCTGATTTTACGGCTTGCAGAAAGAAGTCCTACTTCTACCGGCTTCGTGTCATACTTGGCCTTATTGCGCTGATAAGCCTTGGAATCATTACGAAGGTAATGATATTCAATGACCGGAACAACCATCTCCTGAAGGCTGATGCCACCATGCACGAAATTGAGTCCTCCGCCTTTCTTCTTGATACGGACGCTTTCTCTCGGTGAAAATGCATCATAACCATCATCCATAAACTTTACTGGAAGCAAATAATCCGGAGTTGCTCCATTACGGGTAATCAGATAACGACGGTCAATTTCCACATCCTGCTCACTCGGTGTTGTTTTATCCACCTTGGAATCCTCAGACAGAGGACTATATGTGTAAAGGAATCCGTGGTCGGCGGTAATATACACACGAGTACCACTGAACTCATTACGGATAATTCTCACAATATTTTTGATTTCTTCAATTGCATCATCGCATGCCGGGAATACCATGCTGTCAGAAGTATGACTTGCCTCATCCACCTTATCGTGATAGATATAAACGACATCCATGCCCTTAACCAATGCACTTCTTTCCGCACGCCTCATCGGTGCAATATCTTTATATTTCAAGGCTACGCTATTGCTGTTTGTAGCCTTAAGAACTTTATCGCGATTGCCTGCGTCCGTAGACATTCCGTCTGCCAGAATCTGCAGGTCACCGTTACTGCGCTCATTGATGGACAATTGCTTGTGTGGAAGCAATGCAGCCATACCAAACTTTGTGACGGTCGGGAAAATACCTGCACAAGAGCCAAGAGAAACCTTGCTCTGCGTTTCACGACGAAGCTGCTCTGCCAGAGATGCTGCCACTTCATAACGGAAAGCATCTGATATGATGACAAATACACGATTATCTTCATTCTTTACCTTTTGGTTATAGAAATCCACCTGCTGTGGCACTAACAAAATGCGACCATACTGAGCCAGTTCATCTGCGCATGCATCAGACCAATTATTACCCAACTCACCAAGGAACCAATGTGTATAAAGGCCTTCCACCTTATCAGTCACCTGCTTGAAAAGATCATCCAGATGGTCGTTGCCCACTGTCAGGCTCTTTCCAAACGCTAAGTGATAGTGACGATAATAGGTATCCATACGGTAGTAATCTTCTGTGTACTCTTTCCAGATATTTCTTGCCTCCACAGTATGGAATCCTGCAGAGTGTTCCAAGAAGAACGCCTGCATTTTTGCTACCTGAAGAATACCTTCATAGTAGCATTCCACATCATCGTACCACGCCAGCGTTCGACGTTTCTCGACCGTGTTTATGATCATATCTACATTGATTATATGATTGCTGATTTCAGTCATAATCTGAGTCAGAATGCATTCATTCACACAAGGAAATACCTCTGTGCCCACCAAATCATCCAATGGCACCTGCTTAAAGCGCTTTCTAAGAATAAGCTCTTCTTCTACGTTTCGCAGAATTTCGACAAGATCCTGTCTATTCTCTCCTACAATCCATTCAGATACGAAGTCATAGCACCAAGCCTGATGTGGTGTGGAAATGAAGCCATCGAGTCCTGCCAAATACTCCATACGAAGTGTTCTGGTCGTTGCTGTAAGCAAGATATGCGTTACTAGCTTGTTAATTGTAGAACTTTCGCCCTCAAAATATCCGGTAGCCTGCTTTACAAGTGCCCAGAACGGGGCTTCAGCTCCATAGTTTACAAGGCTCTGGAATACCTCGTTGGTTTTCATATCGGTTCCACCACTAATGACAGCTTTTACAATACTGTTAGGCTGTGCATTATCGGTACCACAAATAGCCGCCATAACAGTAAGATGCATCTGCGATGGTGTGCTGATGCCTTTATTCAGTTTTGCGAATGTTGCTCTTCTGTTCTGTGCTCCGAAGAATTTCTTATAGACCTTAACAAGTCTGCGGAAATCAGGCGTTGCTGGAAGGTCAATCTCATTCATCCAGATAGACACCAAATCAGCTCTGAACTCTTCACTGTAAAGCTCGATATTCAAAAGCCAGTCATCTTCCTGCGACTCATAAGAGATCGGACTGTAAACCAGATAATTGCTGGTGGTGTCATCTACATTCAACAGTTTCTTGGCTGCAAAATTGTTAGTACCCGTAAGCACCAGCAGCTTTGCATTATCCACCTGAATATCATCCAGCTTGTCCTCAAACTCTCTATCTTCGTCATACCAGAAGATGATACGACGCTTATAAAATTCCGGCAGTGGTGCAGCAAATCGCTTATTCAAATCTCGGATTATTGTATCTAAATCCATACTGGCCATGCTGACACCTCCTTATCCAATGTTTAAAGTTCCCAACAATGACAATATACCTGATGCAATCAAACTACCTGCTGCTCCCGTAGCAAGTTCTTTAATTACCCGAAGTGACTTCTTTATAAGGTTTTCGTCTTCTTTGTCTTGAGCTGCTTTTATAGTTTCTTCAACAACAGCCTTGACATTATCAGTGTTTTCTCCAAATGTTTCTTGAAACTTTGGAAAATCAAAATAACCTTTGATTTCCAATACCTTCAGTGTTTGAGCGTAATCAAGTCCTATGGTATTGGTCATGTTTTGCGATGTACCTGTAGAATTCTGTTGTATCTGAATTCCAGTTGCATTGTCTCCAATGACAATAGTTGCGCCTTTTTCACCTGCTTCTTTTAACGCTGAGATAAGCTCGTTATGCCTGCGAAGTTCTTCCGCATCACGTTCTTCTCTAGCACGTGTTAAGTCTACAGTTATTTGTTGTGTTCTCTTATTCATGTCATCAATTGCACTTTGAGCAATCGTATATCGTGGAGGCTCAAAATTCACTTTTGATACATCAAACTGTAGTCCTTTCAGCTTTTCTAAATCTACTCCTGACATAAATCCTCCTTACTTAATCTTCGCCAGCACATCCTGGAACTTAGCGTAATTCAGCTTCACACCATCATCCAGATCAATGGAAATCATCTGGTCTGCAAGGTGGTGAATTTTTTCTTCGTATTCATGAATTTCCGTAGCTTGATCGTTCAGTGTTTTGAGCTGCTTATTCAGCTTTACTCGTTCACTGGTAGATGCATTTACAATACGTGTTTCCAAATCGGCAATAGCAGTACGATAACGAGCTTGTTGCTCGTGAACATAATCAGTTCTTATACGTGCGAGCAAATCAGGTTTATATCTATGGATATACGTCAAACACTTAAATCCACCTTTTTTCCCCGAATCAAATAACCAATAAATCGGTCGTTTTCCTGACCCACGAGATGTATACGAATCGCAATGGTCCTTGTAAAACGAATCAAGGAAATAATTTCTAATTATGGCTCTTGGTGTACTACCTTTAGCCCCTAATCTTCCGGCAATATAACGGAGATTTTCTTCAAGCTGCGCTTCACCATATACAACCCGAATAAATTCAACAAACCGTCCAACGATATCATCTTTAAAGTACTCATCATCTGTTATAGGAATAATATTATCCTCATCAGGTAAAAAAGGACCGTACATCTCCTCAGATATTTCACAATTACTATTAGTACAAACGATTCCTTCTTGTTTCAAAGAATATCTTCCAAACATGCATCCAACCGCATAAGAAATCAATTGTTTAACGAGCTCATTTTCACTGAAATCATTTATTGATACATATTCATCATCAACAGTAGGAGTTACTTCACCTTCCAAACCATAAACGTTGATTAGTATCTCATTAATACGCTCCTCATTCTCCTTCATTCTTAAGCGCATGCCATTACGTTTCTTTTGACTCTTGAACTGTAGGAAACTTCACCTCCAGCAACGGAAATCTCTTAAATGCAAATGAAAGCTCATTAGAATCATAATCATTTTGAGCCAATTCAATATTTTCTTTGACTAAAGCAACTATTTCATCAATGTTCTCAGTAGCAAATAAAACTGGTACTTTACGAATATCACCAATCTGATTGTTCATCGTTGGAGAAAGTAAGTCTAAGTAGTATTGAATAGGTTTACTATTCATTAATCCGAGCAAATAGTAGTTCAACTCAGATTCGAAAACAACAGCAGGACTAGCATCATCAAAGTAAACATTCGTGGGGTTCACCCTAAATGACATTAACGAATTTGTGATTTTAGACCATACAAAACTTTCTTTTCCGAAATACTTTGACGCACCCAATCCAGACTTCGGATAATTTCTTAAACTACCTTCATCATTTTCCCACAAAACAACATAATCAATATTACCGTACCATCTTCTAAAAGCTCCACCCTTACAGTATAGATTCCATTTAGCTACCCCAATGTCCTTATAATCAACCTCAAACCATAGGCGTAAGAATCTATTGTTGTCTCCTGTAAAAATTCCTTTTGTAATGACCGCAGCATTTTCAGAAAGTGGGGAACCATCTTCAAAAACATTTATTGCTTCTGGTCGAAGCCAATATGCGATAGAAGTTCCGGGGATTTTCACGAATTCTTGTGGACAAATTGAATATCTATAACCACAGTCCCTGTTCATTACTGCTTCTAGCGTTTTTGTCTCTTGAATGTCCACACCCTTAAACTCTGATAATTTAATAAATTCACCCTTTTGCTTTGGCACAAGTGTATTACGCATAGTAAAAGTACATACAGGAACACATGCCTCAGGGAAAGCATTATATTCAAGCTGTGTCATTGTTTCTATTTGCTTGCTTTTCACAAGAAATTCTCTTAAATCAGAATACGACGCAATAAACATCCAAACATAAGGTGTTAACAATCCTATTCTGCCGTTAGTTTGACATATTTTCCCAGCTTTCATAATGAATGCAGAAAACAGGTCAGCTTTTGCAATGCTATAATACTTATTTAGATAATCTGTAAGTTTTGCCTGCATACCACTTCCACCCATATACGGCGGATTCGTCACAACCGCATCATATTTCTGTGCCAGTGCTTCTGCTACCTGTACCAACGGCAACAATTCTCTCAGAGCCGCTTCACGGGACATATTTATATCCTCTGTAATCTCAGCAAAACGGTCATACAGAGAAGACCAATCCTGCGGTGTTACGGTCAGAATAGAACCGTATTCCTTTGCATCATGCAATTCACTGATGATGGTGTCCATTGCTTCTTTCAGCTTAGCATCGCCATTGCAAAAATAGTCCACTACATTCGGATCTACGTGGTTACTTTCAACGATAGCATACACATGTGGTTGTACCTTGCGGCGAAGGAATCGCTTATCATACTGGCACGCCTTCATCATAACTGCAAAATATGCAAGTTGTGCTGCACGATCGTCAATATCCAGACCATAGATGTTATTCTCTACGATACTTGCAACAGCCGTTCTGGTATCAACACCATAAGCCTCATAAATCTGAACGAGCACGTCAAACATATAAGCCAAAATGTGGCCACTTCCGGAGCAAGGATCTATGCACAAAATATCTTCAGGTTTCAGTGCTTTATATTCTTCACGAATGGTCGCAAGTTGCGCCTGAACATCTGGCTCTTGCTCTGCCTCTTCCAGATAATACTTCCATTGAGATTTCAATTCATCGTTTGGATGACCTTCCACCCACAAACGACCAAGACTGTTCTCTACCATGTAGCGAACAATCCAGTCGGGAGTAAAAAGCTGGGTTGCTGCAGGGATGTTTTCTTTTGTGATTTTGACATTCTTCTTAAGGGCGGTGAATACCTCATCCTTCTTTTCGCTGTTATAATACTGATATAGCCAGCCGATAATCTGAACAGCATCTTTCCAGTCTTCCTCCGGGATCAGTTCAATCATCTGCTGAACAACACTACCTTCACGAAGGAGGTTGTCCGGGAACAGAAGCTCGGTGTAGTCCGCAATCTTCTGGAACATACCCGGAAGCACGCTGTTCAATGCATTGCACTGCGTGATCAAAAGATACTTATACAGTTCGTCATCATCGTTGGCTTCTTTGTAAGCATAGACTTTCTCCATGTCGAGTCCGTCCAGCTCCATATGGATTGCCTCTGTCAGAATCTGAGGCTTGAATGCATTGTTTTCATCTGTGAAAACACGCACTCTGGTAGGGAGATATCCATTGACCTCCATAAAACGCAGTGCGGAGAAACGGTTAAACCATGTGTAGGCAACCTCCTCCATAACCTGCTCATATCCTTTTTCTTTAATCTGCGCAATCAAGGCAGCTCTCTGCTTCTTCTCGGTAGAAGAAAGCAAATGCCCATTGACGCTATCGTCATTTGGATTTCCGACTTCTTTATCGGAAATACCGTATTTCAACGCCCTCTGGCTCACACGGGAGATTAACTCCCGGCGAGCTTCAGTGGCGAATTTCCTTATCGCATTCTTGTTCATAACGGTCTCCTTAGCTTAATTTGATTCCGTCGCAATCCTTCATCATAGCAGTGAGGTACGCCCTCATTCGTTCAACATAAGCATCGATATCTTCCTGACTTTCCAAAGTCTTAGAAGGAAATGCAGCCTGACGGTATACATTCTTAATAACCTTCTTCGCAACTGGAGGAGTTACTGCTCCACCTTCATTTGGTTTGACGGTTGGTGCAACCGGAGTCTTTGGATGAACGATGCTATCGATTTTATTGACTGTGTCATCCTTATATCCCCACATCTGAGGTACCAGACCATCAAGAAGCTGCAGGCTTTCCAGTTCTGCCACTCTTGTCTTCTGCTGATCAAAGAATTTATCTGCACGCTCAGATATTGCTCTGGCATCATAAACATCACCGGCAAGAGTATGAATCTCAGCCAAACACTGACGAATGATTTCAAGAATCTCAGCACGCTTTGCTTCAAGAAGCCTTCCGTGGCCCTCACGAACTATATCCATCAATCCATTCAGTTCAGGGATTCTCTTATAAACGCTGCTCTGTCCAGCTTCCACTACGGTAATCTTACGAATCTGATTCAGAGCCTGATTTGCCTCCTCTTCTTTCTGAAGATAAGAGAGGTCGTTTCTTAGCTCTGCTTCCATGCGAACAGCTGCATCGAATACCTGTACCTGATTCTTAAAGAAACCTTCAACGCTCTGCATATCATCCTTATTATCAAGAAGGTTATCTTCCTCTTTTAGAAGCCTGTCAATCAGAGCTGTATTATCCTTGCGCTGAGAAAGTACACTTTCCATTAGGCTGAGAGCTTTTGTCACAAGGTGGTGGTCAGGATATTTATGGCCCTCATAACGTTCATTCAGCTTCTCATAATGAGACTTCTGTTCTTCAAACTTCTCAACAATATATCCAACTAGCCCGTCTTCATCATCCGGTACGTCCATTACATCGAAGTATTCACGCAGCAATTCTTTGACGGCACGCATCTTAGTTGCCGTAATGATCTGACGCTTAGAGATGCTTGTTCTGCCAATCTCACTCTTCTTACGAAGCATATCCGGAAGTTTTGGATTACCCAGCTGGATAGTTTCTCCACCATATTTGATGGTAACCTTCTGGTCATAAATCAACATTGCAGCTACAACTGCAATATCGATTTCTTTCCAGCCATACGGAATTGCCTGATAGCGGCTCTGTACATCTGCCATCGAAGTAGGAAGTTTTTTTGCGTCCTGCATTTCCAAATATTCTTCCATTTTCACTGCGGCGTCATGGTTTTCTTCCATACCAGCCATAACACCATTCAGATGGTCACCCTGCAGTACTGCCAATATATCAGCGTCTGTATCTGCATTCTTTGTAATAAGACCAAGTTCACTATAAACATGAGTAACTAAATATTCTAGTGCTTGATCCAGCTTACTCTTAACATCGCCAACCTTAACTTCAATACGCTCTCCATCTACATAGAACTCTGCATCAACGATTGCCTTCTTCAAATCTTCCTCTGCAGATGCTTCGTACTTGTTAGCCTCATCCTGATGATTTCGAATGATGTCCTGTACGGACTTCGGTAGCTGTGCTACATTACGCTGCTTTACATATTTACGCACTTTCATTGCTTTTTCCAATGACTCGTAATATGGTGTTTCAGAAAGCACAACGATTGCCTGATTCTTAGACTCTGTCATAAGGCGAAGTTCGCTCTTCTCAACAGTGTCTGTTGCTACTGTCATGATGCGAAGTCTCATGCCACCGGTTACAGCACCAATGCTTGTGGTATCCACCATCTTGTCGAATGGGAAGTCATACTTTCCGTGACGATATTTCTTTGTTGTATAAATATCAGCAAAAATCATCTGACCGATACGCTCCACGATGGCAGAAGTATCCACCTGTGTATTCTTATAAATATCTCGCTGGATATTCTGCTCCTCATCGGTCAGGAAGTTATATGTATCACCGGTTCTGCCGATATAGTTCTGACTCAGCAGATGGTCGAGGCTTGCGCCCACTATCTTTCGCGTCGTGATCTTATCGATGCGGATATCATCTGCCATGAGGATGACGATATTATCAAGGTTTGCCGGAATATCATCGACATAACGAATAAGATACAGGAGCTTTAACACATCCACATCCTGCTGCTCAATACCGTCACCGTTGTCTGCTGCCTTCTGGCAACGCTCAATAACACGACGAATAGAGCTGTCAAGGAATGTATGTACAGTATCGTAGAACAGGTAGAACGGTGCCAATGCATACTCATCCTTGTCTTGAATCTTCTGTGCTGCCTCTTGGAATCCGGAAAGCATAGAACGCTCACCACCGGAAAGGTGTTTACCGGAGTTACCATGTTTACGGATTTCAGCAAATACCTTCTGCATAATAATGAACTGGTAAGGTACGAACGGGAAGTTTCTGGCAAAGTCCTGCGGACCGGTATATCCCTTAATGTCCAACATTGCATCAGTAAAGCTGAACAGATTACGAAGAACGGAATCATTCTGGCTATATACCTGTTCCAATGCAGGTTCCACTTCAGGCTTTTTCTTCAAAATACGTTTCTGGATAACTTCGTCTGCGGAAGAAGAAGTCAGAGAAAGTCTGGTCTTGAAACGGGCCTGAATACGAGAAAACTCATTTTCACGAGCCTTGATGATTTCATCGATAGCTTCCTGACCAGTACAAACAACCCATATTTTACCGTTGCACTCACTGCCGATTTTCTCAACCAGAGACTGTAGATTGATAAGAAGGTCTGTGTCACCACCTACATACTGACCAACCTCGTCGACCATAAACAACAGACGAAAATCACCCGGCTTATTATCTACATATTCTTTCATCTCAGATACGAGCTGTGCGATACTGGTCTCAACGGTCTCGGTTCCATTGAACCAGTTACGTGCAGCATCGTCGCTCATTCCGAGAACTTCTTTTAATGTCTCAACAACATCATCCTCGAAAAATGCAAAGGCATCTCTGGACTCAAGCCAAGGGCCACCATTTTTCTCCTCAAATACACGACGGAACTCTGCTGTCTTTCCACGCTTTTCGATGAACTGTTCCAGCTTTGCCACCTTAAGATTCTCTCCATAGAAACCAAGGTAGTTATAGAACATCTTTGCAAAAACACGAAGAACAGCAGTCTTGTCCTTGTTGATGGAGCCCTCAATGTCGATATTGAAAAGGATTGTGTCCGTATGACCCTTGGTAACGGAATCAATCAGCATGAATGTTGCCGGGTCATCCTCAAACTTTTTACGAAATCTTTCTACGGTACGAACACCCTGAACCTCCTGATTAGCAAGCAGGTAAGAAAGCATCTTCAGAAAGTGAGATTTACCACTTCCAAAGAAACCGGAAATCCACACACCGATATCTGCAGTGCCTTCACGGAAAGACTCTCCATAATTATTAAAGAAGGTAATGAAATGCTTCTTCAAATCTCTGGTAATAACATACTCGTCCAATTCCTGAACAAGAACATCTGTGGCATCTTGGTCTACTTTAACTACGCCATTGATTTTACGATTAATATCATCTTGGAATAATTGTCCAATAACCATTACTGTTCCTCCTTAAATCACATTGAAAGCTCGGTAGTAAGGATTTTTCTTCAGGCAATTAAACAGTTGCACATCACGGCCATCATAATTACCCGGATAGAACACCAGAATCGGAACATCTGGAAATTCTGGCTGCATCGCATTTAACAGATCATGGACTCTGATAAACGGAAATGCATCTCCCACTCCTGTGATGACAAGTACGTCACCAGCTTCATGCGGTTCATATTTCATCTTATTTACAAAAGTTGTATTATTGGCCATACAGCTCATCTGGTCTCGAATAAATTCTTTACCCTTTTTCTCTTCCATAGCAGGTATTGTTTTTGCAATGCGCTTATCTTCACAGATAGAAAGAAACACCTCATATAAGTTATGTTCTATCAGGTGACAGTTCATTGACTGATCTGTCATAATCTGCTCGATAAAATGTCTGACCATCATCTCATCGGATGGGTCATAACAGAAGATTCGTATATTTACCTCATTGCTTAAACCTTTACCTTCAAGAAACTCTGGCTCCTGCATTAAGGCTCTGAGGTTATCTAGTCTTTCTTTCAATTCACTCACTTGGGCCTACCTCCTTACGAAAAGCAATTGAATGCAGGAAGAGCAATCTCATCACCATTTTCACGGATTGCATTCTCAAGTACAGGCTGGAGCCATACCGGGTTGAGCTTTACAGATTTAATATTATCAATGTATTCATTTTCCTCCAGTATTTTTACGATTACCTGTTTCAGCTTGGTAACCGTAGAATCACTCCATGTGGCCACCCAGTCATCCTGCTCCTGCAATCGCAGGAAATAGCTATTCAAGTCTATCTTGCCAAAAGTAGTGTCCGATAATCTGTATTTCTCACCGATGACGGTAATCATGAAATCCCAAATCAAGCGGTACTGTTTCATCATGGCATACAAACATATCTGCTTTGCTACATCGGATGGCTGCGTTGCGATTGCTGCAACTAAAGAATTATCACCAAGTGCCTCTAATCTTCTCAGGCAAGCAAGCGCCATCTTTCGCACCGACTTTTCTGTCGGATACTGAAATAAATTATCTGAAATAATACGCTCTACTACTTCTTCTGAGCTGCATCCCTCATGGAGCAACTTGGCAGTAGTTCGCACTTCATAAAATAAAAATTGTTCTCTTGTTATGGCAGCATTATATGGGCTCGCTGCCTGTAGGGCTACTTTGTTATTTTGCTCCATCCAAATCCTCCTAACGAATTTTAATCTTCGTTATTCTTAGTTTCTTAATCTGGCAAAGTTTCTAAAATATCACTAATCTGACAATTCAATGCCGTGCATATTCTCAAAAGCACATCTGTAGTAATATTGTCTCCTTTACCCAGCTTTGCCATTGACGCTGTGCTTATTCCACTAAGTTCTCTCAATTCTTTTTTGTTCATGCCTCTATCAATAAGCATTTTCCATAACGGGTTATAACTGATACGCATCTGGTACCTCCATTTATTATGACTCTTCAATCACACCAGTTTCTGTAGCAATTGGTTTCTCTCTTGCTGCTTTCTTTGCCCATGACCATCCAAATAGTTCTCCTCCATTTTCATGAAGTTCAATAACCTTAGTCGAATGGACAATGTCACTTGTCACATCATAAAATGTATCTTCTTTATCAAATGCAATAAAAATCTGCTTTTCACTCTGGTTGTACAGCTCCATGATTTTATCTATAGGCAAGTCTGCAATATTTTTGAAAATATTAGAGTCATGTGCTATAACCGACAGTTCCGTGAGCCATAAGAGCACAAGGTCAAAAATAATTAATTCCTTGAAGTTCATATCTGCTCCGGTGTCATCTTCTGTCCAAAAATCATAATTATGCTTTCCACTTCAGAAATTTCCAAATTGTATAGCAGGCGCATAGCGTTCACCATTATAGATATAATCGATTAGACGAGTCATTTCCTGATTGATACTTGTTTAAACTGCCTGAAGTTGTATTTCACGAACATCTTCAAGTTGAACTTTTAATTCTTCTTTTCTCTGTTTCTAGTTTGACGGATTTGTCATATCCTTTATTTTTTGCAACTAAAATATCTACTTGACGCTGAACCTCAACCACCCTATCCATAATTTTTTTAGAGATCGTCACCGGTATTCCAAGTTTCCTTTGCGATTCTTGAAGCCTTACCATTTCAGCCAAAATAGCATCAATCAATATCTGAAGCTGTGCTATTTCATCTCCCATTTCCTGCGAAAGGATGCGCTACATCTTGTCATGAAAATGCTCTATTTGAGATAGCTTATGGACATCAACATCAGGAAAAAAATTCTGACAGCTCTGATAAATCCTCCTCAACAGGAACCAAACCACCAGACATATTCGCTTTAACAGCATTTAGCTGCGACGCAAGTCTACTACGTCTTCTTTTTAGGACTGTCAGCTGCCCCTTAATTTCAGACGCTTTATCTAAATTATCTGTTTCTTCTTGTGATAGCTCAGCATCCTCTCTGTCCATCAACTTTTGTAATTCTGTTATAAGGTGTTCGATTCCCTTTTCATTGGCGTTATATTCTTTCTTAGTTCTTGCGACATTAGTCATCTCACCAAGTTTAATTGCATCATCTCGCACCTTACTGCGTTTGCTCTTATCATCATAAACACTTTTGTATTCTTCAATAAATGCAAAGACATTGAACATTTTCTCCAATGTTTCTATTGCTGATTCTGGCTTAACATTCCCGTGTTTCAAAGGGTATCTTTCCGCATAATTCTCTACCATCGATACGCAGAAAGCGCCCTACCATCTCTCTAAATGAGGTTGAAGGAGTTGTTATACGATACGCCTCCAAGAGGTAATCCTTGAATTCTTTCAGAGTTTGTATCCGCTGTACTTTAACTCCGAGTCACAGATACCTATCTCAGAATGTGTTTTTGTGCTTCTGCAAAAATAATCTATTTTATTCCCAAACTTAAAAGCAAAGTTAATAATATGTGAGTGCAGCTTATCTTTTGCTTTGCATATTTTAGGATTGATATAATCATCACCGCCAAAGCAAAAATCTACAACAAGAAGAAAAGTCGATTTACCAATTGAGTTCTGTACAGCCTTATCACCTAGCACAGTATTTAATCACTCACGAAGTTGAATACGGCCACGAGGAACAAGCTGACCATTGACTTTTTTAGCGAATTTATCACATTCAAATTCATACAGCATAGCGCAGCACCTCCTCTTCTTCATCGAATTCTATTTTTCCAAGTTCATACAAACAATCTAGTGTATCAATAAACTCACTAATACCAGACATTTTCTTTATCATTCTATTGTATAAATCATGCACTGACACCGGACCGTTTTTTAGTTCTTTCAATACAACCGGAAACTTAGAGATGATACCCTGGTCATACGATATTAACTTATTCAGTAATAGCATCGAACACCTCATATTTCTGTATGAAGTAAGAAATAATCACTTTACATGAGCTTCTATTCTCATGGGTGGCATCTTGTAACCAATCAACCATTTTTTTAATATCTCATCCTGTGATAACCCCATATCATTCAAATTCATATATGTGATCCTGACTTGAAGACAAAACGGTTTATATCGCAGAATCCTTTCTTCGTTCAACTAAGTGAATGCATCCTGTACTGCACTATAATATACGTTCACAAATAACGATGTGCTGCAGCCATTATTCGGACAAACACTGCGTTCTTCCGCCACAAGAAGAGCTCCATATTGCTCTTTGATAGATGGCGAGATTGTTGCATCCTTTGTTGTTTTTTGAGACTGAGGAACAAGTTCTGTTGTTTTCTTACGCTTGCGCTTTATTGTTGCTGCATTACAAATAATTTCTTAAATCTCTCTGCAATTTTATTTTTGAAGTTTTCGTTGTCGATTCCGGGACACTCATCGGCAAATGCCGCGCATAAACCTTTAATAGTATCGTCCGTCTCTGTATCGATAAATTCTTTAAAATACTGAGAGTCCAAGTCCTTATTTATTTTCTTTGCCAAAGTGGTGATGTTGTGCTCTCCGTAAAAATAACCACGCAGCGTCCTAGGCTCCATGTCGTGTAACAGAGTGTCGCCATTGGGATTGAGATAAATTTTCTTAAAAAGTGTCCTCGTAAATTCTTCCGGAGACAGGTCTCCTTGAAAATACGTTGCTATTTTTTTGAGAAAACACTTTGAATTCAGTTTCTGCCAATCCCAAACACCTCCATTTTGAATCAAGCGTGTACAACTGTGTATAAGCATGTACAGCGTTGTTCGGTAAAAAATGCACTTTCTTATATACTTAAGTCATAGGAAGTGAAAAACGCATCTGAATATAGATACACATTTTAATAAGTATATCATAGAGTTTTTCGTTTGTCAAATTTGTGTTTGTCATCGCAAATTTCTGTTCAGCGATACAGAAACATAATTTCACTCATTCATTTCCTATATTAATCACTTCAGCAGTTTGCGCTGACAGCTTTCCAGTGCTGAAGTGACCACACAACAGAATATATCGCTCCCGTCAACTGGAAAGGCTGGTGGCACACATGAGATGGAGATTTCTCCTGACCGTGGTACAACTGACCCGCAGGATTATATCGCACAACAGACTACCCACCTCACCGAATTTGACGAATGCCTGGTGCGACGCTGGATCAAGCAGATCACTATCTGGGATGACCACTTCACCGTGGAACTAAAATCCAGACTGAAAATTGATATTGAAGGATAATCCCCTAGACGCACGAAACCCTCTCGACCATGATGACCGGGAGGGTATTTTTTATTCTCTAAACTGGAAGTTATTGAGATCTTTACATAGATTAAATATCAATTTATAAATCAAACTCGTCTTCTATCTTTTCC
>OOBP01000836.1_pt1 | contig 18175 bp, 14 predicted proteins | sample 1671681 | NCBI WGS metagenome assembly OOBP01 (sample SAMN06348181, study PRJEB24527) | human gut metagenome
TGTTATAATACATATGTATGTAACCATCATATATCTGTAATGAAACAATCTTGCCAACATATTCAGGCTGGACAGAGTATTGACAGCCTTTATAGTTGAACATACTGGAATGATTGACTTTTACGATATTAGTGGTGATTTGATACGGCTTTCTTACATTATCGGCGGGCAGGCTGCGTAAGAAAGCCTTTTCCTTTTCAAAATATAACAACGGAATTCTGCCTGTACCCTGGTTAACCTGTGAATTAACACGATTGTTTATTTTTGTTACAAGTTCTCTGTAATTTAATTTTCCATTATATGCCCTTATTTCATCCAGAATTTTCATTGGAGCTTCGACTTTTGCTTTTGTTCTTGGGCACCCGGCAATACAAGGATGAACTTTAAAACCATAGTCACTTGCAAACTGTTGGAATTTATTATTTATTTTACCTCTGTCGTATTCGGTTCTTGCTTTATCCATAACTGTTTTCATGTTGTCTGTAACGATTTCTTCGGGTACACCGCCAAATATCTCAAAAGCGTCATCCAGGAATGAAAAAAGTATGTTCTGAGATTTACTTAAAGATACTCTGTAAACTCTGAATCTTGAATATGAAAGCAATAAAACAAATATATTGACATCTATTGTTTCGCCGGAGGAAAGGATAAAAGGTATTGACTCTTTCCAATCAAGCTGTGCCTGTTTAGCAGCATCTGTTTCATATCGTATAGAAATTTTTTTAGTATTTGATGGTTTCTTTTTATTAAAATATGAGTTAAACTCAGAATATTTTTTAAGGCAATGACAAAAGTTGCAGTAAATGCTTTTAAAGTCATAATTATCTACAAGATACTGCCATAATGTTTTTTTGTAATAAAAAATCTGTTGATTTCTATCAGAAAGTAATTCATCAATAATGTCAGAGTAGGGTGTAATACAGTTGTCACGATGTCTGTGGCAGGACTTTTTATAGCCTTTAATTTATTTATCAACAGTTCGTCTGTCAACTTTAAGTTCTCTGGCAATCTGACTTTTGTTTATCTTCAATGTTCCATCCTCCCAAAAAGGTTTTAGCTTGTGCATATCATCAAGTTGGTTTATTGAGATATCTGTTATGATATGGTTTTTAAGTATCATGATGAGTTCCTCCTTTAACTCATATATCATAACAGTTGTACATTCTTATTTAATATTTATTGTACATATTTAAGTATAACTTACTACAATGCTATGGTAATGGGAATGCACAATTATTATTGTATGGCAACACTTGTATCGGCGGATTTTGCTGAAATAGCCTTTAAGGTTACAGGGAAAAGTAACGGAATGAACCATAACAGACGGTGCTTACCTCATGACCTCGATATTCAGGTGTCAAAGTTAAAGCTCATGAAGGCAAACCATATCAGTCAGAAATACCGTCTGGAGGACAACATTGCAAAGCATTATCCCCAGCAGATAACGATTTTAAAAGAGCGTATCAGCGGTATGCAGGCAGATATTCAGACTGCGAAAGCAAATCTTCCGGTAGACAAAGAGCAGTTTTCCATGAAAGTGGGGGATAAGCTCTATATAGATAGGAAAGAAGCCGGAACAGCTCTTGTGGAGATGTGCAAAGAAATAAAAACAGTCAATGCCCCTGCGGTCATTGGCGAATGTGCAGGTTTTAAGATGGCAGTATCCTTTGATGCGTTCAATCACAAATTTGTGATGAATCTAAAAGGACAGCTTTCACACAATCTGGAAGTCGGTTCAGACCCACTCGGTAATATCTCCCGTATCAACCATGCACTGGAGTCCATGCCAAAGCAGCTTATGGAAGCACAGACAAAACTTGAAACTGTGGAGCATCAGCTAGAAACCGCAAAGGTGGAAGTAACCAAGCCCTTTGCACAGGAAGCGGAGCTTGCAGAGAAGTTAGAGCGTCTGTCAGCATTGAATGCCCTGCTTAACATGGATGAAAAGGGTAATGACGGAATTGATATGGATGATGAGCCGGAAGCTCCAAAGAACGAAAAAGAGGTCGCAGACCGTCCGGCGAAGAATATTCCGCTTGCAGAGAAAACAGTGGGTACAGGGCAGGATAAGGGCATCAGACAGTATGCAGATGCACCTGCAGAAAGAGTGTCCCTGAAGGCGAAGCTGGAGGTGATGAAAGCAAAGGTTGCTGGAGGAGATACAGAAAAGCCTATGCCACTAAAGGCAAAGGGAAAAGAAGAAACCTTATAAGATAATTTGAAGTTTTTTTATTTTTATTCCCAACTTTATTCCCAACATGATATAATGAATTTGGTTGGGAATAAAAGTTGGGTAAAGGAGCATACTAATGGATATTAAACAAATTGTTTTAGATTTATGTGCCTTAAGTGATGAACAGGAATGGTTTGAATTTAAGGAAAACTGGTTTCAGCCTGAGGCATTAGGCGAATATGTATCTGCCCTGTCAAATGCGGCGGCTTTTCATTATAAAAAATATGCGTATTTCATTTGGGGTGTAAATGATACAACCCATGAAATTGTAGGAACAACATTTAACCAGTATTGTGAATATAACAAGGAACCGTATCAGAATTATCTTGCGAGAAATCTGTCACCAAGCATAAATTTTAGTTTTGAAGAAACAGAAATTTATGGAAAGAGAGTCGTTGGTTTGGTAATTCCTGCGGCAACCGAGATTCCTACGGCATTTAAAGAAAAGAGGTTTTTAAGGATAGGATCATCAAAATGTAATATGAAAGATTACCCTAAGAGAGAAATTGAACTTTTCAAAATACTGGATGGAAGAACCGAAACGATAGAAACAGTACCGGCAAAATACCAGGAACTTACATTTCAAAAACTCTTTGGATATTACGGTTCTAAAGGTATTGTTTTAAATCAAAAGACGTTTATTAAGAATCTGGGGCTAAAAACAGAAGAAGGCGAGTTTAATATATTAGCACAGCTTCTGTCGGATAATTCTCATTTTCCGCTTCGTGTATCTATTTTTGATGGAGAAACAAAAGGCTCTAATCTTTTCTCTGTACGTGAATTTGGAAATGACTGTTTATTATACAGTTTGGATGAGTTGTTGCGTTATGGAGATGTATTGAACCTGATTCAGGCGGATGAGACAGATAGGGTCGTTGAGCGAAAGGAGATTCCGTTATTTGATAACAAGGCATTTCGTGAGGCTGTCATTAATGCCGTCCTGCACAATAAATGGGTGGAAGGAAATGAACCTATGATTTCGGTATTTTCCGACAGAATAGAGATACTATCAAGGGGAACACTTGCTCCGGCACAGACCATGGAGGGATTTTTCTTAGGAGAATCAATCCCTGTAAATGAAAAATTATCCGAGATATTTCTTCAACTGCATATAAGTGAGAAATCTGGTCGAGGAGTCCCTAAAATTACGGAAATGTATGGAAAAGATGCATTTTCATTTAGAGAGAATTCCATTGTTGTTACTATCCCATTTGAGAGAATAAATAAGGTTGGGGATAAGAAACCTTTAAATTCCAGAAGGCAAAAAATTATTTCAGAAATGAGGGACAACCCGAACATTACAACTGCAGAACTTCATAATATATTAGGGGTGAGTGAAACAGCAGTAGAAAACAATATATCATTTTTAAGAGAAAATGGGTATATAGAGCGGGTTGGTTCAAAAAAGGCAGGATACTGGAAAGTATTGTAAGTGTTGTAAAACTATAAAACGAAGATAAGGTGTAATCGGATAACAAAAGAAAGGATAGTTGAGGAATATGTATCTTTCATTGTTGCAAATAAAGAATTTTAGATGTTTTGATGGAAATGAGCATAGTATTACTTTCAAAAAAGGTTTAAATGTTCTTGTTGGAGAAAATGATTCTGGAAAATCAGCAATCATGGATGCAATAAAACTAGTTCTTGGGACTACAGATATGAACTGGTATAGAGTGGAGCAGGAAGATTTTTACAAAGAAGATGCAACATTAGAAATTAAAATTACATGTAAATTTGATGAATTGAATGAAGATGAACGAGGGGCTTTTTTGGAATGCCTCTCATATGAAGATGAAAATAAAAAGATTCCATGTTTATATCTACATTGGACGTGCAGATATTTATCATCATTCAAGCCGCCTCGCCCAGTGGTAAATGTCTCAACAGGAATAGAAGGAAACGGATCATCACCATCTGCAGAAGCAAGAGAATTGTTAAGAGCTACATACTTGCGTGCCTTGAGAGATGCATATAGTGAAATGCAGGCTGGAAGACATTCAAGACTATCACAAATTATGCAACATATTTCTGTTGTAGATCAAGGAGTTGATGAGTATGAGGAGGGAATTGATATTCATAATCTTTCCATAGCGGGAATAGCAGATCTTTCAAATACACTTTTAGCAAAACATCCAGCACTAGATTCAATCAACGAAGAAATGACGACAATACTGCAAGAAAAAATGCTTTTGAAAAAGGATAACATAAGAACAAGATTGGAAGTTACAGGGTCAAATTCTAATAAAATAAAAAAAGAGATGGCATTATTGGAGAAATTAGATCTTGCAGTAGATAAAGATGCCAGTGATATGTGCGGTAGAGTTGGACTTGGGACAAGTAATATTATGAGTATGGCATGTGAGTTACTATTACATATTAATGCAAAAAGGAATTGGACTTGATCTGGGTGTGACAGAGAATAATGATACAAGATTATATAGAGTGATTTATTCACACAGAAATGACGAAGTATATAACTTATATAGGCGATATATAGCCGAGGCATGCGAGGCATTGCAGATTATTGATGAGACAAGATGTTTTATTTTTTTGTTTTCAAAAATAGATGGAATGGGACTTTGTGATACATACAGTTTTACTGATAACAAGAAAAGAATTTTATCAATTGTTGCTGAAAATCAATCAAATTTTGATGTTATTAGTTCGCAGTTATATTTTTACTCGAAAGAAATAAGAACTGAGGTTGTTCATAAGGGGAAAAGAATAGATGAATTAGTATCGATTAGAAAAGCACATGAGATAAATCAGGAGCTATTTAATATAATAATACGGTTTTGTACAAAGGTAATTGATAGTGAAATAACTAGTATTGAATCGCTAAAAGAATATATTTTAAATGAAGTAAGCAAGTATTCATACAAAATGCCACAAGAGCAATCACTTGCGGGATTACCAGTCGTTTATTCTCAAAGGACAACATATGTTGCAACGTTGGAAGGATTACAGATTAGCTATCCAGAGAAAAGGGGAAACTATTTACTTCTTCCAAGTTTGAATCAGTTCGAATATGATAGATACTATAAAAATTATGTATCAAAAGATTTGGGGGAAGATTATGAATCTATTTTTAATGATTTTTCAATAGAAGACTTTGAATATATTATAGAAATATTATATCGCTGTGAAAGAGCTGATGATGGATATCCGCGTGTTATAGGTTTAAATCTGCCTAAAATCAGTAATGAATACATGCGTTCACAAATAATAAGGGAGCAATTTGTGGATTATATTTGCAATGAGCTCAATGAATGTTTGTATTATGATATGCTATCAGGGGGTGATATTCTAAACGGAGAAGTATTACCTCCCAGAGTTGGGTTAAGAACAGGTATTAGGGCAATTTATGAGTTTGTAGAAGATAAGGAAGAATTGTTCTTACAATTTGTACCAGGAAGGGTATTCAGTGAGTATCAGATTCCTAGCGAGGCATATAATTGTATTAAACTTTATAAAGATGATATATATGAAATATTGTTTGGTAATGCAAATTATATTGATAATTTGTGTAAGCGTTCTTTGGTGAATATTTGTGAGTCAGAATATGTCAGAGATTGGACACAACGAATTAGTTACTTATTTGATACTTTTGATGGAATCGATCCACGAAATTATAATAAAGAAAAGGTAATAAAGTTAGTTTTTACAATATTAGCTATTGATAAGGCGGATTATTTACGGAACAAACAAAAGTATGAGCAACTGAAAAACAAATATAGAAATCCGATACTTCATGGAGGAAAATCTATATTTGAAATTGAACCAGATATTAATGAAATAAAAAAGGTGGATACATATTTGCGAAAGACTATAATGGATTATTGTTTAAAGATCCATTCATTAAGTATTTCAACATGGGAAGAATTAGATAATGCATATAGAGTGCAGCAAAATTTCCTAAAATTATAACCTTTGATAGTTTATATAATCTATCAAAGACAAATATATTCATGATAATTATCAATAATAGAAAGGAGACAGGAGTAAATTGCAATAAGTAAAATCGAATTAGATAGTAATTTTGTAACAAGAAGTAAATAGCATATATTATGCAGAAGGCAGTCCAGAGCGGGCTGCCTTTTGTCGTGCAAAAAATGAAAATATGGAGGTTTATTATGGCAGACGAAAGAACAGAAAAACAAAAAGTACAGGAAATCACAGACAAGCTGGAGGAAGGATTAAAGGAGCTTTTTGAGAGCGAAAAGTACAAGACTTATCTTTCTACTATGTCAAAATTTCATAATTACAGCTTTAACAACACTTTACTTATCGCCATGCAAAGGCCGGAAGCAACACTTGTAGCCGGATATAAGGCATGGCAAAAGAATTTTGAAAGACACGTTAATAAAGGCGAAAATGCAATCCGTATTCTTGCCCCTGCACCTTACAAAATCAAAGAGGAACGGGATAAATTGGACCCTGTAACCGGAGAGATGATGTTTGATGAAAACGGTATGCCCCAAAAGGAGCAGGTAGAGGTCACAATTCCGGCGTTTCGTGCTGTGTCTGTATTTGATGTATCACAGACAGACGGAAAGCCGATTCCGGAACTGGAAGCACAGGAGTTGTTATCTACAGTGGAGGGATATGAGGATTTTGTGCAGGCACTTATGAATGTTGCCACGATTCCTATTGGCTTTGAGGATATTCCCGGCGATTCCAAAGGATATTTCCATACAGAGGAAAAGCGGATTGCGGTGCAGGAGAATATGAGCGAGAGCCAGACTTTAAAGACAATGGTTCATGAGGTAGCTCATTCCATGCTGCATAATAAGGAAATCAATCGGGATGATTTGATGGAAGCACCTATAAAAGACAGGAATACAAAAGAAGTAGAAGCGGAAAGCGTTGCCTATACGGTATGCCAGCATTTTGGCATAGATACCTCGGATTATTCCTTTGGTTATATTGCAGGGTGGAGTAGTGGTAAGGATATGAAGGAACTGAAATCTTCTTTGGACACCATACGAAAGACGGCATCGGAGCTTATCACAGGCATTGAGGGAGCGTTGAAGGAATTGCAGCTTAATCGTGAGATGGAGCAGGAAAAGGATATGATTTTGCTTGTGCGAAACAGTGAACTATCAGAATATGATCTTATGAATGTGCGGGGAATGGAAAAAGAAGAATTATTAACTGCGCTCCACGCAATGGATGATGATGACAGGCTGAGTGTGGAAGAATATCTTGAGAGCAAAGGTGCATGGGTAACTTTACTTGGAGGCGAAAAGACGGAGGAAGTAGAGGAATATCATCTGGATTATATCTATAACACAGATACTCGGAAGATAAGAGATGTGAAAGAGTTACAGCAGATGCAGGAAAAATCACTTGAGCCTGTGAATGCTTCGGATGTAATTGTAAAAGTAACAGGTTCTATGGGCAGTGAATATGAGATTGATAAAATCATAAATATGACGGCAGAACAAGTAAAGGGAATCCTATATGATATGGCAATGCATGAAGAAAATGAGTGGGATGGGAATGTACAAGGCTATCTGAGGGAGAGAGGTGCAGAATTTATTCCGATTATGGCAAGTGACGGTCTGAATGACGGATATCCTCAGTTTTATGATTTTGAATATAATGCTGACGCTGGGGAGATTACAGCGGTTACGGAGTTATCTGTTATGGAACAAGCAGAAAATCTTATCAATCTTCTGGAATTTGGGGCAACTGTCTATATGGACGATGAAAGAGATTTGATTGTCAATTATGCGTATAAACTCGATGATATGGATAAGACAAGAGAATTAGCGGAAAGACTTGCTTATCAGATAGAGAATGAGCCTGTCAATGAACCTCTTACCGTGATAGATGCAAGAGCAGAAATCAATGCACTTCCAGACCCGATGATTGGTTTGTCTGAAATGCGTGAGTACGGTTATACATGGAATGAAATGCTACCACTGACGCAGGAGAAAGCATTGGAATTGTTTGACCATGACTTACCTGTGTATCTGTTACACAATGACGGTTCGGAAACCACGGTAGAAGATAGAAAACAGATTACGGAGCATGAAGGAATTTTTGGCATTGAAAAAGGTGATTGGGAAAATGAAAGAAAACTTCGTTCTATGCAGGCTGAACTTTCGGACAATGAAATAAATAAAGAAGCAAAGCTTTTGTACGGCAGTTCTGACAAGTACGGTATTTATCAGTTGAAGCATAATCCGGAATTAGTTCATTTGCGGTTTGAGAGCACAGAGTCTTTAAAGCGTATGGGTATTACAAAGGACAATTTTGATGCTATCAAGCCAGAAAATTATGAACTGATTTATGTAGGAGAGTTTTCTGAACTGCAAGAGCAGACAGAGGGCGAAATGCTGGAAGCAATCTATGAGAAATTCAATATAGACCACCCGGAAGATTACAGAGGGCATTCCCTGTCTGTCAGTGATATTGTGGTCCTGCATCAGAATGGGAAAAACAGTGCTCATTTTGTGGATTCCTTTGGATTTACCGGACTTTCTGATTTTATGCAGACTTTGGAGGGAGTAAAAGAGCAGGAAGCGGAGATTGACACCTCTGGACAGGATGTCCAGAAGTCAGAGCCGGAGAAACAGGAGCTGGAGACTTCGGACTACACGTTGGAAGATGGGGATGAAATCATTGACCTTGGTGATGAAAAGGAACAGGTGCTTGCAGATATGAGGAAATCCTTGGAGATTGGGGAAGAAACCGAACTTGCCTTTCAGATTGCAGACCGCTATATCAGTATCCAAGAGGTGGATGGAGGCTATGATTATTCCATTATGGGAGCCGATTATAAGGAGATTGACGGTGGGGTTTATGACAATCCGGATGTGACAATTAGGGAGGCACTGACAGACATCATAGATGATTTGAAATCCGCTCCAGACCATAACGGAGCAAAAGGGAGTATTAAGGAAAAGGATGAGCTGATACCGATTGATTATGATGGATTGATGGAAAAGGTTGAGAAAGCCAATGTAGTTGTACCAAAAAATCAAGAGAGCAGCATCATAGCAGATTTTAGGGAAAAGACCAATGAACTGTTTCATGACATTAGTGAAATGAATCCGGCAGAAATTGAGGAAACCGTAAAATGCCATGTGCAGGCAAAGATTGATGAGTATGGTATAGATGCCACAATTGTTGATGCTGTTATCATAGGAAGCAGGTGCCGAGGTTTGGAACGAGACAGCTCTGATCTTGATGTTGTGGTGGAGTTTTCCACGAATGAAAGAGAGGATGATTTATACAATGCCTTTAATGAGGATGGATTACATATTGGTGATGTAAAAGTTGATATCAACCCGATTACTGCCCAACGTACCGGAAAATTGGAGAACTATCTGCCACAGGCTGAGAAGTATCTGGAGAGCATCCGGCAGGAAAGGGAGCAGGAGCTGACACAACAGATGCATACACAGGGCGAAATGAAGAAAGAAGAGGTTGAAGTAACATTGATGGTATCCGAGTGTGGAGAATTTCATAATTTGGGAGAATTTTATGAGAATATTCCCACAGTAGAAGAAGCAATCGCCATCTGGAAGCAGATACCACCGGAGCAGATGCATGGTATTCCTGCAATCGGTATCAATGTTCACAGACCGGGCGAAGAAAGCTATATGGATGATGAAGTTGACCTGTTATCAGGTAACTGGATTGATTTGGAGATATTAGAGCATATTCCAAGCATAACCTGTGAACCGAAGGCTATGGAAGTCATTGCAGAATTTGTGGCAAAACTGCCTGAAATGGAGATAGATGGAGTTATGTCTGAAGATATGGAAGCAATGGTGTGGGAGAAGCGTATGCCGGATTTAGAACCTGCAGAACAGCTTGCTGTTGAAATTGACCGTTTTTGTTATGATTATGATGTTTATTCCTACCGCAACAACAACCCAAATATGACGGAGAGTGTGTCAGAGATTTTCGAGATGATAGTTCAAGGGAATACGGAGCCAATTACAGACTGGTTGAACGAGGTTATTTCCGAGGGAGCTTTGCCGGACGAAATGCAAAGGGCAAAAGTATTGCTGGAAAAATTGGCTGAATACAAGCCTCTTGCCAAGATTGAAGAAATGGAAGAACAAAATTATAACATGATTGACAATGTGCTGAATAATGGTGTAGAGAAAGCACAGAGGGAAGCAAATAAGAAGAATCAGGAACAATCTGCAGTAAAAGTTTCCTTAAAAGCTCGATTGGCTGAGAAAAAAGCACAGATGGAAGGTTGTGGACAGGAACATGAATTACAGGAAAATACAAAGAAAAATCAGAGGGAGATGTAAAACCATCATTTTATTCAAAACAGGTGTAGATTACCTATATCAATATCAAAATCTTCTGCAATATTCCAAGAAAAATAAGAAAATGCCGATAGATGATATAAAAGTAGAGTATGATGCTTATTGGAACGTATGGGTTATATACAGCGGAAAAACTGAAGAGCATCCGCTATAAGATGTATTCTAGCGGTTTGCCGTATATGAAAGGTCGCGGGAATATGAGTGGAATGCAAGCTTATTACATGGTATAATGAAAAAAATTCATATCCCCATTTGAAATTTGGGTGTTAAATTGGAGAGCGAATCTGAATTCTCACATGAAGTGCAGAGAGAGGTAAGGAAAGAAATATGTTGGATATATTAATTGTAGAAGATAACAAAGAAATAGGTAATTTGCTGTGTGATTTTTTGCGTAAGGAGAATTATACGGTTAGTGTAGCCCAGACCGGTGAAAAAGCTTTGGAATTGTACGAAAAATACGGAGCCAGAGTGATTGTGTTGGATATTATGCTTCCCGGAATGGATGGATTTGCGGTTTGCTCTAAGATTAGGGAGACTTCCAATACCCATATTTTAATTGCAAGTGCCAAGGTAGAAAAGAATGACAAATTAAAAGGTCTCAATCTTGGTGCAGATGATTACATTGAGAAACCTTATGATGTTGATATATTAATTGCCAAGATTAATGGCATTTTCAAGAGAAAATATGGTCGATTAGAGATTGTAGAAGGGAATATCCGATTGAATACTGTTCAACAGTCATTGTACGTAGATGGGCAGAAAAAAGAAGTTACCGAAAAGGAGTTTGAATTGTTAAAGCTGCTCATCGAGAATAAGAATGTAACTATGAAGAAGGAGTATTTGTTCAATACAGTTTGGGGAAGTGACAGTAATTCGGAAATTCAAACACTGACGGTACATATTAAGTGGCTTAGGGAAAAAATAGAAGAAGAACCCCAAAAGCCCAAGCATATTATTACAGAGTGGGGAGTAGGATATCGGTTTGAGTAAGTTTAGGATTTTTACACTATGGATTGTCATTGCTGAGATATTGCTTATATTGCTGACTAATAGATTGTATTTCCATTAAAACAATGACAGTGGAGGAAGATTATATCTTGTAGAAGCAAGACGTGTGATTAAGGAAATAGAAGAACAAAAACTAGGGGCTTCCGAAATAGAAGCAATGAGTTTAAATAAGTATGAGACGATAGTAGGAATCAAAGAGTTTGCCCCCGGAGAAGTCTGTGATAATGATTATTTAGTGGAAGAAATAGATGGTAAACTGTATCGGATTGAATATGTAGAGGAAAGAAGTTCACGATTACCGTTGTACATAAATATCTCGTTGTTTGGTATGATGATTGTGACAATTATGGTGCTTGTGTATGTGTATCAAAAAGTTTTAAAGCCCTTTCAGGATATGAGTAATTTATCATATGAGTTGGCGAAAGGGAATCTGTCCATGCCTGTAAAAGAAGAAAAAAGTAAGATGTTTGGACATTTCCTGTGGGGAATGAACATGCTTCGCGAAAAGCTGGAGGACAACAAGGAGAAAGAACTTGCGTTTCAAAAGGAGCGAAAGACATTGATTCTTTCTTTATCCCATGATATTAAAACACCGCTTTCTTCTATTGAACTATACTCTAAAGCACTTTGTGAGAATTTGTATGACACACAGGAAAGAAAGGATAAAGCACTGCAGGGGATTATAAGGAACGTGAAGGAAATCAAGGGGTACGTGGACGAAATTGTAACTGCATCCAGAGAGGATTTTCTGAATTTGGAAGTAAGTATGGGAGAGTATTATCTTTCAGAGGTTATGAAAGTCACAGAAAATTATTATAAGGATAAGTTGTCTGTAATCCATACCGAATTTCAAGTGGATGAAATTTCAGAATGTCTTGTCAAAGGAGATAAGGAGCGTATGGTTGAGGTCCTGCAAAATGTTATGGAAAATGCCATAAAATATGGCGACGGTAAGAGTATCCGGATTTCCTTTGGGGAGGAAGAGGACTGCAAATTAGTACATATCGAGAACTCGGGATGCAATCTGAAAAAAGAGGAGCTTCCAAATATTTTCGATTTTTTTTATCGTGGAAGCAATAGTAACGACGTGAAGGGAAGCGGTTCGGGACTCTATATTTGCAAAATATTGATGCGTAAAATGGATGGTGAAATCTTTGCCGGGATGAATGGAGATGTCTTTTGCGTGACGATAGTAATTAGAAAAGCATAATGGGTATGAAGACTTCAGAGTTATTTCTAGTGACTCTGAAGTTTTGTATTTTATTTAAGGATTATTTAATAATTTCTCTTGTAGAATGAATTCAGAAGCAAGAGAAAGGAGTGAAAAAATGTATCTGAACATACTAAAAAAAGATTTAAAACGAAAAAAGGCAATGAATATGATTCTTCTATTATTTATCATCCTTGCCACAATGTTTGTATCGTCAAGTGTAAACAACATTATAAATGTTACCACAGCACTGGACAATTATTTTGAAATGGCGAATGCACCAGATTATTTTGCAGCTACCATGAATAAAAATCTTTCCGTTGACATTGATGAAACGGTAGGCTCGGCAAGTGCAGTAGATTGTTATGCAATGGAAAACATATTGTTTTTATCGTCCGATAATTTTATTTTTGAGGACGAGGATATTGTTATCGATGGTGGTACGAATCTGGTTCAAAGCGACATTTGGATGAATTATTTTCTTTCCGATGGCAGCATCCTTGAAACGGTGAAGCCGGGTGAGTTTTATATGACGGAGGGTAAGGCGGATGCACTCGGTGTTGATGTGGGTGATAAGCTAACGATAGAATTAAATGGTGTGAGTCGTGAATTTGTTCTTGCAGATAAAATAAAGGACGCACTTTTCGGTTCAAATCAGCTCTCTTTTACCCGTTATATCATAAGTGAGGAGGATTTTGAGTGTTTCCTTTCCGCAGAAAATACGGAGGAATATTATGGAGGCACTCTTGTTTACCTATATTCTTCCGATATGGAAAAGGTGTTGACGCAGATAAAGCCGCTTGTAGATAACAGTGTTCTCACAATGGACAGAGCCTTTATGGAATTCTGCTATATTTTTGATATGATCGTAGTAGGGATTCTGCTTGTGGTAAGTATTATTCTTATTGCAATAGCATTTGTAGTTTTAAGGTTTACCATTTCCTTTACCCTTTCTGAGGAATTCCGTGAAATCGGCGTAATGAAGACGATTGGTATTGGCAATTTCAAAATCCGGGGCTTATACCTTGTAAAGTATATGGGTCTTTCCGTAATCGGTGCGATTATCGGTTTTGCCCTTAGCTTCCCCTTTGGTGAAATGCTTATGAGCGTTTCCTCACAGTCAATTATTGTGGGAAATCAGAGTCCGATTTTGATAAACGTTTTCTGTACGGTTCTTGTTATTGCAGTAATCTTACTGTTCTGTTATGGATGTACAGGCAAAGTTAAGAAAATGACTCCTATTGATGCTATCCGAAACGGACAGACAGGGGAACGCTTCCGAAAAAAGAGTCTTATGAGTTTAGGAAAATCGAAGCTTCCTGTAACGCCTTTCCTTGCACTTAATGATATTGTAAGCAGTCCTAAGCGTTATGGTATTATAAGCCTTACATTTTTCCTTTGTCTGTCCCTGTTGCTTATACTTTCGGCAACTGTTTCTACTATGAGCAGCGACAGTCTTGCTATAACATTTGGATGGGCAGATTGTGATATATATATAGACAGTAAAATCGGTGCGGAATGTATGTTAGAAGACGGACATGAAAAGCTTGAAAAGCACCTTAACAATATGGAGCAGACTCTTGCCCAAAACGATATTCCTGCAAAATGCTATCAGGAGACAATGTTCAATTTGCCGGTAGCTTTCGGAGAAAACGAAAGCAATATCTGTATATATCAAGGCACAGGTACGACAATGGATATGTACGAATACACAGCAGGAACAGTACCACAGAATACGGATGAAATTGCAATAACACGAATTGCAGCGGATAAACTGAACGCAAACATCGGTGATACCGTTACGATTAAAACCATTGACGGAGATAAGGAATATATGATTACGGCATTCTTCCAAAGTATGAATATGCAGGGAAGTGGTATCAGACTCCACAGTGATGAGTACATAAATTATGCCCAGGCAACGGGGTATATCAATACGCAGATCATGTTTACAGATAACCCTGACAGCGAAGAGATTAACTGGAGAATGGAAGAAATTCAGAGAATTTTTCCGAAGTATGAAAACATAGAAACTTGTGCTGAAACCGTAAAGGATATGGTAGGTGTTGCGGATACTCTTGCTTCAGTAAAGTCCCTTATCGTTATCCTTACAATCATCTTAGCTGCACTCATAACCGTGCTTATGGAGCGCTCTTTTATTGCAAAGGAGCAGGGAGAAATTGCACTTATGAAAGCCGTCGGCACAAGAAACGGAAAAATCTATGCATACCATGCTTTGAGATTCTTATTTGTAGGAATAATTGCAGTTTTTATCGGAGAGATGTTCGCAATGCCCCTTACGCACCTTTGCATTGACCCAATATTTAAAATGATGGGTATGGAGCTTGCGATTGACTATGTGATCAATCCTGTTGAAATGTATCTTATATTCCCTATTGTAATTCTTGCTACAACAACCGTAAGTGCATTTCTGACTTCGATTTACACAAGAAAAATTAGGTCCTCTGACACTGCTAACATTGAATAAGAAAGGAAATGATTATGAATATTTTAGAAGTAAAAGACCTCTGTAAAACTTATATTGTAAATAAACGCCAGAATAATGTTCTGAAAAATGTAAACTTTACCGTTTCGGAAGGTGAAATGGTAGCAATTATGGGACCATCAGGCTCGGGTAAATCCACTCTTTTGTATGCTGTTTCAGGTATGGACTCCATTACTGCAGGGGAAGTGGAATTTTGTGGAAAGAGTATTGTAAAAATGGGTGAAAAGGAGCTTGCAGACTTACGTCTTGATGAAATGGGTTTTGTTTTTCAGCAGATGTATATGCTCAAAAATCTGACCGTTCTCGACAATATTATTCTTCCAGAGGTACAATCTAAAAAGAATACCGAAACACGTAAAGAAACGGTTTTACGTGGACAGGACTTAATGCGCAAACTGGGTATTATAGACATTGCCGATAACGACATCAATGAAGTCTCGGGAGGGCAGCTTCAGAGAGCTTGCATCTGTAGAAGTATGATTAATAGACCTGCGATTATATTTGCGGATGAACCGACAGGGGCGGTATAGTTAGTACAACAAAAATTATAAAAAGATTATCTCAATATCTTCATCATTTGAGATAATGAGTTTATCAATAATGCTTCCCCATAATGCTCGTCTTTCTTGTGGTGTCAGGCTATCATAGATATTTTGTATATCAAGGTTCAAAAAAGAACGAATAGAGGATAAATCTTTTTTTACAGGGATGGTGTCAGAAGTGATTTCATCAAGTTCTTTTTTATATTGGTTATAGGATGCACGATAATCATCTAAGTCAATCAATTCATTTATATAAAGTTCCTGAAGTCTCTGTAGTTTATTTTTAATTTTTGATGGGTCTGTTTTTTTGCTTGTGATTTTTTGTTTAAGCTCATAATCAGCAACATACTTTTCGAGTTCAGGCTTTATATTATTTAAAAGATATGTTTCAATTTTTTTTTCGTTAATTCCATGAGAATGGTTGCATAAATGTGAATTACTGTAGTAGTTACAGCGATAATTTGTATATTCACGATTGTATCTGCGCTGAATTATAGTATTTGCAACAAGGGCATGACCACATTCTTTACATTCTGCTAACCCAGAAAAAATATAATAACGATTGTTTTTTCTTTTTTTAACATTTCGTACACCTAACTTTTGAATACGATTAAATCGGTCTGGCTCAATGATTGCGGGACAATAATTAGAATTACCTCTGTATTCTCCTTTATATAGTGGATTACGCAAAGCTCTTGCAACTGTTTCATAACAAAAATAGCGGTCGTACTTATCAATGAGATATAGGAGAGTGCCACGCTTGCTATTATGTGTTTCAAAATAATCAAACATATCGTAAGCAATCTGAACCGTATTGGGATTAATGTCAACTTTACCATTTTCTCCAATCATTAAGCCGATGGGCAGACTGCCAGTAATAGCCTCACCCTTTTTAACTTTGAGACGAAAAACATCTTTGATACGGTCACTGTCACGATCGGCTTCATCCTGTGCTACAGAAAGGCGGATATTTACATTTAATTTGCCATTTGTTGTCTCCATTTCATAGCGTTCCAAAGCAGTAAGCCAGGTTACACCGTTGTTGTCGAGTATTTCCTGTATCTTATAGAAGTCGGCAATGCTGCGAAACCAGCGGTCTAGTTTTGTAAAAATAATATACTCAAATTTGTGTAATTCTACATCTTCCAACATACGCATGAATTCTTTTCGTTTATTATATTTTTTACGAGCGGTATATCCTTCATCGACATAAATATCAAATATTTTTAAATGGTGCTGTTTAGCAAATTCTTTTAAATCTGCTTTCTGAGCTTCGATTGTATCACCGAATTTTGCTTGTTCTTCTTTAGAACAGCGGACATATAAAGCACAAGTTTTGTATTCAATGCTTGGATAGTGAGAGTAAAAGTGTGTGTTATTCATGTAAATCATCTCCTTAGTTTTTTTAAAAAAGAGTATAAAAAATAAGCCTATACAAAAAGTATGGCTCATGATATAATAATAAAGGCTTTTTTTAAATATGAACTACACTTTTTGTAGGTAATATTTGTAACCGCTTCTTGCAGGAAGCGGTTATTTGTATTTTTATTTATTTGCTGTTGGGAGCTGTAGATATTCCAACAAAGCAGATTCTAACAAACGGGAATAGTTTACTTTCTTTTCTTCTGCCATTCTTTTGAGCCACGCTGGAAGTGTAATGTTTGTTTTTACACGCTCATTGTCACGCTTCATGCGATAGAGGTCGGGGTGAACTGTGACAGGCATCACAAGCATATCCTTTGTTATATCTTTTGAAAGTGATGTGGATGGTTCAGGAATAGCTTCACCATCTCTTTCCATACCGTAAATGTGAAGTTCGGCTGCTTCGGCTGCCATCTGTTCAGCTTCGGCAAGATTATCGGCGAAACTGAAACATCCCGGAAGGTCAGGAAATGAAATACCATAGCATCCATCTTCACCAGGTTCTAATAATGCAAGATAAGTTAAATTTAACATAAGCAATCGCTCCTTTCTTTTGAGTGTAAGGTGGCAAGCATGGGGCTTTATTTAAGCCCCGCCTGTTTAAGTATGCTGTTGAGTGTGCCCGGAGGAATATCCTTGCTCCCATGTATGGGGACTGTGACTTTTCCGGGTTTGGTCGGATGTTTCAACTGAGCGTGTGAGCCATCCTGGTCTACAATATACCAGCCATCTTTTCGTAAAACTTTTAAAATATCTCTTGATGTCATTGCTTACCCTCCTTACAAAAATTATTATACGCATAAAATATGCGTATGTCAATAGAAAGATACATATATTTTATACGTATATATTAAAAGGAGTTTTTAAATTTATACTTTTCACTGCACCTGGCTTAAAAAGAAAAGTAGATGGAAATATAAAAAAAGAGCCTCTACAAAGAGAGGCTCATAAAAATGA
>OOBP01000844.1_pt1 | contig 18010 bp, 18 predicted proteins | sample 1671681 | NCBI WGS metagenome assembly OOBP01 (sample SAMN06348181, study PRJEB24527) | human gut metagenome
GGTAAACCCGTGCGGGGGTTCGAATCCCCCCTTCTGCGCCAGTTCGCCGTAAGCGTTCGCTTGCGGCGAACTTTTTTGTGTTCCGTCCCCGGGCAGGGTTCTGCTCGGGGTATTTTTTTGCCCCAAAGCCGCTCATCCAGGGGAAATGAGCCTAGCGGCAGCTTAGTGGGACGCCGGCGTACAACTTTTCCCCCGAAAACCCCCAGATATGAGTGAGGTGCGGCCTCACGGACATTTTTCACAGAGGGGGCATAGATATGGAACAGGCCAAAAAACGCTTGGCCAACCTGTTGACGGTGAAGAGCATCGTCACCATCATCCTCACGGTGGTGTTCGCCTTTTTGTCGGCGGTGGGGCGGGTCACGGCGGAGCAGTTTCTCACTGTGTTCACCGTGGTCATCGCCTTCTATTTCGGCACCCAGGCGGGGCGCAGCGGCGAAACCACCCCGCGGGGAGAGTGAGGAAAGGAGCGGATGACCCATGAGAGGGAAACAGAAGAGGAGGGCGGAGCGGTGAAAGTCCTGGTCCAGCTGCTCACCCGTAACGACTGCTACCGGGCCGGGCGGACCATCACGCCCAAAGGGGTGATGATCCACTCCACCGGGGCCAACAACCCCGATCTCTGCCGCTATGTTCAGGGAGATGATGTCATCGGCCGGAACACCGGGGGCAACCACTGGGACATGCCCGGGGTGGGGGCCTGCGTCCACGCCTTTGTGGGCAAGCTGGCCGACGGCAGCGTGGGAGTGGTGCAGACCCTGCCCTGGAACTGGCGGGGCTGGCACTGCGGCTCCGGCAGCAAGGGCAGCGCAAACAACACCCACATCTCCTTCGAAATCTGTGAGGACGGCCTGACGGACAAGGCCTATTTCCAGCAGGTCTATCAGGGGGCGGTGGAGCTCACCGCCCAGCTGTGCCGGACCTATGGTCTGAACCCCACCCAGGACGGCGTGGTGATCTGCCACTGCGAGGGCCATGAGCGGGGCCTCGCCAGCAACCACGGAGATGTGATGCACTGGTTTCCCAGGTTCGGGAAAAGCATGGATACCTTCCGGGCGGATGTGGCCCGGGCCATGGAAGGGGGCGAGGATTTGACCGAGGAACAGGTTCGGACCATTGTCCGGGACGAGGTTGCCAAGCTCCAGGCCCAGCAGGCCGCCCAGCCCGTCAGCGACTGGGCCAAGGAGCTGCTGGCCGAGGCGGTGGCCCAGGGCATCACCGACGGCAAGCGCCCCCAGGCGCCTGCCACCCGCCAGGAGGTGGCCCTCATGGTCCAGGCGGGATTGAAGAGTAAGCAGTAACGGGAAGGCCTCCGGCATTTGCCGGGGGCCTTTTTTCTTGCGCCCCAATCAGCGGGATTCCAGGCGGTACAGCCGGGCGGTATAGGGGGGAAGGGACAGGGAGAGCGTACCGTGGCCGGAGGGAATCAGAAGCTCGTCCCCGTGGTGGGTGGAGCCGCCGTAGGAGACCCCGTCGCTGTCCAGCATCAGGGTGAGCCGGCCGCAGGGGGGCACCGCCAGGTGCCAGTCCTTCTGGGCACAGTCCGAGAAGTTGAACACCGCCAGCAGTTCTTCTCCGCCGCCCCGGCGCAGGAAGGCAAAGCGGCAGCGGTTTTCCTCGTCCTGACACAGCCACTGGAAGCCCGCCTGTTCATAGTCCTGCTCCCACAGGGCGGGGGAGGAGAGGTAGAGCCGGTTCAGGTCCCGGCAGTAGTGGAAGAAGCCGTCGTGGATGGGGTAGCGCAGCAGCTCCCAGTCCTGCTCCCGGCTCTCGTCCCACTCCCGCAGCTGGCCCAGTTCGCTGCCCATAAAGTTCAGCTGCTTGCCCGGATGGGCGGCCATATATAGGTAGAGAGCCCGGGCCTGGGGGAATTTTCCCTCATAATCCCCGTACATTTTCTGCAAAATGGTGGCCTTGCCGTGGACCACCTCGTCGTGGGAGAAGGGAAGCAGATAGCGTTCCTGGGGGAAATAGTGCATGGAGAAGGTGAGCCGCCCGGCGCTGACCGCCCGTTCCTGGGGCGGGGCCTGGAAGTAGGACAGGGTGTCGTGCATCCAGCCCATGTCCCACTTGTAGTCAAAGCCCAGACCGCCCTCCTGGACGGAACGGGTGACCCCGGCGTAGGCGGAGGAGTCTTCGGCGATGAGCATGGCCGAGGGGTGGCGGGATTTCAGCCCCTGATTCATGCCCCGCAGGAATTTCAGCCCCTCCTGGTTGCAGCCCCGGGCCTCGTCCCCCTGCCAGTAGATGAGGTTGCGGATGGCGTCCATGCGCAGGCCGTCAAAGTGGTAGCGGTCCAGCCAGTAGTGGGCGCAGGACTGCAGGAAGCTGCGCACCTCGCCCCGGGAGTGCATGAAGTTGCAGCTGCCCCACTGGCTGTACCCCACGTCCCAGCTGGGGTACTCGTACAGGGCGGTGCCGTCGTAGTTCCACAGGGCGTAGTCGTCCACGGCGAAGTGGACGGGGACAAAGTCCAGGATGACCCCGATCCCCGCCTGGTGGCACTGGTCCACAAAGGACATGAGCTGGCTGGGGGTGCCGTAGCGGGAGGTGGGGCTGAAAAATCCGGTGTTCTGGTAGCCCCAGGAGGCGTCGCTGGGGTGCTCGCTGAGGGGCATGACCTCGATGTAGTTGTAGCCGTTTTCCACCACGTAGGGGATGAGTCGCCCGGCCAGCTCCTCATAGTTATACCAGCCGTTGGGGTCGTCGGGGTTCTTCTGCCAGGAGCCCAGATGGACCTCGTAGATGTTCAGAGGGCCCTCCCGGCAGTCGGTGCGCCGGGCCATCCACTTGTGGTCGGAGAAGGTGTATTCATCCAGATCCCGCAAAATAGAGGCGTTTTTGGGGCGCAGCTCCATGGACACGCCGTAGGGGTCGCAGTGGTCCAGCCAGGAGCCGTCCTTGCGGTAAATGCGGTATTTGTACATCATTCCTGCCCGGGCCCCGGGCACGGTCAGCTCCCAGAAGTTGCCGTCGTAGACCTTGGCCATGGGAAGTTCTTCCCAGCCGCTGAATTCTCCGATGAGGGAGATCTTCTCCGCGCTGGGGGCAAAGGTGCGAAACACCGCCCCCTCGGGGGTGAGGTGGCCCCCCAGGTACTGGTGGGCGTCATAAACGGTGCCGGTATAAAAGCCGTAAAAGTCCATGGGATCAACCCTTTCTGTTACGTTTCACAACTACAGTTGCTTTTCCTACTGGATTCCATTATACTGGGAGCAGAACAGTTCGCCATCGCCGATGGAGAGAAAGAGACGGATAACCAACTCTTTGCCCAAATCGGCGGGAAAGGAGAAGGCCATGGACCTGCGGGTGGAAAAGACCCGGCGCAGCATCATCAACACCTTTCTGGCCCTGCGGGCCAAGAAACCCCTGGAAAAGGTGACGGTGAAGGAGCTGTGCCAGCTGGCCCAGATCAACAAGTCCACCTTTTATGCCCACTACCAGGACCTGTACGCCCTGTCCGATGAGCTGGAGACCCAGGTGGTGGAGCAGGTGATGGCGGGCATCGACCGGCCCGAGGACGTGTTCGAGCACCCCGACCGGTTCACCCGGTCCCTGTTTCGGGCCTATTATGCCCAGGATACCCTGATCCAGACCCTGTTTTCCGGCAGCCGGGGCGGGCAGCTCATCGGCAAGCTGGAGGCGGGGCTCAAGCAGCTGGTGTTCCAGCGCCGCCCGGAGTACCGCCAGGAGCCGGCCATGCACATCGTGCTCAGCTACGTGGTCTACGGGGCCTACTACGCCTTCGACCGCAACCGGGAATACGGCATGGACCAGGTGGTGGAGGTGCTGGGGCAGCTGTCCCAGGCGGCCACCGCCCTGTTTCCCCCACCCCAGGGGGAACAGGCCCCTTGACAAGGGCAAAATATGTGATACAATACCTTTGTTAAACGCGAAGAAGGAGTCAATTCCTGTGTAAGGCCCAAAGCGAGGGGGAAGCGGTGAGAGCCCCCGGCCCGGATCAGGCTGCGCCGCTCCGGAGCGGCCCGCGAGGAGCGGGACGGTTCATCCCCGTAACGGGATGGCTGAGATATCCCGCCGGGATAATCAGGGTGGTACCGTGGTTTATCCGCCCCTGACTTTTGTCAGGGGCGGTTTTTTGTTTCCCTGACCGGCGGGAAGAGAGAAGGAGGGAATCAGATGAAAAAACTCCGGTGGGGCGGCCTGCTGGCCCTGCTGGTCTGCCTGCTGCTGTTGTGCGCCTGCGACGGAAACCCGCTGCCTCAGGGCATGGAGGAGGAGACCCTTCTCGATCAGGGGCGGGAGATCGTGCAGCTGCTCAACGAGGGGGACTACGACGCCATCTACGACCAGATGCGCCAGGATGGCCAGGAGACCACCTCGGTTGAGGATATCCAGTCCTATTTCCAGGCTGTCCTGGATGAAGCGGGCGCCTACAAGCGGGAGAGCGACTACCTGGCCACGGGCCAGAAGCTGGACTCCGGCGAGGAGTACGGCACGGCCGTGCTCTACTGCAAGCATGAAAAAAAGAATGTGGTCTACCGCATCGCCTTTGACACGGACATGGCCCTCATGGGCCTGCAGGTCCAGGCCGAGTGACCCGGGCCGCAACCGTCACCCTAATTTTGATTTGGAGGTAATTTCCCATGTACGATCCCAAGCCTTTCGGCTTAAACGAACTGCGCGAGATGTTCCTGTCCTTCTTTGAGAGCAAGGGACACCTGCGCCTGCCCAGCTTTTCCCTGATCCCCCAGAATGACGCCAGCCTGCTGCTCATCAACTCCGGTATGGCTCCCATGAAGCCCTTCTTCACCGGCGAGCAAGAGCCCCCCCGTCACCGCGTGACCACCTGCCAGAAGTGCATCCGCACCGGCGACATTGAGAACATCGGCAAGACCGCCCGCCACGGCACCTACTTTGAGATGCTGGGCAACTTCTCCTTCGGCGACTACTTCAAGCGGGACGCCATCCACTGGGCCTGGGAGTTCCTGACCTCCCCCGAGTGGGTAGGCCTGGAGGCCGACCGGCTCTACCCCTCCGTGTTCGCCGGCAACGAGACCACCCCCGCCGACGACGAGGCCTTCCGCATCTGGAACGAGGAGATCGGCATCCCCGCCGAGCGCATCTTCAAGTTCGGCAAGGAGGACAACTTCTGGGAGCACGGCTCCGGTCCCTGCGGCCCCTGCTCCGAGATCTACTACGACCGCGGCGAGAAGTGGGGCTGCGGCAAGCCCGGCTGCACCGTGGGCTGCGACTGCGACCGCTATATCGAGGTCTGGAACGTGGTGTTCTCCCAGTTTGACAACGACGGCGAGAACCACTACACCGAGCTCAAGCAGAAGAACATCGACACCGGCATGGGCCTGGAGCGTCTGGCCTGCGTGTGCCAGGGCGTGCCCTCCCTGTTCGATGTGGACACCGTCATGAACATCACCCGCAAGGTCACCGAGATCACCGGCGCCTCCTACGGCCAGAGCCACGCCACCGACGTGTCTCTGCGCGTGATTACCGACCACATCCGCTCCGCCACCTTCATGATCTGCGACGGCGTGCTGCCCTCCAATGAGGGCCGCGGCTACGTGCTGCGCCGCCTGCTGCGCCGGGCTGCCCGCCACGGCAAGCTCCTGGGCGTGAACGATCCCTTCCTGTACACCGTGTGTGACACCGTCATCCACGAGAACGAGGGCCACTACCCCGAGCTGCGGGAGCGCCAGGACTATATCACCAAGGTCATCCGGGTGGAGGAGGAGAACTTCGCCAAGACCATCGACGGCGGCCTGAAGATCTTCAACGACATGCTCTCCGAGCACAAGGCCAAGGGGGAGAACACCTTCTCCGGCGCCGACGCCTTCAAGCTCTATGACACCTACGGCTTCCCCATCGACCTGACCCTGGAGATGGTGGAGGAGCAGGGAATGAAGCTGGACGAGGCTGAGTTCCACAAGCAGATGGACGAGCAGCGCCAGCGTGCCCGTAAGGCCCGCGAGGCCCTGGGCGACCTGGGCTGGGCCGGCGTGGAGTTCGGCAAGGACGTGCCCGAGACCCAGTTTGTGGGCTATGACCATACCGCCATCGACGACGCCAAGGTGGTGGCCCTGGTGGTGGAGAACGAGCAGGCCGAGGAGCTGATGCCCGGCGTGGAGGCCATTGTGGTCCTGGACAAGACCCCCTTCTACGCTGAGATGGGCGGCCAGGTGGCCGACCACGGCGTCATCTCTGCCAACGGTGTCACCTTCCAGGTCACCGACGTGCAGAAGAACAAGGGCGGCAAGTATATGCACACCGGCAAGCTGGTGGAGGGCACCCTGAAGCTGGGCGACACCGTCTCCGCCTCCATCGACCTGAAGCGCCGCAAGGCCGTCATGCGCGCCCACTCCGCCACCCATCTGCTGGATAAGGCGCTGCGCACCGTCCTGGGCGACCATGTCCACCAGGCCGGTTCTCTGGTGGAGGAGGACCGCCTGCGCTTCGACTTCACCCACTTCTCCGCTCTGACCGCCGAGGAGCTGGCCAAGGTGTCCGCCATGGTCAATGAGGCCGTGCTGGAGGGCTACGACATCGTCACCGAGGAAATGCCCATTGAGCAGGCCAAGCAGAAGGGCGCCATCGCCCTGTTCGGCGAGAAGTATGGCGACACCGTCCGCGTGGTGGACATGGGCAGCGGCTACTCCGTGGAGTTCTGCGGCGGCACCCACCTGGACAACACCGCCAAGGTGGGCGTGTTCCACATCTCCAGCGAGTTCTCCGTGGCCAGCGGCGTGCGCCGTATCGAGGCGACCACCGGTAAGGCCTCTCTGGACGTGATGAACCGCAACCAGGAGATGCTCTTCCAGGCCGCTGCCGCTCTGAAGGCCAAGCCCGGCGAGCTGCGGGAGAAGGCCGAGCAGACCATGCTGGAGGTCAAGACCCTGCACCAGATGGTGGAGAAGTTCAAGGCCAAGGAGTCTGCCGGCGAGGCCGACCGCTTCCTCTTCGGCGCCCGCCAGGTGGGCGAGCTGAAGGTCCTCACCGCCACCATCGCCGAGGCCGACGCGGGCAAGCTACGCCAGATGGGCGACATGCTCCGGGACAAGGCTCCCAACGTGGTGGCTGTCCTGGCCACCGTCAACGGCGAGAAGATCACCTTCCTGGCCGTGTGCGGCAAGGAGGCCGTGGCCAAGGGCATCAAGGCCGGCGAGATCATCAAGAACGTCACCGCCATCTGCGGCGGCAAGGGCGGCGGTAAGCCCGACAGCGCCATGGGCGGCGGCACCGATGTGCTGAAGCTCGATGACGCGTTGGCTTCCATCGACGACTTTGTTGCCGGTAAGCTGAACTAAACCGCGTATCAAAAAGGACGGCCTCCGGGCCGTCCTTTTTTGCTTTTTCCTGCAACACTTTCCGCCCCTCCATCGTGTAGAGAATAGAACAGCAAAAGGAGGTGTCCGAAATGAACAGCCCACGCAGCGGAGAGGAAATGGCCGCCCTCTACCGCCGCCATGTGTCCATGGTGTATCAGATCTGTCTGATGCTGCTGAAAAACGTGCCCGATGCGGAGGATGCCACCCAAACGGTCTTTCGCAAGGTGATGGAATACGAGAAACCCTTCCGGGACCCGGAGCACGAGAAAGCCTGGCTCATCGTCACGGCGCGGAATGAGTGCCGGGACCAGCTGAAGCACTGGTGGCGCAGAAACCGGGAAAGCCAGGACGCCTTACAGCGCATGCACTGTGAGCCGCCCCGGGAGGACGGGCTGAAGGAGCTGGTGTGGAGCCTGCCGGAACAGGACCGGATGGTGCTGTATCTGTGCTATTACCAGGGCTATACCGCCCAGGAGGTGGCCCAGCTTCTGGGCAAAAATCCCGCCACCATCCGCTCCCGGCTGGCCCGGGCACGCAGCAAGCTGAAATTGAAAATGGAGGCGGAAGGATATGAAATCCCGTGATTGGAACCAGATTTTTGAGGAATTTTCCCCCACTTCCCAGCAGGAGCAGGCCATGCTGGAGGAAGTCCTCCGCGAGCCCCGGAAGAAAAGCCCCATGAAACCTATGAAAAAGACGGCGGTGGTGCTGGCGGCGGCCGCCCTGCTGCTTCTGGCCTGCGCCTTTACGGTGGCCGTGGGGCTGGACGGGCGCTTTTTGGCCTATTTTGGGGCAGGGGAGGAGGACGCCCCCCTGGTGTCCGGCGGCGTGGCAGAGGTGGACCACAGCTTCCGTTATTCGGACGGCTGGACGGTCACCGTGGAACAGGTGCTGGCCGACCGCTACTCCCTGGCCGTCCTGACGGAGGTTGTCGCCCCGGAGGGAACTGTGCTGGACGGAGAGAGTTACTTCCTGGAGCTGGGGGTGGAACTGCCCCCCGCGGCGCAAACCCGGCCCGCTGCCAGCGGCTGGGGCTACGGCCCGGTGATTTTGGAGGATGAGGACCCGGAGGACAACCGCCTTACCTTCCTGACTACCAAAGGCGTTGGAGAGCTGGGGGCCGAGACCCTGCTGGGACAGAGGGTGACCCTGACTCCCCAGTGGCTGCAGGAGAGCGGGGGGAGAAAGCTGAGTGTGGACTTCTCCGGGGAAGAGCAAAGCTGCACCGTGGAGCTGCCCCAGCAGGACGGGGGCAGGACCTACGCCCTGAACGATACCATCCAGGTGGACGGGGAGGAGTGGACCCTGAAGGAGCTCTATCTCTCTCCCATCAGCCTGGCCTTCACCCTGGAGCGGGAGAACGCAGACCCGCAAAAGTGGGAGCTTTCCGAAATGACCAGCATGGAGGAAGAGGCGGTGCTGCACCTGGCAAAGGGCGAAGCGGTGACCCTGCGGCGAGTGGTGTCTCAGACCCAGGACCAGGAGACGGGCGCGGTGCGCTGCGTGTTCCAGACGGACCAGGTCCTGAAACCGGAGGATGTGACCTCCATTACCATCCTGGGCCAGACCTATTCCCTGGAGGGACTGACCGCGGCGGAGGGCTGAGAAGATTGCCCATTGCAATTTTGTCAAAATGGGGTACAATGGTCTTACTTGACAAACAAAGGAGGTTTATCCATGTCCGATTGTCTGTTCTGTAAGATCGCAAACGGCCAGATCCCGTCCAACAAGGTCTATGAGGACGAAACGGTCTATGCCTTTTACGACATCGAGCCCCAGGCGCCCACCCACTTCCTGGTGATTCCCAAGGCTCACATCTGCTCCGTGGCCGAGATCACCCCGGAGAACGCCACCGTGGTGGCCCACATCTTCGCCGTCATCTCCAAGGTGACCAAGGAGCTGGGCCTGGAGAGCTACCGGGTGGTCTCCAACATCGGCGAGCAGGCGGGCCAGTCTGTTCCCCACCTGCACTTCCACGTGCTGTCCGGCCGCGATATGACCTGGCCTCCGGGCTAATGGCCTGCGAGCCGATTCCCGCCCCACGGGGGCGGCGGCGCATTTGCGCCGTGAATTCGGAGCCTGTAGGCGGAGAATTCCCGCAGGGCGGATTCACTCCGCCCGAGGATGGATGATCCGGGACCCCAATGGGGCCTGCCCCATTGGGAAGAGCAGGCGGGTCAGTCTGTGCCCCACCTGCACTTCCATGTGCTGTCCGGCCGTGAATAGACCACGCCTCCGGGCTAATCGCCTAACACGCAACAAAAAACGGGACGCTGTAGAATACAGCGTCCCGTTTTTGTCAAAAAAATCAGCTTTGCTTCTCGGCGGCCAAAAAGACCGAGGGGTGTTTTTGATAGGTGGCCAGGCTGACCAGAACCAGAGCCAGGCCGCAGGCGATGGTGCCCGGCACGGCGGAGCCCAGACCGAAGGGCTCGCCCGCCAGCTTCCAGCCCACGCACACCACAAAGCCCGCGATCATGCCGGACAGGATGCCGGGGGTGGTGGCCTTCTTCCAGAACAGGGCGGCAAAGGCGGGAATGCCCGCGGCGGCGGCGTAGAAGCTCCAGGCAAACATGAGGATGTTATAGGCGTTTTTGATGTACAGGGCGATGACCAGCGCCCCCAGGGGCAGGATGATGGAGAAAATGCGGGAGAGCTTGATCTCGTTGTGCTCCGACATATCGGGACGCAGAGTCTTGCCGATGTCGTGGACACAGGTCTGCACCGAGACCAGCAGATAGCTGTCGGCGGTAGACATAATGACCGAGATGATACCGGCCAGCGCCAGACCGGTGAGACCCACGGGGAGGATAGTGATGGCCAGGGCGGGCACCACCGCGTCGGTGGAGCCGTACTGGGCCAGCACCTCGTCGCCCACGATCTGGTGGGCCACCACGCCCATGAAGTAGACCAGGATGATGGTCACGCCGTATACCGCGGTGCCCAGGAACATGCCCCGCTTGGCAGCCCGGCGGTCTTTAGCGGCAAAGGCACGCTGCCACATCTCGGCGCCCGCCATGGTAAAGACCAGATAGGTGACGATGTCGCCCAGAATGCTGCCGTCCACATAGGGCTTGATGAGGGCCGGGTCCAGATTCAAAGCGAAGGTGGAGAAGCCGCCCACGCTGCGCAGGGCGCTGACGGGGATGAGAATGTAGACGAAGATGATGAGCATGTAGAACTGGAGCACATCGGTGTAGACCACGCCGAACAGGCCGGAGGTGGCGGTGTACACCATGAACACGATGCAGGCGATGAGAGCGCCCGTCTCGTAGGAAATGCCCACCTCGCCGCTGAGCATCTGGATGATGGTAGCCGTAGCGGTGACCTGAGAGGCCACGGTGCCCATCATGGCAAAGGCGATGAGAACGGAGAGAATGAGCTTTGCGTGCTTGCCGAAGCGGCGTTCAAACAGCTCGGGAATGGAGGTCAGGCCGTATTTCATGCCGATATCAGAAATTTTCCCGGCGATGCCGGAGAAAATGAACATTCCAAGCAAGTAAGGCAGGGCGGTGAGAATGGCTTTGAAGCCGTCGGTGTAGGCCACGCCGGCCCGGCCCATCAGTCCGCTGCCGCCGATGATGGTGGCGCAGACGGTGGCCATGAGAACCAGGGGACCGAAGGAGCGTCCGGCCACGTAGTAGTCGCCGGTATTTTTGATGCGTTTGACGGAGTAGACGCCCACCAGTACCATGATGATGAGGTAAGCGCCGATGATGAGCAGGTCGATGATGTGCAGTTGACTGTGATCCATAGGGCAGTGTCCTCCTTTGCCGGTGAAGTGTTGCGGGTAAAACGGGGCCAAAGGCGGAGAGACGCATCCTGCCGGACCGGGAGATCAGGTCCGCGGTCTATGGGGGAAGGGCACGCGCTCCGCGGGACGAGGGTACCTCGCTGTCCATTGGGTTCACCTCCTTTCCAAGGTTTTTGTATAAAGAAAAATGTTAGATTTCTGATTTCCTGTTTCGGATAGAAGCTATCAGCCGGTAGACCGCGCCGCCGGCCAAATAGGCCAGCATGTCCCAGGGGTCGCACACCGCCCCCGGCTTCCACAGAGGGGCCAGCACCTCCCACACCAGACCGCAGCCCAGCAGAAGCAGGGCGGACAGCCACCAGGAGCGCAGGGGCGGCAGTCTGCCCAGGTCCAGCAGCAGGTTGACCCAGGCCAGGATAGCCAATCCCGCCCACACATCGTTGGCGTAGCAAACCAAAAACCAGCGCAGCCACCCCTGGGCGGCGGATTGAAGCACCAGTTTATTTGTCACATAAAAGACGGCAGCCAGTCCAAGCAACAGCAGGTTCAGATGCCGTGCCCTCATAGAATGGACAGAATGAGAATGGCGCAGATGACACCCAGAATCACGGCGCCCACGGTGGCGCCGAAGGTCATGCCCTGCTTTTCCTCTGTCTCGCTTTTGGAAGAAGCAATAGGGGCGATGGAGGGCTGCTCCATGAGCTGGGAGAGGGGCGTGTCTCCCGTGGCGTCCTGGTAGATGCGCAGGTTATCGGGCTGCATAAATTTTGGGGGAATGGCGCTGGCCTGCTCCAAAGTGAGTCCCCGGAAGAGAATTTGGGGTGCGTTGGCGGCCACAGCGCGGATGTCCTCCAGTGTATAGTTGGCAGGGAGGGGGAAGGCGCGGACGTATCCCGAATCCCGGCAGATCCGGTAGAGGGTCTCGATGCTCTCTTCGGCGTAGAGGGAGTGCTCCAGCACCAGGGCATAGCCGGGAATGGAGCCGCTCAGTCTGCGCCCGCACTTGGGACAAAAGCTGCTGTCCTCCTGGATGGGAGCGCCGCAGCCGGGACAGGCGGGGGGCTGAGGCTGGGTGCCGAAGAGGAGATAGTCGGACGTCACCTGAAACTGGCGGCACAGGGCGGCCAGCTGCACGGCGTCGGGGGAGGCCAGGCCGCTCTCCCAGCGGAGCACATCGTCTTCGGAGACCTGGATGGCCTGGGCCAGTTCCTGGGGAGACAGACCGGCTTTCTGTCGGGCCTGGGTGATGCGTTGGGAGATATTCATAAAATCGACCTCCTGTATGGTTCACTTTATTATCACTTTACCATATCCGGGCCGGGGACGCAAGGCGCGGCCTGTGGGGTTGACACGGCGGGGAGGGGATGATAATATAATAACCTGTAAGCGCGAAGAGCGGAAAAAGTAGCGTCCTACCCAACAAACAGAGAGGGCCCTTCACCGGCTGAAAGGGGGCCTGGGTTGGCGGATGTGAAGTGCGTCCGGGAGCGCGGCGGGTAATTCCGCCCGAATCGGCCCCGTTAACGGCCGGAAAAGTGAGAAATGAGAGTGGAACCGCGAGTAACATCGCCTCTTATGCCGCGTGGCCGGTATAGGGGGCTTTTTTCATCCCCCGGACGGGCCATAGCACTCACAAGGGGGCATCCCAACCATGTTCAAAGCACTTAATGAGACACTGGAGGCCTACCAGCGCCGGGACCCTGCCGCCCGGTCCAAGCTGGAGATCCTGCTGCTCTATCAGGGGGTCCACGCCACCCTGTATCACCGCCTGGCCCACTGGCTATACTGCCATAACCGGCGCTTTTTGGCCCGGTGGGTATCCCAGTGGAGCCGGTTCTGGACCGGAATCGAGATCCATCCCGGGGCCAAGATCGGCCGCCGCTTCGTCATCGACCACGGCATGGGCATCGTCATCGGCGAGACCGCCGAGGTGGGAGACGACTGCCTCATCTACCACGGCGTCACCCTGGGCGGTACCGGTAAGGACCAGGGCAAACGCCACCCCACCATCGGAAACAATGTGCTCATCGGCTGCGGGGCCAAGATCCTGGGCCCCTTCAAGGTGGGAGATAACTCCCGCATCGCGGCAAACTCCGTGGTCCTCAGCGAGGTGCCGGATAACGCCACCGCCGTAGGTATCCCCGCCCAGATCGTACGCATCGCCGGAAAAGCTACCCACTATGCCGACGAGGTGGACCAGACCAGCGTGGAAAACCCCGTGGAGGAAAAGCTGGAGGCCCTGGCCGCCCGGCTGGACCTGGTGGAGCGTCTGCTGGACCAACAGTACCAGGAAGGCAAATTGAAGCTGGAACGATAATCACCATAATTTTACCATACAACAGGAGGAAGCAATATGCTGCTGTATAATTCTGCCACTCATAAGAAGGAAGAGTTCACCACCCACACCCCCGGCCGGGTGGAGATGTACACCTGCGGACCCACGGTGTACCATTTTGCCCATATCGGCAACCTGCGTTCCTACATCATGGAGGACGTGCTGGAGAAGTTCCTGCGCTACTCCGGCTATGATGTAAACCGGGTCATGAACATCACCGACGTGGGCCACCTCAGCTCCGACGCCGACACCGGCGAGGATAAGATGCTCAAGGGCGCCAAGCGGGAGCACAAGACCGTCATGGAGATCGCTCAGTTCTACACCGACGCCTTCTTCTCCGACTGCGCCAAGCTGAACATCAAGACCCCCGATACCGTCCAGCCCGCCACCGGCTGCATCGACGAGTATATCAAGATCGTCTCCGGCCTGCTGGACAAGGGCTACGCCTATGTGGCGGGGGGCAACGTGTACTTCGATTCCTCCAAGCTGGAGCGCTACTACATCTTCAACGACCACAACGAGGAGGACCTGGCTGTGGGCGTGCGCGAGGGCGTGGAGGAGGACTCCAACAAGCGCAACAAGAACGACTTTGTGCTGTGGTTCACCAAGTCCAAGTTTGAGGACCAGGCCCTGAAGTGGGATTCCCCCTGGGGCGTGGGCTATCCCGGCTGGCACATCGAGTGCTCCGGCATCTCCCTAAAATATAACGGAGAGTACCTGGACCTGCACTGCGGCGGCATCGACAACGCCTTCCCCCACCACACCAATGAGATCGCCCAGTCCGAGTCCTACCTGGGCCACCCCTGGTGCAAGCAGTGGTTCCATGTTCACCACCTGAACACCAACAGCGGCAAGATGTCCAAGTCCAAGGGCGAATTCCTGACCGTCTCCCTGCTGGAGGAGAAGGGCTACGATCCCCTGAGCTACCGCTTCTTCTGCCTGCAGAGCCACTACCGCAAGGGCCTGGTGTTCTCCTGGGAGAACCTGGACAACGCCCAGGGCGCTTACCAGAAGCTCATCCGCCGCATCGCCGCCCTGAAGGAGGGCGGAGAGCCTGACCAGGCCGTGGTGCAGGAATTCCGGGATAAGTTCCTCCAGCAGGTGGGCAACGACCTGAATACCTCCATGGCCGTCACCCTGCTGTACGATGTGCTGAAAGCCAAGACCGACGACGCCACCAAGCTGGCCGTGCTGGCCGACTTTGACCAGGTGCTGTCTCTGTCCCTGCTGGAGCAGGCCGCCAAGGTCCGCCAGGAGCAGGCCGCCCAGAAGACCACCAGCGACGGCGGCTACACCGTCACCGGCGAGGGCGATGCCGAGATCGACAAGCTGGTGCTGGAGCGGGGCCAGGCCAAGAAGGCCAAGGACTTTGCCCGTGCTGACCAGCTGCGGGATCAGCTGAAGGCCATGGGCGTGGAGGTCACCGACGTCCCCGGCGGCGCCACCTGGAAGCGCGTGTAATTAAAATCCCCAAAGGACCGCTGCAATGCAGCGGTCCTTTTTTGGTTTTCGCAGAAAAGAGAGGATACTTTCTATATTTCTGGAGAATCTAGTGGTATCCTTCCAAAATGGTCTGATTTTGTGCAGGGGAGAACGATTCTACCGGAGATGAGAAAGAAAATGAAAAATATCGTTGACAATGGCAGAGGGTCGTGCTAGAATAATATCGACCACTAATGAGAATAATTCTTATTAATAAATGAGGAGGACACTACTATGCCTGAACTGAAGGGAAGCAAGACCGAGCAGAACCTGTGGACCGCCTTTGCCGGGGAGTCCCAGGCCCGCAACAAGTACACCTACTTCGCCTCCAAGGCCAAGAAGGACGGCTATGTGCAGATCTCCAAGATCTTCGAGGAGACCGCTGCCAACGAGAAGGAGCACGCTGAGATCTGGTTCAAGCTGCTGGGCGGCATCGGCTCCACCGCCGAGAACCTGGAGGCCGCTGCTCAGGGCGAGAACTACGAGTGGACCGACATGTATGCCACCATGGCCAAGGAGGCCAAGGAGGAGGGCTTTGACCACATCGCCTTCCTGTTCTCCGAGGTTGCCAAGATCGAGAAGGAGCACGAGGAGCGTTACCGCAAGCTGCTGGCCAATGTCCAGGGCGGCCTGGTCTTCTCCCGCGACGGCGATATGATCTGGCAGTGCAGCAACTGCGGCCACATCCACGTGGGCAAGCAGGCCCCTGAGGTGTGCCCCGTGTGCGCCCATCCCAAGGATTACTTCCAGCTGAAGGCCGAGAACTATTAATTCACTCGCAAAAGAGGCCGCGCTTGAGCGCGGCCTCTTTTTTGCCCAAATGGGGGAGAAAGGGCCCCGGGGTTGCCAAAAAGGGGGCCGTCTGATATACTGTAAGTGCGTGGAATCAAAAAAGGAGTTGTTATTTTGTTATCCCTGTTCACCCCGAAGCGCTGCGGCATGGCCCTGTTGGGCAGCGCCATTCTGGCCTTCGGCTTGTACAACGTGCATGCCCTCTCCGGCGTGACGGAGGGCGGCGTGCTGGGCATGACCCTGTTTTTGCGCCACTGGCTGGGGGTGTCCCCGGCGGTGTCCGGCCTGGTGATGAACGCCGCCTGTTATCTCATGGGATGGCGGCTGCTGGGCCGGGAGTTTATCGCCTACTCCATTGTGGCAGGGGGCGGATTCTCCATCTTTTACGCCATCTGCGAGCAGTTTGACCCCATCTGGCCCCAGCTGGCCCAGTACCCCCTTCTGGCGGCGGTACTGGGAGCCCTGTTTGTGGGCGTGGGTGTAGGACTCAGCGTCCGGGCGGGAGGCGCCCCCGGCGGGGACGACGCCCTGGCCATGAGTATCTCTGCCCTGGCCCATTGGAATATCCAGTGGGCTTACCTGTTCACAGACCTGGTGGTGCTGGCCCTGTCGGCGACCTATATCGACATAGAGCGTTTGGGCTGTTCTCTGGTGACGGTGATGCTCTCCGGACAGCTCATTGGCTTTGTCCAGCGGGTGGGTCAGCCGAAAAAAACGCCTGCCCCCGAAGGAAACGGATAAGGCAAGAGAGCGGGACCAATCGGCGATTCCACGCGGTCCAAGAAGAAAAAACGCCCCTGTGCCAAGCACAGGGGCGTTTTCTTTGTCATTACAGGACCTTGCTGAGGAAGGCCTGGGTACGGGGATTCTGAGGATAGTCAAAGAGCTGGGAGGGGAAGTTCTGCTCCAGAATGGCACCGCTGTCCATGAAAATGACCCGGGTGGCCACCTCGCGGGCAAAGCCCATCTCGTGGGTGACAACGGCCATGGTCATGCCTTCCTTGGCCAGATCCCGCATCAGGTCCAGTACCTCGCCTACCATCTCGGGGTCCAGGGCGGAGGTGGGCTCGTCAAAGAGCATGACCTCGGGCTCCATAGCCAGGGCCCGGACGATGGCGATGCGCTGCTTCTGGCCGCCGGAGAGCATGTTGGGGTACTCGTCCGCCTTGTCGGCCAGACCGATGCGCTCCAGCAGCTTCATGGCCTGGGCGTCGGCCTCTTCCTGGCTTTTCAGACCCAGCTGAACGGGGGCCAGGGTGATGTTCTTCTTCACCGTCATGTGGGGGAAGAGGTTGAAGTGCTGGAACACCATGCCCATCTTCCGGCGGTGGAGGTTGATGTCCACGTTCCGGTCGGTGATGTCCACACCGTTGAAGTAGATGTGTCCGCTGGAGGGGACCTCCAGCAGGTTCAGGCACCGCAGCAGGGTGGACTTGCCGGAGCCGGAGGGGCCAATGATGGCCACCACCTCGCCCTTCTGGATGGAGAGGGAGCAGTCGTTGAGGGCCTTCACCGCTCCGTGGTTGTATTCCTTGATGACGTGCTCCACACGGATAAGCTCAGCGCTTGTCGCCACGACGCATTCTCCTTTCAATGGCCTCAATGGCCTTGCTGGCGGGGAAGTTGATGCAGAAATAGATGATGGCGGCCAGGACGTAGGGGCCGATGGAAATAAAGGTGGAGGAAGCCACGGTCTTGGCGCCCCACATCAGCTCCTGCATACCCAGGGCCATACAGATGGAGGATTCCTTCACCATGGTGATGACCTCGTTGGCCAGGGCGGGCAGGATGTTTTTGATGGCCTGGGGCAGTACCACCAGACGCATGGCCTGCCACTGGGACAGACCCAGGGAGCGGGCGGCCTCGGTCTGGCCCGCATCCACCGCCAGAATACCGGCGCGGAAGATCTCGGCCACATAGGCGGAGCTGTTCAGGGCCAGGGCGATGACGCCCGGAATGAAGTAGGACAGATCAATGAATCCGAAAACCTGGATTCGGGGGATCTTGATCAAGGTGCCGAATACGCCGAAGAAGATGATAGACAGCTGTACCAGCAGGGGGGTAGAGCGGAACACCGCGATGTAAGCACCGGACAGGCCGTGGACGAAGCGGTTTTTGCTTAAACGCATCAAGGCCAGCAAAAGAGCGGGAATGATGGCCAGCAAAACGGCAACCAGAGACAGGAGCAGGGTATACTCCACGCCCTGGATGAAGTAGAAGGCGTATTTGGGAAGAAATTTAAAGTTGACAAAGCTGGCTGGTCCGGGATCGGTAAAGAGTCTGATCAAAGAATCAAGCATCGCCAGGCATCCTCCTCAGCGTAAAATTTAAGACACACAAACGTGC
>OOBP01000850.1_pt1 | contig 17886 bp, 8 predicted proteins | sample 1671681 | NCBI WGS metagenome assembly OOBP01 (sample SAMN06348181, study PRJEB24527) | human gut metagenome
TGGCGAAATTCTTCTTCGCATAAAAGGTAAAGATACAGATATATATAAGTATAATCTGGTAATCGGATATGGCATTTTTTATACATTTTTATTATGTACTACTGAATCACCAATCGCTTTTACTTACATACTTCCTGTTACAAGCCTTCTTGTTTTATACAAGCAGCGTAAATTCATGGTTTACTGTGGAATAGCCAATACTGCCAGCATAATATTCAGTGCATTCTACAGAGCCATGTTACTTGGATGCACAAGTGCTTCAGATATGAAAAACTACCAGCTTCAGGTATCATGTATCGTTTTGTGCTATATATGTTATGTAATGTCAATCAAACATCTCAACGAATCGGATGGTGCATTGACAGACAGCATTAAGGCTGATTTACAGCGTGTTGTTACAACTGTAGAAAAAGTAAAAACAGCAAGCAATACTATCATGGACGGCATCACTGTTGTACGTGAACTTGCTTCAGAAAACAAACATGGTTCAGATCTCGTACTTGATGGTCTCAACGAACTTACCGACAACAACAAACAGCTCCAGAACCACGCCTCGTCTTCACTTGATATGACTACTGACATTAATTCCCAGGTTGAAAATGTTGCGGGACTCATCAATGAGATGGTATCTCTTACAGCTGAATCAGGTTCCCATGCCCAGACAAGTTCAACCGACCTTGAGAGTCTTGTAAAGACATCAAAAACAATGTCAGAATTATCAAACGATGTTGAAAATATTCTCACTGAATTTAAGAATGAATTTGAGACCGTTAAAGAAGAAACAAGCACTATTGATAATATTTCAAGCCAGACCAACCTTCTTGCTCTCAACGCTTCAATAGAAGCCGCAAGAGCAGGTGAAGCCGGCAAAGGATTTGCCGTCGTCGCTGAACAGATTCGTACTCTCAGTACAGAAACCAAGTCATCTTCAGGGCAGATACAGGACGCACTTACACGTCTCTCAGAAATATCTGACAAGATGATGACCTCAATAGAACAGACAATCAAACTTATACAGGTTACTCTTGAAAAAGTTACTCTTACCGGTCAGAATGTTAATAAAATTAACGAAGATTCCGGCAAACTCGGTGAACATATCTCTGTAATCAATACAGCTATGAAAGAAGTTGAATCTTCAAATCATCAGCTTGTCGATAACATGGAAAAAGTATATAACATTGTCGATACAATGACAGGCTTCATCAATGAATCTGATGAAACAAGCAAGCGAATGGTAAGTAAATACGAAGAAAGTGCTTCAAATATCGATAACATTGAAGAAATAATCCAGGGACTTATGTGTGAACTTGGCATCGGCGGTTTCATGGGAATTGACGACATCAAGCCCGGCATGAAACTGAGCCTATTTATTGATTCCGAAAATGGTAACATTAATGAATATCCCGGTGAATTCCTTGAACAGAACAGTAACAGCATAAAGGTACGCCTTGATAATTCAATTAATGTAGCAAAAAATACACCTTGTAAAGTACAGGTAACTGTTGGTAATGTTCTTTACTGCTGGGATAAAGCTACAATTAATCCTACATCAGGATTAACTGCCGGCAGCAGTTCAACTAATACATTAACAATAACGATAACTACACGTCCTAGTATTGTAAACAGACGTAAATATCCTCGTCTTGATATATCTAACAGATGTACTATTACAGTTAAAAAGACTGGTACGACTTACTCCGGAAAGCTTGACAACATCAGTGCTAACGGATTTGCTTTCCTTGCTGATAATTCATTCTTTGCAGACAGCAAGGGCTCTGAAATCTCTGTGCAGATTGAAAACTTCGACCTTCCTGACAACTCCGTTCTTGAAGGTAAAATCATTCGTTCATCAGACAATGACGGCATGTATATCGTAGGCTGCCAGATGCCTGCTGACAATCTGGCAATTAAAGATTACGTTGAAAAACATTTAAAATAAAATCTTGTTTAAAAAGAACAAATCCTGCTTTTACAGGCAGTGATTTGTTCTTTTTTTGTAAAAACTATTACGCTTGTTATTTTTCTAACAATTTTATTTCGTTTTTATTATTATGAGAAAATTTTTCACTTCTTTTATAAAATTTTATTCAATTATATTTGACAAGTTAAATATTTATTTATAAAATCAAATTATGCGGGATTTTCACAGTGCGTAGCAGCCCCGCATTATTAAATTTAGATTGGAGAAGAATATGGGAATATTTACAGGTAAAACAGCCATCATTACAGGTGGCGGAAAAGCAAAATCAATCGGATATGGCATCGCTACAGCATATGCCAAAGAAGGTGCAAATCTTGTTCTTACAGGACGTAACGAACAAAAACTTATCGACGCAAAGGAAGAGCTTGAAAAACTCTATGGTGTTAAAGTCCTTGCTGTCCAGGCGGATGTCAACTCAAATCCGGAATCCGAACAATCAGTAAAAAACGTTGTTGCAAAAGCAGTCAAAGAATTCGGAAGAATTGATGTTCTTATTAATAATGCCCAGGCTTCCGCATCAGGTGTGCCTCTTGCAGAACATACGCTTGAACAGTTTAATCTAGCTATATATTCAGGATTATATGCCGCATTTCTTTATATGCGTGAGTGCTATCCTTATCTTAAAGAAACGAAGGGTTCTGTAATCAATTTTGCATCAGGTGCCGGACTTTTCGGCAATGCCGGACAGGCTTCATACGCTGCCGCAAAAGAAGGTATCAGAGGTCTTTCAAGAGTTGCCGCTACGGAATGGGGTAACGACGGAATTAATGTTAATATCGTATGCCCTCTCGCTTTCACGGCACAGCTTGAAAATTTCAAAGCAGCTTATCCTGAGGCTTACGAAAAGAACTTGAAAGCTGTTCCTGCAGGTCGTTTCGGTGATCCTGAACAGGACATCGGACGCGTATGCGTACATCTTGGTTCACCTGATTTCAAATATATGTCAGGCGAAACTATCACGCTTGAAGGCGGACTCGGTCAGAGACCTTAATCACAGTAACAATAACCGTAATTAATCATAATAATAACCGGTTCAATCGAAAAACACCGTACCACATACTTGTGATACGGTGTTTTTCATATTTCAAATAATTACAAAATACATTTTTGTATTATTTTACTTATCTTCTTTTTTCTTCTTTGAAGAAACTGCAACATATACGATACCTGCAACGGCAATTACCATAACAATGATTAAAGGAATAAGAACTTTCATTACTCTGTCACCTGTATCCGGTGTTGTAATTGATGTGTCACTTCCTGCTGGTGTATCTGTTCCGTTATCAGCAGCATCTGTATATTTAAGGAAGTTGCCTAAGTTGATTGAACCATCTTCATTTCTCTGAATTGCTTCAATTCCACCAAGGAGATAATCCTTGAATTCAGCGAGGCTTACAAAGTTAGCTGCTGTAAGTTCAACACCATCAGCATTAACAGATTTGCCTGTTTCTTTGTCATATAAGAAATTGCTTGATGACTTAATCATATTCATAATATCAGCTTCTGCATCTTTTTCTGTTGATGTAAGAGCTGCAAGTGTCTCCTCATTTTCCCATGAGTTATCTGCAAATGACTTGAAGTTTTCAACTACAAACTGTGCAGTTGCACCTGTATATGTGTGAAGTTCAAGGTTTGAACCTCCGTTGTTGTAACCTGTACAGTTAATGTACTCGCCCATTGGGTCACTGTTGTTTGTGAAACCGTTAGCTGCATTACCGAATGAGTAGCTGTTGTAAACCTTATGATTTACTGCGATACCGCTGCCGCCCATCTTGAAGCCGTTACCGTCACCCTTTGTCTTAACGAGCTTGCCGTCTTCAATTACATAACCATTAGCGTAACATACTGAATCGTAGATTTCTACTTCACCGATTGCACCTGTACCGCTCTTTGAGAATAAATCCCAACCATCATCTGCATTATATGCAGCTACGCAATACTTGAATACGTTACCAACACCACATGTAAGCTTTGCAGCAAATCCATCGGCATTATTGTCTGACTTATCTCTGTTGTTGTAAGCATTACAGCTTATAATCTGGTTGTATGAAGGCCAATCTTTCTGTTCTGTAGCACCATCAGTTCTTGAAATTGAAAGACCTGAATTAGTATGTCCTGCAAAATCACAGTTCTTTAATATATTATGATTACCACCGACTCTTACGCCGCCGCCGTTAAGGAATTTAATTCCCTCAACATACCAGTAATCACCAGAAACATCAAATGTATTTCCTGTAGCTTTGCCATCATTACCTGCAAAATCAAATACTACATCTTCTGTATTATCAGGGTCAGCCACAAGCATCTTCATATCTTTAGCTGTACCATTGTTATATTTCTTAATAACTACAGATGATGAAAGGTTATATGTGCCACCCTTTACATATATAGCCTGACCTGCCTGACAGAATGTAAGAGCTGTCTGAATATCAAGTGGATTCTCGACTGTACCATTACCTGACTTGCTGCCGTCAGCAGAGACATAAAGCGGTGTTTCTACTGCTGCATATATTTTTCTTACTACTGTATTGTTCTGTGTAATAGTATCCTTAGGATTAATATTCTGTGTTGCATCAGGCTCAAACTGAATCTGGAACTTGTTATTGCCTACTGTAAGTTTTGTAGGATATGAATATGTACCAGCTTCAACTACCTGCTGGCTTGCAAGTGTCTTTCCATCCTGCTTTACAGTAAGAAGACCCTTTGTATTAACTGTCACTTTGTATTCATAATCTTCATCTGCTGTCTCTCTTAATGAAGCCTGTGTTACAGTAGGTTTTGTTGCATTTACAGGTGCAAATGTCTGTGGTGCATCAGCCGCACTTGATGTAATCTTAACATCAATATCATTTGAATTAACTTCAATCTTAGCTCCACGGGATGCCATAAAACCTAAGTACATCTTATTGCCTTCAATCTTTTCAAATGTGTCAGCAGGAAGATACCATGTCTTACTTCCGTCAATTTTGTTTACTGCATTTCCGGCTTCATCTAACATTGTAGCATATACGCCTGTATTATCTTTTTTAAGTGTAAGTGTAAATGTCTTAGGAGCATCTTCTGTTACTTTCTCAGATTTACCCTTATTTACAAGTGTATAATTTACTTTTCCGCTTGCATCGTCTGCTGAAGCAACGCCGTATCTTCCGAATACATTAAACGCACCGTAATATCCTCCGACTGACATTGCATTAGAACAGTAAATTGATGCATCTCCGTCAGATCCGATAGAATCTCTTACCATAATACCGAAACCTTCCTGATTATCAGTTGATTTCTTTGTTATAAAGTAATCAACTTTTATCTTTGCTGTAATTTCAAAATTATCTTTTGTAGGGTCAAGTACTGTATAATAATATGATATACCATCCTGTCCATCATCAGTACACTTACCTACGCCCTCTTTAGCTTCTACAGTAATTGTCTTTGAACCATCTTCATTGTCCGTTACAGTTGCTTTTTCTGCATTTGCTGTAGACTGTCCGAATGTTACCGCATTCCACTCAAGGTCATTATATTTGTAATCAATCTTATCTCTTACAGCTGCTGTAAATTCTGTAGAAAGTGCTTTGCCATCAACTTCAGCACTTACAACAATCTTATATTCGCCTGCTTCGTCTTTGTTAAATGCTGATGAATCTACCTTAGGTGATTCAACTTTAACTTTTTCTTCGCTGTCATATACAGCGTATACCTGAAGACCGTCAGCTGAGAAATCCTCACCCTTTAAATATGTTGTCTTATCAGGAATCTTTGTAACTTCAAGTGACTGAACTGTTCTCTCTATAACTTCAAGAGTATACTCGGCTGTCTTTCCACCATATGTAACTACATATGTATACTTACCTGTCTTTGTTGTATCAAGAGCATCACCCTTTGCCTCAACAGCAAATCCTGCTGACAATACTTTTGATGAACCGTCAGAATATTCTGCTGTTACCAAAACACCGTCTCTGTAAGCATCAACATCATAAACAACATCTTTATAAAATGTTGTTCTGTTTGGACCAGCAAGTTCAATCTTAGTAACCTTTGCATCAGAAACATTTACATCAAATTTATATTCTTTTGTAACATCACCATGTGTATGTGTGATTGTTACCTGTGTCTTGCCTGCCTTAGAAAAATCATAAGAAACAGTTGTATCTGCATCACCTGCGGCAATCAGATCCTGTAATTTCTTAGTCACACCACTGTTATATACAACATTTCCTTCAAGACCTGTAAGGTCAATACTCTCATCTAAGAGATAATCTGTCTTGATTGGATTGTAATCAACTTTAATATCTGTAACTACTTCTTTTACTACTTTTACAGGAATTTCAATCTTTGTACCAAAGTAATCAAGCACAATCTTGCCGCTATCTGTTATCTCTGAAAAATCAGGTACTTCTATACGGCAGTCTTTTGCTGTGATTGTCTTTTCAACACCACCGAGTGTTACATTTGCCGAAAATCCTGCAAGGTCAATATCATTGTATGTATTTCCCTGAATATACTCCTGTTTTGAAGGCTTAGTAACATCTTTTACAACTACATCTGAATTAGTATCTGTAACTGTAAGTGTTGTATCCTTAAATGTTGCCTTAGCCAATCTTGATGTAAATACACCAACATACATTGCGTCGCCTGTGAATATCTCAGAAGCTTTTCCTTCTTTGTATACAACTCCGTCCTTTGAAAGGATTAAGCTGTCACCGATTTTCTGGATTGCAAGGTCATATGTCTTGCCGGTTTCAACTGTAGGCTGTGTTTCTGTAGCCTTACCAAATGCACTAAATGTATCATTTGCTATACGATAACTTGCTGCAAATACATCTGTCTTAGTAACTTCACCTATAAAAGCACTGTTTAATGGGTCAACATCTTTTGAATTTTCATGCTCACCAACAGCCGCTCTTGCCATAAGACCCATAGCCTGCTGATTTGTAACAGCAAATGAATCTACTGTCATCTTTGTTGTGATAGTAAAATCTTTGCCATTTTCAATTTTGTAATAAAGGAAATCAATTCCTTCATTCTTAGATGCTATCTTACCCTTTTTTCCTGATGATTCAAGTGTAACACTGCCATCTGAATTCTCTTTAATTGTATTATTTGCAACGGCTGTACTGTTACCAAAAACAGACCATGTCCAGCCCTTCCATGTTCCGTCAGCCACTTCTTTGCCGCCTTCAAAAGCTGTTGCGGCGTTTGCTTTCTGAATGAGCATGCTTGTAGGCATAACAGAAAGCACCATGAGTGCTGCAAGAACTAAAGACAATACTTTCTTGCCTTTCTTGAACTTCATAACTCTTTCCTCCTTTTCTATACATTCCCCAAAAATTGCAATAACGCACTCAATTGTACATAATGCACAACTTTCATGCGTATGACTATTATTTCAAGAAATATTGTTCATAGATTGTACTATATAATCTGATATCAGACCACTTATTTTTTATTTCAAGCTTCTAAAATACAGTTTTTTTACTCTTTCACAAAAATCTTTTGCAAATTATCTATTTCTTTTTGTTATTTCTATATTAAAAATGCTTCCCGAACACAACAAATAATGATGCACACGCTTTACCCCTAAGCATGTGCATCATTATTAATTTTCACGTTCTAAACAAACCCACAATACGTATTTTCAATTTCAAGAATTTAACTTCTCCTTCTTGAACGAGCCTGTGCAAATAATACATACGCTGCACCAAGCATTGCTGCTGCCATTAATGACATCATCATTACAACTGCCATCATACTCATATCACCTGTATTTGGTGATGAACCTTCTGCAGCTGGTTTTTCTGCTTCAGGTGCTGCTGGCTGATTATTATCTGTACTGCCAGGTGTTACAACTGTTTTAGCTGCATCTTCATATACAATTGCATATGTTGAGAACTTATCAGTCTTGAATGTAATTAAACCTGTCTCTTCATCAAATACACAGTTCTCTTTATCAATAACAGTAACTTCACCATCATGAACTCTTATAATTTTGTATGTTCTTGTCTTAGAATCATCTTTGTTAATAAGTTCTTCCGGTACCTGAACCTTTAATGTTATTTCTGAATTAAATTCAGCCTTAACTGCTGCATTACTGCCAACCTGTTTTTCAATTGTGATGTCAAATACTTTTCCAACAACACCATTATTAACAAGTGAAGAAATCTTTGTATCTATAAGCTCCTTATCTCCCGCCTTAACTTCATCTTTTACAACAATATTAAATTTAATATCAGCACCAGCTTTAACAGCTTCTTTTTCTTCATCTGTAAGCTTAACTGATGATTCGATTTCCTTTACAGTATCTGCATCATTTTTAATTGTTGGTGCATCACCCTTAACTTCAACATCTGCATTTGGCTTACCAGGTGTTGGTTCTGGGTCTGGTGTTGGAGGTGTAAGCTTATCAATAACAGCCTCTTCCATTACATGTCCGCAGACTGTACATTCTTTGTGCTTGCTTCCTGCTTCTTCTGCTGTTGCTTCCTTGTCTACTATCCACTCACCTGCTGTATGTAATGCCTTAATATCAATTTTTGCAGCGTCTTCTGCTGTAAGAATTGTAACGCCTTCTGCTCTTGCTGATGTATCAACTGCTGTTCCATCAGGTGTATGTGTATTATATTCATAATAATGAGCATCTTTTACTTTTGCATTCATATCTTTGTAAGCAACAGGATCAATCATATTTGCAGACTCAACTTCTGTGTTAAGCCATGTAACTGTTCCTGCTCCCCATGCACGTGCAAGAATATTCTTTGACGTAGCTTTGAGACCAGTTGATGATGTTGTAACAATCTTACAATTGTTAAATATATATCCATGCTTACCCTTTGCCTTAGAAGCAACAATGTAACTTGCTACTGCTTCCATATTGCTGTAGCTGTACATGCTTAATGTACATTCGTCAAATACAGGATTACCGTCACCACAGATATAATCAGTAGTTCCCTCAATTACACAGTTTTTAAAATATGAAACTTCCTGTGCATCACCTGTATAAACTGTATCCTGACTGCTAAGGAACTTACAATCCTTATATTCTGTATCGTCAGCCTGGATATAGATAACTGCCGCTCTCTCTTTAGCTGCTTTAGAACGAACATCAATATTTTCTGTTGTTCTGGCCGTACATGCAGGAGCTACATTCTTATCTGCACCATCTGCAAGTTCTTCCTGTGTGAGATATCTGTTAAGAGAATTTTCAAATGTAATATTCTCAGCTTTGAATCCCTTTGCATTTGCAAAAAGATTTACCGTTGAACCCCAATGTCCCGGATTCTGCTCAACTGCTGTCTTATAATATTTATCAACTGCCCATGCTTCATCATAATATGAACCATTTTTTCCATCAGTTGTTTTCTTTGCACTATAATAAGAGAATCCAACGCCATAATACCATGTGATTGTTGAACCACTCTCTTTTGCACTCTTAATTGTTATATTAGGAGTATCTACTATTACCTGCTCTCTGTATAAATCATCAGTAAGGACAACTGTTACTCTCTCATCCTCACTTCTTTCCATTCTTGCAATATACTTAACTGCATCTGCAATCTTTTCAAACTTCTGACCTGCACCTACCTTAACTTCTGCTTCATAAGCAACTGCTGATGTATCTTCAGGTGCATTAAGATATACGTCATTAGACACTGCTGTATTACCAACACTTACATGATCATATGCTGTATATCCTTCACATTCAACAGATGTCTCATATTCACCTGCACGAAGCTTTACACTATATGATTTTCCTGAAACATCAAAAGTATATGTGTAATCAGGAGTATCCATATTCTTAAATGTTATCTTTGTTACATTAGCATTCTTCTTATCAGAAGTAACAAATGAACCTTTAACATCAACAACCGGCTTCTTTGATGCATTAATTGCAACATCTGAATATTTGCCTTCGGCCTTATTAATTTTTCCTGTTACTTCATAATCATCTGCATTTTTAATTACAACTGCATAATCCTTATCAGGAACAATATATTCCTGTGCATATGTATAATTACCATCAGCTGTCTTTGTAAGTGATAATGTTACTGTATCAAGGGATGTATCATCAGGTACTAATTCTACAGCAACATCACCTTTTAATGCAGCATCAGGCACTCCTGTAAATGTACCTGCTACTGTGGCTACAGGTGCTTCAACAGCTTTAAAATTAACTTCTGCTGTCGCTGAATTACCTGTAAGGGTAAATTTATTAGCATCATTTGTATCATCAACTTTAGAGCCTGCCTTTGTAATTACTGCAACATAATTAGTATTACCGGCTATTCTCTTTAATACTGCTGTATACTTTCCTGAAGCATCAATATCAGCAATAACAACTGCTGCTTTATCATTATCAAGATTCTTGAACTTAATGCTCTTAACTCCTCTTTGTACAGCATTTTCAACTGTACCGCTTACTGTGACAGAATTAATCGGATTATATTCATCAATTGTAATAGTCTTTGCTTTAATATCACCATTAGAAACTAATGCAAGATATTTCTTTCCTTCAACTGTTCTGATATAATCGTCAATATTGTCAACTGTAACAGTTGTACCCTTTGATGACATTGCAACATTATATGTAGTATCTTTAGTATTATCACCAAAAATTACAAGTCTGTCCGGCTTATCACCATTACAAGTCATTGTAACAGTGGCCTTTGTTGTATCATCCTTAATCGGAAAATATAATACATTTCCGTTACGGAATCTTAATGTTCCATCATTACTTACTCCTGAACCTGCTGTCTTTCCTAAAATAATTCCATAATTATCCGGAAGAACTGCTCCTACAGTTGTAACATTACTCCACTTTCCTGACTTAGTGAAGTCATACGTAGTTGTTGTCTTTGTAATCTCAGGTTCTGCAGCTTTTACACTTAAAAGCCCTGTCAGACCTGAAGGCATTGCTGTCACCGCAAGCAATGCTGTAAGAACAACAGCCATAACTCTTTTTAATGAACGAAATTTCATTAATAAAGCCCTCGCTTTCCCTTTTTTTACATAGCTTTTACAAAGCTTTTGTAATGACAAGGCTATCATACTTATACCAGGTGTTCTACCTATTTTTAGAGGAAGTTAGTATTGATTACAGTTTTTTTTAGGTTTATAATATAATATATTACAAAGCAACAAAAAAAGCTGTTATATAATTTGGTCATTTTTAACAAAACAATTAAGAGCACTCTGTGCAATTTTCCAAAGTCAGCACAGAAGCCGCATTTTACATTTATAGAATAAAAGGAGGACTTATGGCTTCACCAAACAGATTTGAAATATCAGAACAGACACATGGTGCTAATTTTGCAATGTATAACTTTCATTCCCATTCATGGTATGAAATTTTTTATCTGCAATCCGGACAATGCACATTTTATATACAGGACAAGACATATCTGATGAAAGAAGGCGATATTGCAGTTATTCCTCCTGATATTTTGCACAAAACAGCATACCTTGCAGAAGTAAATAAAAGATTATGCATAGAATTTTCCGCAAACTACATACAGCCTGTTATTTCCATGTTTGGAAATGAAACTCTTGACAGCCGGCTATTTACAGTTCTTCATAATAGTACAGAAAACACGGCTTTTCTTGATTCGCTTATCCTTAATATGATAAATGAATATAAGCAGCGTGATTATATAAGTCCTGCATTTTTAAATGTTTATTTTCAGGAATTTATACTGCGTCTCATGCGTGGAAGTATCCCACTTGACGGACGCACGATTGATTTTAATAACTCAAGCAATACAATGCAGCTTGCCGTTGATTATATTAATGAGAATTTTCAGAGTCGGCTCACACTCTCAGATATTGCAGAACGTTTTCACCTGAATCCGTCATATTTTTCAAAGAGATTTAAGACGGTAATCGGAACCGGCTTTAAAGAATACATCAATAATCTTCGTATAACAAAATCAGAAAAAATGCTGCTTGAGACTAATAAAAATATTACAGAAATTGCGTTTGAATGTGGATTTGAAAACAGTAATTATTACGGAGATGCATTTAAACAAAAAAATGGTGTTTCACCTACCGAGTACCGGAAACTTAAAGGAAATATCAAATAAAAATATACGATTTTATTCTTGACACATTACTTCTGCAATGATAATATTTTACAAAACATGGTTCATGAATAATCTTTTTTGAACCGAATATAATTAAATATGACTGTTATTTTATTATCAATATCAGGGAGTAGTCCACATCTTAATTAATATAGATGTTGTGCCGTTCGTCATCCCGCTGCTTACAGCCGGTCGGCACACTTATGGTGACAAGACTTTTATTGCATATGTATATATGATGTATAACTATTGTATACATCTATGTATTTGTGCAATAAAAGTCTTTTTTTATACTCTTTTTTGATATGTAATAAAAATGTAACTTGCAGCCATAGCCGCAAAGAAAGGAGTTTTATGAAAACAAAAAATTATTGGTCCCTTGCATCTGCTGATATTATCAGTGAACTTGGCTCAGGTCCGGACGGACTTAGCAGTAATCGTGCCAGACAGCTCCTGCTTGAAAAAGGAGAAAATGTACTTGACGAACAGAAACCCGACAGCATTATAAAAGTGTTTTTCAGCCAGTTTTGTGACCTTTTAATAGTAATACTGCTTATCGCAGCACTTATTTCTATGTTTTCAGGTAATATTGAAAGTACAATTGTAATATTTCTGGTTCTTATAATGAATGCGGTATTAGGAACAATCCAGCATGTCAAAGCACAGCGTTCACTTGAAAGCCTGAAACAGCTCTCGTCACCTTCGGCAAAAGTCATACGTGATGGCAGTGTAATTGAAATTCATTCAAAAGACATAGTTCCCGGCGATATTATAATGCTTGAAGCCGGTGACTTAATCGTTGCCGACTGCCGTATCATAGAAAGTTTTTCCCTGCAGGTAAATGAAAGTGCTCTCACAGGTGAATCTGCCAATGTTGACAAATTTAATGATATCCTCGATAATGACACGCCTCTTGCCGACCGCACAAACATGGTCTATTCTGGCAGTCTGGTAACATACGGAAGAGCCAGAGTAATCGTTACATCAACCGGCATGGATACTGAAATCGGAAATATCGCAGGTCTTATGAATTCAGTTAAAGAAAGAAAAACTCCTCTTCAGGTCAGCCTTGATGATTTCAGCAAAAAACTTGCCATAATGATTATGATTATATGTGGACTGGTATTTGCCTTATGTCTTGTGCGTAAAATGCCTATGCTCGATTCAATGATGTTCGCTGTTGCACTTGCAGTTGCTGCTATTCCTGAAGCATTAAGTTCTATCGTTACAATCGTCCAGGCTATGGGAACACGCAAAATGGCAAAAGAAAATGCAATTATTAAACAATTAAAAGCTGTTGAAAGTCTTGGCTGTGTATCCGTAATATGCTCCGATAAAACAGGCACACTTACACAGAATAAAATGACTGTGCAGAATATCTACATCAACTCCGAAGAAATATCACCTGAACAGCTTGACATTTCCCTGCCGCTTCACCGGTATCTTCTTTATGATGCAATACTTACAAACGATTCATGCATAACCGATGGCAAATGTATTGGAGATCCTACTGAATCGGCACTCCTTGAAATGTTAAAAAAAGTACCTTTTGACGGTACTGACAACTCATTTAATGAAAATCACATACGCAATCACATGCAGCGTATTGAAGAACTGCCATTTGACTCTGTAAGAAAACTGATGAGCACCAAATACTATATTCACAATGTTCCTACTGTTCTCACAAAAGGTGCAGTGGATGTACTGTTAGACCGCTGCAACTTTATACGTGATAATGATGGCGTCCGCAAAATAAATAGCAGCGATATAGATTCTATAAAACAGCAAAATGAAGTTTTTTCAAGAAAAGGCCAGCGTGTCCTTGCTTTTGCATACAAAGAATGCCATGAGCCACTTAATTTTGAGAATGAAAATGACTTTATTTTTATCGGTCTTATATCGATGATTGACCCGCCACGTCCAGAGGCAGTTCAGGCGGTAAAAGATGCACGCCGTGCCGGAATAATGCCAGTTATGATTACCGGCGACCATAAAATAACTGCCTCTGCAATCGCCGAAGCTATCGGAATATTCAGGCAGGGGGACATTGCTGTAACAGGAAGCGAGCTTGATTCAATGAGCGATGAAGAACTTGATTCAAAGCTTGAAAAAATAAGTGTTTATGCCCGTGTATCACCTGAAAACAAAATTCGTATTGTTGAAAGATGGCAGAACAAAGGTCGTATTGTTTCAATGACCGGCGATGGCGTAAACGACGCACCGGCACTTAAAAAGGCTGATGTTGGTGTTGCCATGGGAATTACAGGTACAGAAGTTTCCAAAGATGCATCCGACATGATTCTTGCTGATGATAATTTTGCAACTATTATAAAAGCAGTGACAAACGGCAGATGTGTTTACCGCAATATCCGCAATGCAATACTGTTTCTTTTATCAGGAAACATGGCAGCCATACTCGCTGTACTGTATACATCAATTGCCGGTCTTCCTGTTCCTTTTGCTCCTGTACAGCTTCTGTTCATTAATCTGCTCACAGATTCGCTTCCGGCAATCGCAATTGGAATGGAACCGGTTGACGACTCACTGCTTGATGAAAAACCGCGTGATCCTTCACATGGAATACTCACAAAATCATTCCTTTTCAGGATTATCAGTCAGGGATTTCTTATTGCAATCGCAGTAATGACAGCTTATTATCTGGGATACAACAATTCCATTTTTGCACAGGGTGCACAAACAGCAGCCAATCCCGCACTTGCAATGACTATGGCATTTGCAACGCTTACTCTTGCAAGACTTTTTCATGGTTTTAACTGCCGCACTGACAAACCAATTTCAAAAGCAGGACTTTTCTCGAATATTTACAGCGTAAGTGCCTTTTGTGCCGGTGTATGCCTGCTCATCATGGTATTAGCCATCCCGTTTCTGGGAACACTGTTTTCTGCTGTAACCCTTTCAAAGATGCAGCTGCTTCAAATTATAATTCTTGCTTTTGTTCCTACAATGACTATACAGATTTTAAAATCTGTCTCATATATGATTAAAAATCACTGATAAAAACAGGACTGTTGCTTTGATTGATTTAAAACAATCACAACAACAGTCCCATTCTTTTTCAATTCTTCTTTAATTTACACATTAAGATGTGACAAAAATGCTTTTGTTCTCTCATTTTTTGGATTACCGATTACTTCCTCGGCACTACCCTGCTCGACAATAACTCCACCATCCATAAATATTACCCTGTCTGCAACTTTTCTTGCAAAGTCGATTTCATGTGTAACTATAACCATTGTCATCTTCTCTGCGGCAAGGTCTTTTAATACTTTAAGAATTCCGGCTGTTATTTCCGGGTCAAGTGCCGATGTAGGCTCATCAAAAAACAGAATCTGCGGATTCATTGCCAGTGCCCTTGCAATGGCGACTCTTTGCTGCTGGCCTCCTGATAACTGGCTCGGATAACTGTCCTCTTTACTCTCAAGTCCAACTTTTTTAAGAAGTGCTCTTGCTGTCTTTTCTGCTTCTTCCTTTGACTTTCCCTGAACATGTACAGGTGCATCAATAATATTTTTCAATACTGTATAATGTGGAAAAAGATTGAAATTCTGAAACACAAGACCAAACTGGCTCTTCACTTCAAGCATTTCTTTCTTGCCAACATATGAAGTGTTCTCATCAGGTTTATTTGTTGTGGCATATTTTCCACCATAACAAAGAGTTCCTTTATCCATTGTTTCAAGAAGTGTGGCACATCTTAAAAATGTTGATTTTCCTGAACCTGAAGGTCCGATTATCGCCACTACTTCACCTTTATTAACATCTAACGAAATATCTTTAAGCACTTCAAGCCCGCCAAAGCTTTTCTGCACATTTTTCATTTCAAGCAGCTTCATATACTCATCCTTCCTGTGCATTTACACAATGCACATCTTAAATATTCACAAATAATCTTAATACTTCATTTTGTTTTCAAGTTTCTCCATGCCATATGCAACTACAAAGTTAAATATGTAATAGAAAAGACCTGCAACAAAAAGTGGCATAATGCTTGTCTGTGCTGCCGCAATCTGTTTTGCAAGTGTAAACATTTCTGTGTATGCAAGTGCAAATGCAAGCGATGTATCTTTTACAAGTGTAATTACTTCATTTGTAACCGGTGGAAGCACAATTTTTACCATCTGCGGAAAAATAATTCGTACAAATGTCTGTGTTCTTGAATAGCCAAGAACTGCTGCTGCCTCATACTGGCCTTTTGGAACCGCTTCTATTCCCGAGCGGTAAATCTCTGCAAAATATGCCGCATAATTAAGTGAAAATCCTATAATTACAGCGTAAAACCTGTAACTGTTAGAAAGTGACATTCCGAAAAGATAATACGGTCCGAAAAATACTACAAGAAGCTGCAGCATAAGCGGTGTGCCACGCATAATTGAAATATATATTCTTGCTATCCAGTTAAGTACTTTTAACTTTGAACGTCTTATAAATGTAATAACAAGTCCAAGCGGAAGTGAGAATATAAGTGTAAGCACAAATATTCCAAGTGATGCAAGCATTCCTGATAAAAGCTGTCTTAATATATCAAGCATATTGTCTAAAAATCCGGTTTTTTCTTTAACAGTATCCTCTGCTTTCATAACAGAATCTGTTCCCGGCTGTCCAAGACATGCAGACTCCTCAAGTCCCCATTTCTGAACAATTGAATCAAACGAGCCATCAGCAAGCATCTCTTCAAGTGTTTCCTGAACCTGATTTCTTAACTGCGTATTGCCCTTCTTAAAGCCGACACCATATTCCTCGCTTGAAACATGCTCGTTAAGAATTGTAAATGTATCACCACGCGACTCAACTTCATACTTTGCAACACCTATATCCATACATACCGCATCTGCAGAACCGGCATCAAGATTAAGAAATGCACTGTTGTAATCTCCAACCTGCTGAAGCGACTTAAAACTTGCTGCAAGCCTGATATTTTCCTCGTCGGCATCTTCTCCTGTAAATGCTGCAAGTGCTGATGAATCAGACTGTACTATAACATTTTTACCTGCAAGATCAGAAAGCTTTGTTATTCCTGAATTTTTCTTTACAACCACAACCTGTGAATTGTCTACATAAGCAGTTGACCACGTATATTCCTTTTCACGTCCGTCCATTGTAAAACCGTTCCAGATACAGTCAATCATACCTGAATTAAGTTCCATATCCTTGCTTTCCCATTCAATAGGCTGCTTTACAAGTGTCCAGCCATTTCTTGAACATACCTCTGCTGCAAGGTCAAGGTCAAATCCGACATACTCTCCGCTGTCATCTTTGTATCCATACGGTGGAAATTCCGCATCAAAACCTACCGTAAATGTATCCCCGCTGTTTTTTGCCACGTTGCTGTCATTCTTTTTACTGCCGCAGCCGGTAATCACACCTGCCATTACAGCTACAAGAGCCGCAGCCATAATAAGTTTTTTCAAAATCGCCTTCAATTTTTTTCTCCTTTATCAAAAACTATGAGAAATACTTCCCGTCGGCTTCCATAAACCGCCCTGTGCGTACATAAAATAAGCTGTGGCACTATACTGCCACAGCTGCCACCATTCAGATATTAATTATCTCCTAATACCTTTTTTGCTTCGTCATACGAATCCATATGTATGTATATATCACACTTCATATTCTTACTATTGTCCAGGAACTTCAGTAAGCCTGAATGCGTTTTCCATTTTTCATAATAGGAAATATTATTCTTCCGTAAGACCTTTTCTATCTTCTTGCATTCTTCAGGTGATACATCCGAACGCAGAACCCGCTCATTCGTACCAAATTCTGCCATATTAAAACGCCTCTTTCTCATTTATTGTTATTCAATAATAACATATT
>OOBP01000858.1_pt1 | contig 17743 bp, 19 predicted proteins | sample 1671681 | NCBI WGS metagenome assembly OOBP01 (sample SAMN06348181, study PRJEB24527) | human gut metagenome
CGAGGATTTTTTCATATTCTTTCAGGGCTTCCGGGTCACCGGCTTTCGCTGCTTCCTCAATCGCTCTGGCTTTCTCCTTTCTTTTCCGGTAGGATTTTTTATTGCTTTCCCTGTCACGTTCTCTTCGTGCTTTTTCTTTAGCAAGAATCTCCTCATACTGTTTTTGTGCCTCTTCATCCCCGGCTTCTGCAGCAGCCTTGATTATGGCTCTTTCCTCTTTCCGCTTCTGGGAAAACCTTCTGGCATTCGCCCTCTTTCTCTCCCGTTTTTCTTCCTCTTTATTTTTTTGTTGCTCTATCTGCCTTTTTCTATCCTGTTCCAGTTCTTCCTTGGAGATTGGAACCGGAAACTGACCGATAAAATTGAAATAAATATCAATCCGCTGTGTGCGTTCTGTTCCCCGTCCGCCTTCCGCTTCATGGACTGCGATTCTGTCTATAAACTCATAAAGCATTTGTGGTGTGATTTCATCAAAATCCTGATATTTCTTTACCAAACGGACAAAACAGGCTCCATTTTCTCTTGGTTCTTCCTTTTGCCGGAGTTCCTGTTCCATTTCTTCCACTTTTACTTCCAGTTCCTGCTGTTCGGCATCGTATTCCTTCATCATTCTCTCAAAATGCCTGTCCGGGATTTTCCCTGATACATTTCCTTCATAAAGGTTCTTTATCAGGGTATCCAGTTCCTGAATCCTGCTTTTCGCTGCCTTGATTTCCTTTTGGGACTCTTTTAAATATCTCACACTGTAGGTATCACTAAGCTGTCCGATCTGCTCCATAAATTCTTTCTGATTCGTCAGGACATATTTAGCAACCCTCCGGATGGCATCATCCACCAGCTGATCCAGTGAAGATGCTTTGATGAAATGGAACGTACACTCTTTGTATTTGTTTCCATAGGCAGAACAGGCAAAATTACTGTCGGAATCATAGACTTTCCCACTCTTTCTGTGCTGTGCCTCGGGACTTCGGTAACTCATCCTGCTGCCACAGTCAGCACAATATACAAGTCCGGAAAGCCGATGCTTATACGTTCCGTTGGCAACACGTTTGATTACCCTCTTTCTCAGCTTCTGTGCCTGATTCCATGTTTCTTCATCAATAATCGCATCATGGGTATTCTCAAAAATAATGAGTTCTTCCGGTCTGGCTTTTCTTCTTTTTTTGGTTTTGAAATTGTCACAGATTGTTTTTCCAAGAACCGTATGCCCCATATATTCCTGTTTGTCCAGAATACCGCTGACAGCAGTAGCATTCCATACATAAGGGTCATGGTAGCTGTGGTTCCTGCTGACTTCGCCATCCTCTGCACGTTCCAGATATGCAGACGGTATTAGAATATGCTCCTGTGTCATAACATCTGCGATCTGTGCCGGTCCGTTTCCTTCGATTGCAAGCTGGTAAATCCTGCGGACATTTCTGGCAGCCTCCTCGTCAATAATCAGATGGTTTTTATCCTCCGGATCATGTTTATATCCGTAAGGAATTGCTCCACTGCACCGCTTACCGGACTTCATCCTTGACTGGAAGATTGCCTTGATTTTTTTGCTGGTGTCTTTGGCATACCATTCATTCATGATATTCAGAAATGGAGTAAAGTCATTATCTGTAGGCACATCACTGTCAATACCGTTGTTGATGGCGATAAACCGGATTCCCTTTTCTGGAAACAGGATTTCCGTATAGTAACCAACTTTCAAATAATTTCTACCCAGTCGGCTCATATCCTTTACACAAATGGTATCAATCAGCCCTGCTTCCACATCTGCAATCATTTTCTGGAAACCCGGACGGTTAAAAGTGACACCACTATAGCCATCATCCGTATAATGCCGGATATTTTTCAGACCTTTTGCTTCTGCATATTCCTCCAGATACTGCTTCTGGTTCGTAATACTGTTGGATTCCCCCTGCAGTTCATCATCCTTAGATAGACGTTCATAGAGGGCTGTTAGTTTGTTTTTCTGCCGGCTCATTTTTTCACCTCCTTTCCCCGAAACCCTTGAAAATACAGGCAAATAAGCATTTTTTCGTTATGAAGAAACGTTTATTTCTCTGTACTTTACATATTAAACCCTTTGGGTCTGTCACCACATAGGAGCTGTGCATCTGCATCAGGTTTCCCCTTTTGGATAAGTCGGGTGACGATATTGTAAATTACCATTTGGGTCTGTCACCACATAGGAGCTGTGCATCTGCATCAGGTTCGGTTTCAGCCAGAAGCGGGTCTTGCCGGAACCGGAGCCACCGATCACCAGCACATTTTTGTTTCTGGCGGTCTTGGGGTCCTTGGGGCGGCTGTTCATGGTCAGGCTCTCGGTTTTAGTCAGAATCACATTGTTCTGGAACACCGGGTCGATGTAGGGTGCGATGTCCTCATGGGTGCCCCAGCGGGCGCTGCCATACTCCATACCGTGCCGGTACTTCTTGGCGTTCTTGCTTTTGAGATACACGGCCAATCGCAGGCCAGCGCCGCAGCACAGCCCCACCAGCAGGTCCAAAGGGTGCAGGCTGGGCCACCAGCTGGCCAGCGCCACCGGCAGCGTGGAGAAGAACGAGAGCATTTTTGCCGAAGCGTCCGCACCCACGGCCATCCGCCACGCTTCACCGAAGTTGGTGGAGAAAAGCCCCATCAGGATATACGGCAGGTTCAGCAAAATGAGCTTTTTGATGTTCAGCTGCTTTTTCATCGTTCCAGCTCCTTCCGCTTGTTCCGGTCCACGACGGCGTGTTTCACCAGCTCTTTGAACTGGCTCAGCTTTGCCAGCACGGACGGACGCTCTGTTTTCTGCGCCTTTCTGACCTTCTTGCCGGTGTACTCGGTAAAGGCAGCGGTCAGGGCATCCGCATCGCGGCCTTTGAAAAAGATCAGGTACTTGGGCGGGGAGCTGCTGCGGTCCTTCTTCACCGCATAGTCAACGCCGTATTTCCGGGCGATCTTTTCAAACTCCTTGATGGAGGGGTCGGTGATCTCGATGTTGGAAACGCCCTGATTCTGGCCGATCAGCTGCTTCACCGTCTGTTTGCCGTGGGGAATCACGGGGGTATCCCGGCTTTTCTGCTTTTGCAGCTTCTTTTCCTTGCGGTGGGCAAGGTACTTGGTGATGGCGGCTTTCATCAACCGCCCGGTAAACTTTGTTCCGCTGACTACCAGCGTCAAAGTCCTGTTTTCCACTTCCTCCTGCATAGGTCATCGCCTCCTTTCCACGGATTTTGCAGGGGTGGCACTTGATACTAAGGTGGGACCACCAGCCGCCGCAGCAGGTATTTCAGCATGGCAGGCTCCTTTCAGCGCAGCTGGTCGGAGCGGTCATAGTACAGATGGCCCTGGCGCACTTTGGCATGGCTGAGAATCTTGATGTGGCCCTTTTCCTGGTTCTCCAGGCTTTTCTGGTATCCGGCCTCCGTCAGAAACAGGCGGGTCCGTTCACCTTTCCAGCCCACCGGGGAATCGTCGGTCAGCACATCGAAGATAATCATGTGCCGGGTGTCCTCGGCAAACCGCTCCAAATCCATGTACTCATGGCCGTGGTAGTTCTGCGCCCCGGCTTTGAGGCGCATTTCCTCCATCAGCTGGCCCACGGTCTTACGCTCAGGCATGGCGTGCGCCTCCTTTCCCGCGTCCCTGGCCCTTCACGGCCAGGATACCGTCCATGGTGGTGGCGGTGATCCGCAGGCGCTCGGCGGTGGCAATGTCATTCTTCACGGTCTCGTCGATGCCGTGGCCGCAGACCACCAGCACATGGGACCGGCGCAGGTAGTCCCGCGCCATATCCAGCCCATCCTTGTGTTCCTGGGGAATCTCGTCTTTGAGGAAGGTAGGCAGGAACAGCACCGGGCAGATGGGCGAATACCCGGCATCGTACACCTGACGGCAGTAGGCCGCAGCGTTCTCGGCGTTCTCATACTGGCTGTTGCTCCAGGGAGCCGTAATGTAGGCAAGAGGTCGTTTCATGGCAAAATCCTTTCTCCCGGTGTTTTCGGGCAGCAGAAAAGCGGCTGTTTACCAGCCGCCTGCGTACATATCGTGGTTAACTTGTGCGGTGTAGTGGTTGCTGATCGTGGTCGGCGCATTAAACAGCACCGCAAGCAGATACTGCTTCATGTTGCGGATTTCGGTGGTATTGTTCCGCAGGCATTCCATGACAAACTCGATGTGGGAGCAATCCAGCTTCAAAAAACGGGAGCGGACCACCTCATGGGGGAAGTCGCTGCCAGCGATCCGGGTGGTTTTCCGCTTGGCGCAGACGGTCTCCACCATCAGCTCCACAATCTCGTCCAGATCCTCCCGATAGGTGGTAAACTCCCGGCACAGGTGGTCATACTCGATGTTCTCCAGAATCAAATCCCGATAACTTTCCATCTCTGAGACAGACATCGCATCCCTTCCTTTCCGTTCCGGCAGCTGTGCTGCCGCTGGCTCCCGGAAGGGAATGGAATCGGTACTTGCTCCCTGAGTAATTGATTTTTGAGTATTTGATTTCTCTATATTTAATTCTGCGGGCTTTTCCGTATCCGGTTTATCCAGATACGGGTTTTCCGTATCTGGTGAAGCCATATCCGGCTGGGGCGTATCCGGGTTCTTCGGCTGTGGCTGCTCATATATGACATACTCCGTATCACTGATGCGTCCCTGGCGGTCACGCAGTTTGTGCCGCACAATGTAACCGGCAGCCTCCAATTCCCGCAACGCAGCGCCTATGGCATCCACGCCCTCCTTACAAATCTTTGCAAGACCACGGGTGGTGTAATTCCAGTCCTCTGGCAAAGACAGCATCATGGAAAGCAGCCCCTTGGCTTTTAACGACAGATTTGCATTTCGTAAATGATGATTGCTCATCACGGTATAATCACGGGTCCGTTCAATGCGAAAAACGGCCATCGACCTCACTCCTTCCGAATTTTGGGTACAAAAAACCGCAATCCTCATTCCAAAGAATTGCGGTGTTCAACACTTTTCAAATTTTCTTGCATAAAACCAAAACAGCGGCTTTTGAAGACGCGCCTCTGTAAATGGCTCCTCCTGGGCGAAAGGAAGTGTTTGCATCACGCGGTCAATATCCGTTGTATCCATGTCATGCTGAGATTTGCAATCTTCCCGGATTGCTTCTTGAATTTCCTTTACCGTACACATAGTCATTCCTTTCCTTTCGTTGTATGGGTTTATGAGCGGCGGCGTTTTCCCGGTTTGAAATCGAGGATATGTCCCTCAATCACACGAGCGTAACGCTTGATCTTGATCTCCCGACGCTGCTGGCTTTGCAGGGCGGCCTGATACCTGTCCTCAGTCAAAAACAGTCGTATTTCCTCTCCGGGGCTACCGTAAGCTGTGCTGGGACGCAGGACGGAAAACTCAATCATCCAGCGGGTGTTATCCCAAAACCTCTCTACGGCGAGAATGTTGTGTCCTTTCAGCTCACGGGCTGAAATATCCCTCATAGGCGGCTCCTTTCATCGTTCCTGGTCTCTCTGGCGCTTCTTCTGCCACGCCTCCAGCAGTTTGATAATGGTTTCCTGCATCCGCTGGGGCGTATAGCTTTTGGGGAAATACTTCCGCAGGGTGTCGGAGGTGAAAGTCACTTTGTCGAGATCACTTTTCTTTTCCTCACCCATGATGACGCGCATCATATCGAGGGTCAGATGTCCCTCCTGGCTGTATTTCTTGAGTCGCTGAGCCTGGGAGAGAGAGGGGGTAGCCTGTTCGCTGTCCATCGCGTCCAGCAAATCCCGCTGTTCTTCTTTTTTGAGAAAGGACAGCTCATAAGCCGGATTGAGGGCGATTTTCTTTTCATCGACCATATCCAGCAGTTCGGGAATCAGCTCCGTCAGGCGGATATAGCGCTGCACCTGGTTCCTACTCGAACCAGCCTGCTGCGCCAACAATTCATCTGCACGCAACTTCGTCCCAAGTTGGGACGAAGTTAAGTCCCCCCGTGCGCCTTGGTGTTTCATAGCCTCCAGCTTCATCTTGTAAGCAAAGGCCCTTTCGCTGGGGAGCAGGCTTTCACGTTGTAAGTTGCTGTCCACCATGATGATAGTGGCAGCATCATCGTCCAGGTCTCGGACAATGACAGGCATGGTTTCTTTCTCGGCCAGCTCACTGGCCCGGTGCCGCCTGTGACCGGCAACCAGCTCATAGCCGCCCTCCGGGTCCGGGCGGGCGATCGCCGGAACCAGAACACCATACTGCCGAACGCTGTCGGCGGTCTCCATCATGGCCTCGTCATCCTTGACTTTGAAGGGATGCCCCTTAAATGGGTGCAGCTCAGACAGCGGAATTTCCTGTATCTTCTCCAGCTTGGCATCCTGGCGGCTTTCCTCGGTGGAAAACAAATCATCGTATGGAGCCAGCTCTACTTTTTTCGCGCTGCTTTTCAAGTTTTATCACCTCCTTGGTCAGATTCTTATAGCCCTCGGCCACCTTGCCATTAGGGTCATGGGCAAAAATGCTTTTGCCCTCGGCGCTGATCTCCTTTGCCCGGACAGAATGGGGAATCTCGGTGCCGAACACCTTGATTTTGCTGCCATAGGTCTCCCGCAGCAGGGCGGCAATCTCCTTGGCGAAGTTGGTGCGGTTGTCCACCATCGTCAGCAATATGCCGTCGATCTGGAGCTTGGGGTTGATCTGCCGCTTCACCTTGTTTACGGTCTGGAGCAGCTGTTCCAGGCCCTTGGCGGGCAGGTACTCCGCCTGAACGGGGATTATGACCCTGTTGGCGGCGGCCAGGGCGTTGACCGTGAGCATACCCAGGGATGGCTGGCAGTCAATCAGGATATGGGAATACTGTCCCTTGAGCGTGTCCAGATACTGCCGCAGGATGGTCTCTCGGCTCATGGCGTTCACCAGGGAGACCTCCATGCCGGAGAGCTGGATGTCTGCGGGCATCAGGTCAACGCCCTCCGGGTGGTGCAGGATACCCTCGCCGGGGCGCAGCGGCTCGTCCATCAGGATACGGCCCATCGCGTCGGACAGGGTAAAGGGCAGCTTGTCCGGCTGGGGGTGGCCCAGGCTGATGGTCAGGCTGCCTTGCGGGTCCCCGTCGATCAGCAGCACTTTCTTTCCGGCCTGCGCCAGCCCAATCCCCAGGTTCGCGCAGGTGGTTGTCTTGCCAACGCCGCCTTTCTGGTTGGCGATGGCGATGATTTGCGTGTTCAATGACTTCACCTCATTTCTGAATTGTTCTATGGCTTCTGGAAATAGAAAAAGCCGCCACTTCAAAAATTGAAAGTGACGGCCTTTTCTTATCCCGGAATGAAATTCCCCGGAAACGCAAAAAGCGCCCAGTAGAAAATACTGAGCGCTTGGCGATTAGATTTATTCTCTTTTGTTCAAATTAGGTCAAATTCAGACAAACCGTTTTCACGAAAAAGGTCTCTTGGAGATGTATAAATAAACATCCCCTTGGCATCCCAAAATCGCGTCTCGGTTGTCCTATTTTTTAACCCATAAGCCCTCTTTTTGGGGTGGTTGTCCACCATTTAACCCATAGAAAACGGGTTAAAAGAGGCTTCGTTCTGTCAAATTGCGTCAAACCATTTGAAAAGGAAAAACCCCGGAAACCGCGTAGTTCCGGGGTTTTTGACCACTTTTGATAAAGTTTAGCGCTTGCTGAACTGCGGAGCGCGACGGGCAGCCTTGAGGCCGTACTTCTTACGCTCCTTCATACGAGGATCGCGGGTCAGGAAACCGGCAGCCTTCAGGGCGGGACGGTACTCCTCGTTGGCCAGCAGCAGGGCGCGGGCCACACCGTGACGGATGGCGCCGGCCTGGCCGGTCACGCCGCCGCCGGTGACGGTGGCAACGATGTCGACCTTGCCCAGAGTGTCGGTGGTAGCCAGGGGCTGACGGACCAGCAGCTTCAGGGTCTCCAGGCCGAAGTAGTCGTCGATGTCACGGCCGTTGATGGTGATAGCGCCAGTGCCGTTGGGGAACAGGTGCACACGGGCCACGGAGGACTTCCGGCGGCCGGTGCCATAGAAATAAGGCTTCTTGCTCTTATACATGATCGTCTACCTCCTGCTTACTCAGCGTCCCAGATCTCGGGCTTCTGGGCAGCGTGCTCGTGCTCGCCGCCGCGATAGATCTTCAGGCGGGTCAGGGCACTGTTGGAAAGGGAGTTCTTGGGCAGCATACCCTTCACAGCCAGCTTCATGGCCAGCTCGGGGCGCTCGTTCATCAGGGTGCGGTACTTGACTTCCTTCAGTCCGCCAACCCAGCCGGAGTGACGGCGATAGTACTTCTGATCCAGCTTCTTGCCGGTCAGCACGGCCTTGTCAGCGTTGATGACGATAACAAAGTCGCCGCAGTCAGCGTTGGGGGTGAACTCAGGCTTATTCTTGCCGCGCAGCAGGTTGGCGGCAATGACAGCGGTCTTGCCCAGGGGCTTGTTGGCAGCGTCAACGACGTACCACTTGCGCTCGATGTTCCCCTTGGTGGCCATAAAAGTGGACATAGGTGAAACCTCCATTTTTCATCAGCTTATGGTGAACAAAGTTGATTTGTGACAAAATCAGCTGCTCCGCTGTACAAACGGAACGTTTTGTATTATAGTATTTGGGCACCCCGGTGTCAACGGGTTTTTTGCTGTTTTTTCTTTCAGCCTTTCTAATCTCTCGTATTCTCTCGTTTTCTCATGTTTTCTCTTGAAATCTAACTTTCGATTTACGTTTTATTTTTCTCAAAACGTTGAAAAACCCTGGGTTTTCCCCCGGAAGGAGACAGAAATGAACCGGATTTTATCCCTGGTCCGCCGCTGTGTGGAGGACTACGACATGATCGCCCCCAACGACCGCGTGGCCGTGGGCGTTTCGGGAGGAAAGGACTCCCTGATGCTGCTCACCGCCCTGGCCAAGCTGCGGGAATTTTACCCCATCCCCTTCACGGTGGAGGCCATCACCCTGGACATGGGCCACGCCGACGGCCGCCCTGGCATGGACTTTACCCCCGTGGCCAAGTACTGCGAGGAGCTGGGCGTTCCCTACACCCTGATCCCCAGCGAGATCCACCACATTATTTTTGATGTGCGCAAGGAGAAGAACCCCTGCTCCATGTGCGCCAAAATGCGCCGGGGCGCTCTGCACAACGCCATGAAAGAGCGGGGCATCACCAAGATCGCCCTGGGGCACCACTACGACGACGCGGTGGAAACCCTCTTCATGTCCCTGATTTTCGAGGGCCGCCTGTCCTGCTTCCAGCCGGTGACCTGGCTGGACCGCATGGGCATCTCCCAGATCCGCCCCATGCTCTACTGCGGGGAGCAGATGGTACGCCACACCGCCCAGCGGCTGAACCTGCCCGTGGTGGAAAACCCCTGCCCCGCCAACGGCAACACCAAGCGCCAGGAGATCAAGGAGCTGATCTACGAGCTCAACGGCCGCTACCCCGGTTTGAAATCCAGAGCCTTTGGAGCCATGCAACGTCTGCCCCTCCCCGCCTGGGGTCCTGTGGAGCACCGCAGACGGCCTCTGCCCGAGGAACCGGAGGATTTTCAGTAAAAATGACCGAAGAAAATTCCCGTTTTTGCTGGAATCCAGGAAAACAGGGTGCTATAATGTGACGGAACGTGGAACAATACTTTGATACAGCGCGAGGGTTCCCCCGCCTGAGAGGAGTCGAATTGATATGAGCGAAGAGACCATTTACAGCGCCAACCCGGGCAAAAACCTGGTCCGTACCGTGGACGGCGTGGATTATCAGCGCATTCCCATTAAAACCCATCTGATCACCAAGGCGGACAAGATGGAGGACGTGGTGTGCCAGTACGCCAAGGACAAGATGCAGGCGGGCGACATCCTGTTTATCTCCGAGAAGGCCGTGGCCTGCACCCAGAGTCGCGCCATTCCCATGGAGGACATCAAGCCCCGCAAGCTGGCCGTCACCCTCAGCCGCTACGTGACCAAGACCCCCGCCGGCATCGGCCTGGGCATCCCCGAGACCATGGAGATGGCCCTGCAGGAGTGCGGCACCCCCCGCATCCTCTTCGCCGCCTTCTGCAGCGTGATCGGCAAGATTCTGCGCCAGAAGGGCTGGTTCTACATTGTGGCCGGTCCCAAGGCCCGGGGCATCGACGGTCCCACCGAGGGCACCATCCCCCCCTATGACCACTATGTGGTTCTGACCCCCGCCGACCCCATGGGCACCTCCAAGAAGCTGGCCGCTGCCCTGGGTCACCCCGTGGCCATCGTGGACATCAACGACCTGGGCGCCAACATCCTGGGCTTCTCCGAGAAGGAGCCCTCCATGGACCAGATCGCCAAGATCCTGGGGGACAACCCCCTGGGCCAGTCCAGCGAGTCCACCCCCATGGGCATCATCCGCAAGGTCTGAGTTTTCTCCGCACTTCCCGCCCGCTGGCTCTGCCGGCGGGCTTTTTTCTGCCCTGACCCGTTCTAAAGGGCTCCTCTCCCGGCATATCCTCCTCTTTGGAAACACTGCAGGCTCCTCACGGTGGGTTTTCTCCCTTTTTTGCAGGTTTCCTCCTGCATTTTCTTTTTCTAGCTAACGCATTGCTTTGTTGTTGTATATTTACTACAAATTATCTCCGCCATTTTGTGTATTTCATTGTGATATCATCAGAAATATCCCAGTTACAGGAAATTTTTTCGTCTTGTCCATTACCTTTCTTCATAATAAACTTGAAAAAACAGAATATCACAGCCATGGAAAGCCGGATTTTTCAGGCTTTTTTCTCGAAATGCAGGATATTTTTATTAAACTTGCAAATCATAAAAACCGATGCTATAATCTGGAACACAAAACACCCCGCGCTTCAGGGAGAAATAAGGAGAGGATCATTCATGGCAATCAAGAACGCGTATTTGAACAATGTCTATCAAGATGTGGCCAACCGTTACAGTGAGCAGAAAGAATTCCTCCAGGCCGTGCAGGAGGTCCTTACCTCTCTGGAGCCCGTTTTTGACCGCAAGCCCGAGCTGGCCGACATGGGCATCATCGAGCGCCTGGTGGAGCCCGAGCGCAGCCTGCTCTTCCGGGTATCCTGGGTGGACGACCAGGGCAAGATCCAGGTCAACCGGGGCTACCGGGTGCAGTTCTCCACCTCCATCGGCCCCTCCAAGGGCGGCCTGCGGTTCCACCCCAGCGTGAACCTGTCGGTGATCAAGTTCCTGGGCTTTGAGCAGATCTTCAAAAACTCCCTCACCGGCCTGCCTATGGGCGGCGGCAAGGGCGGCTCCGACTTTGACCCCAAGGGCAAGAGCAACAACGAGATCATGCGCTTCTGCCAGTCCTTCATGATCGAGCTGCAGCGCCACATCGGCCCCGACACCGACGTACCCGCCGGCGACATGGGCGTGGGCAGCCGGGAGATCGGCTACATGTTCGGCCAGTACAAGCGCATCCGCAACGAGTTCAACGGCGTCCTCACCGGCAAGGACCCCAGCTCCGGCGGCTCCCTGGCCCGCCCCGAGGCCACCGGCTTCGGCCTGTGCTACTTCACCCAGGAGATGCTCCAGGAGCGCAACACCTCCTTCCAGGGCAAGCGGGTGGTCATCTCCGGTTCGGGCAACGTGGCCACCTACGCCAACCAGAAGGCCACCCAGCTGGGGGCCAAGGTGGTGGCCATGAGCGACTCCAACGGCTATATCGTGGACGAAAACGGCATCGACTTCCGCACCATCCAGCTCATCAAGGAGGTCAACCGGGCCCGCATCAAGACCTATCTGGATTACGTGCCCACCGCCAAGTATGTGGAGGACCCCAGAGGCATCTGGACCATCCCCTGTGACATCGCCCTTCCCTGCGCCACCCAGAACGAGCTGCCCATTGAGGGGGCCCGGGCGCTGAAGGAAAACGGCTGCATCGCCGTGGCCGAGGGCGCCAACATGCCCACCACCCTGGAAGCCACCAAGTACCTCCAGGACAACGGCATCCTCTTTGGCCCCGCCAAGGCGGCCAACGCCGGCGGCGTGGCGGTCTCCGGTTTGGAGATGACCCAGAACTCCATGCGCATGCCCTGGAGCTTTGAGGAGGTAGACGAGCACCTGAAGCAGATCATGGTGAACATCTATCACAACATCGATCGGGCCGCCAAGGATTACGGCGCGCCGGGCAACCTGGTGATGGGCGCCAACATCGCCGGATTTGAAAAGGTGTGCAAGGCCATGATCTGGCAGGGCGTCTCCTTCTAAAAAATATCAAAAAAATTCCCCGGTCCAAAGACCGGGGAATTTTTTATGCTTTTTTACACCATCAGGCTGCAAACCAGCTGGGCGTACTCGGCGGGGTCCTCCAGGGGCAGGTCGGCCAGCAGCAGAGCCTGACCATAGAGCAGCTTGGCGTACTGCTCCACCTTCTCCTGGTTTCCGGCCTCCACGGCCTGCTTCAGGGCAGCATAGGGAGCGGAGTCAGCGTTGAGCTCCAGCACCCGCTCCGCCTTCATGTGCTCGCCGCCCTCCAGCTTGCGCATGTAGCGCTCCATCTCCAGGGAGACAGGGCCGTCAGCGGACAGGCACACAGCGCCGGACTTCAGGATCTTGGAGATGCGGACCTCCTTCACCTGGTCGCCCAGGGCCTTCTTCACGGCCTCAAGGACTTCCTTGCCGGCCTCGGCCTTCTCCTCGGCCTGCTTCTTCTCCTCCTCAGTCTGGGGCAGAGCGTCCTCGGCGGTGGCGGACTTGAACTTCTTGCCGTCGATCTCGCCCAGAGCCTGCATGACGAAGTCGTCCACGTCCTCGGTGCAGTAGAGGATCTCGTAGCCCTTGTCCAGGATGCGCTCCACCTGGGGCAGCTTTGCGATCTTCTCCACGCTCTCGCCGCAGGCATAGTAGTAATAGGGCTGGTCCTCAGGCATGCGGTCCTTGTAAGCGGCCAAGGTGGTGTTCTTACCCTCCTTGGAGGACCAGAACAGCAGCAGGTCCTGGAGCATCTCCTTGTGGGCGCCGTACTCGGCCACCACGCCGTACTTGATCTGGTTGCCGAAGGCGGCCCAGAACTTCTCGTACTTCTCGGGCTGGTCCTTCTGCATCTTCAGCAGTTCGGCCTTGATCTTCTTCTCCAGGGCCTTGGCGATGACGCTGAGCTGACGGGTGTGCTGGAGAACCTCACGGCTGATGTTCAGGGAGAAGTCGGCGGAGTCCACCACGCCCCGGACAAAGCGGAAGTGGTCGGGCAGCAGGTCGGCACACTTGTCCATGATGAGCACGCCGGAGGAGTAGAGCTGCAGGCCCTTCTGATACTCCCGGGTGTAGAAGTCGTAGGGGGCCTTTTCGGGGATATACAGCAGAGCCTTGTAGGTCACCGCACCCTCAGCGCTGGTGTGGATGACGGCCAGGGGGTCCTGCCAGTCCATGAACTTCTCCTTATAAAAGGCGTTGTACTCCTCGTCCTTCACCTGGGCCTTGGGACGCTGCCACAGGGGTACCATGGAGTTGATGGTCTTCCACTCCTTCACAGTCTCCCACTCGGGCTTGTAGTCCTCCCCGGCGTCGGCGGGCTTCTCCTTCTGGCGGTAGTCCTCCACCTCCATGACAATGGGGTAACGGATGTAGTCGGAGTACTTCTTAATGAGCTCCTGGAGCTTGTAGGTCTCCAGATACTGGTCGTAGTCCTCCTCGTCGGCGTTGGGCTTGATGTGCATGATGACGTCGGTGCCCACAGTGTCCTTCTCGCACTCGGTCACAGTGTAGCCGTCGGCGCCGTCGGACTCCCACTGATAAGCCTGGTCGCTGCCGTAGGCCTTGGAAATGACGGTGACATGGTCGGCCACCATGAAGGCGGAGTAGAAGCCCACGCCGAACTGGCCGATGACGTCCACCTCTCCGGCCTTCTCATCCTGGGCCAGGTCCTTCTTGAACTGGAAGGAACCGCTGTGGGCGATGGTGCCCAGGTTGCCCTCCAGATCCTCCTTGCTCATGCCCACGCCGTTGTCGGAGACGGTGAGAGTGCGCTGCTCCTTGTCAGGGGCAATGGTGATCTTCAGGGCGCTGCGGTCCACGGGGACCTGGTCGTCGGTGAGGGCCTTGTAGGCCAGCTTGTCCTCGGCATCACTGGCGTTGGAGATGAGCTCCCGGAGGAAAATCTCCTTGTGGGTGTAGATCGAGTTGATCATCAGGTCCAGCAGACGCTTGGACTCCGCTTTGAATTGCTTCTTTGCCATGATAATTGCCTCCGTATATGAAAACTTGTTGTAAACAAAAAAATCGTTAGCACTCATTTTCTCTGAGTGCTAACGATATGATAGCGCAACCCCGTTCAAAATGCAAGGGGGTTCATAATTTTTTTACACTTTCCAACTGAGAGTGCCAATCAGGCCTGTTCCTCCAGCTTGCGGGGGTCGGGCAGGTCGATGTAGGTGGGCTCGTGGCCCACCGCCTGGACATATTTCAGCAGGTCCTCTTTGTGCAGGCGGATGGTGGAGGTGGAGATACCGGGGTGGCCGGAGATGTACTCGTCGGCCATGAGGTCCCGGTCGATGACCAGCTTGACTTTGTGTTCCTTGTCAAAGAGGAGCTCCAGAGCGGAGACAGAGCCGGGAATGGTGGCAAGGTAGTCCCGCATGTGGTTCTCGTCGGCAAAGGAGAGCCGGGAGCAGCCCAGCTGGGCGGAGAGAAACTTGGTCTTAAAGGGTTTGTCTCCGGGCATCATCAGCAGATAAAATTCCGTCTGCTGGCGGTTGCACAAAAACAGGTTCTTGCAGATCTTTGCTCCCAGGATGGACTCAATTTTCAGACAGTCCTCCATGGTGTCGGCGTGGTCGTGGTCCACCCGGGCAAAGTCGATCCCCAGCTCCTCCAGCTTATCGTATACGGCCTCCTCCTGGGGGATGCGCTGGTCGGAAGGGCGGCCGGTGTGGCAGACAGGGTCAATATACATGGAGCACACTCCTTTATCCACATTTTGTCTCATCATAGCACAGAAAAAGCCTGTGGGACAAGTCCCCCTTGCGGGATTTTTCCCCGGGGATTACAATGGAGAAAACCCACTGGCAGGAGGCGGCTATGAAGATCTATCGCATCGATCAAACCCTTATTTCTCTGGAGCAGATGCCTCAGGAGGGTAACGGCACCCTGGTGCTGCTCACCTCGGAGGAGCTGGACAAGAACCCTTCTCTGGCCGGTCTGGAGGGCATTTTACGCCACACGCCGCCGGCCCGGGACGCCCGGAGCTGCAAAGGTGAGTGGCGCCGGGGCTGCCTGTGCGGGACGGTGACCACGCCCCGGCACACCCGCACCGGGGAGACCATCGCCTTCGGCTACCTGCTCACCGGGACCCAGGTGGTGCTGTGCGACGACAGTGGAGCGGCCCATACCATGGTGCAGCATCTGGTGCGGGAAAAGCGGCCCATGCAGCATAGTCCAAGCCGCTTTTTCTATGAATTTCTCACCCTGCTCATGGCCAAGGACCCCCGGCACCTGGAAAGTCTGGAGGACCGCCTGGTGGAGCTGGAGGAGGCGGTGATGGAGGGCAATCTGGACCACTTCAACCGCCCCATGAACGACCTGCGCAAAGAGGTGCTGGGCTGGATGCGGTACTACGGGCAGCTCAACAACATGTTCCACGCCCTGGGGGAGGACCCGGACGGGCTGTTCCCGCCGGGAGAAGCCCAGCTGCTGCGGCTGCTGGAGCAGCGCACCGGGCGGCTGCGGGAGGAGACCCAGCTGCTGCGGGAATACTGCCTTCAGGTGCGGGAGCTGTTCCAGTCGGAAATCGACATCCGGCAAAACCGCATTATGAAAATCCTCACCATCGTGACCACCATCTTCCTGCCCCTGTCCCTGGTGGCCGGATGGTACGGCATGAACTTTGTGGGTATGCCGGAGCTGGGTTGGAAATACGGCTACCCGGCTGTCATCGCCTTCAGCGTGCTGGTAGTCCTTATCAGCCTGTGGATCATGAAGAAGAAAAAATTCTGGTAAACAGCAAGAAAGCCGCCCGGGCGCGCTGTGTGCGCTCGGACGGCTTGTATTTTGCCTTCGAAGCAAAGCGAAGCTTTGCGCAAAGTTCTTTGCCCAGCTTTCTTTCAAGAAAGCTGGTTAATTCTTCAGGCTCTGCATGGGGGCAGGAATCCGGCCGCCACGGTCCACAAAAGCCTTGGCCGAGAAGGGATGCACCGGCTGCACGGGGGCGGCGCCCAGCAGGCCGCCGAACTCCACCATGTCGCCCACCTTCTTGCCGGGGGCGGGGATGATGCGCACGGCGGTGGTCTTGGTGTTCACCATGCCGATGGCCGCCTCGTCGGCGATAATGGCGGAAATGGTCTCAGCCGTGGTATCCCCAGGCACGGCGATCATGTCCAGACCCACGGAGCACACGCAGGTCATAGCCTCCAGCTTGTCCAGGGTCAGGGCGCCGGAGGAGGCGGCGGCGATCATGCCCTCGTCCTCACTGACAGGAATGAAAGCACCGCTCAGGCCACCCACGTGGGAGGAGGCCATGACGCCGCCCTTCTTCACCGCGTCGTTGAGCAGGGCCAGAGCCGCGGTAGTACCGTGGGTGCCGCAGACCTCCAGGCCCATCTCCTCCAGGATGCGGGCTACGCTGTCGCCGATGGCGGGGGTGGGAGCCAGGGACAGGTCCACGATGCCGAAGGGGGTGTCCAGACGGCGGGAGGCCTCCTGAGCCACCAGCTGACCCATGCGGGTAATGCGGAAGGCGGTCTTCTTGATGGTCTCAGCCACCACGTCGAAGGGCTGTCCCTTCACGCTCTGGAGGGCGTGATACACCACGCCGGGGCCGGAGACGCCCACGTTGATGACCCGCTCGGGCTCGCCCACGCCGTGGAAGGCGCCGGCCATGAAGGGGTTGTCCTCCACGGCGTTGCAGAACACCACCAGCTTGGCGCATCCGAAGCCGCCCTGGTCGGCGGTGCGCTGGGCCAGGTCCTTGATGGTGCGGCCCATGAGGGCCACGGCGTCCATGTCGATGCCCGCCTTGGTGGAGCCCACGTTGACGCTGGAGCACACCAAGTCGGTGGTGGAGAGGGCCTCAGGGATGGAGGCGATGAGGTTGCGGTCGGCCTCGGTCATGCCCTTCTGCACCAGGGCTGAGAAACCGCCGATGAAGTTGACGCCGGTGGTCTTGGCGGCCTTGTCCAGGGCCACGGCGAAGGGGGCGTAGTTCTTGGTCTCCGCCGCCGCGGCCACCAGGGCGATGGGAGTGACAGAGATACGCTTGTTGACGATGGGAATGCCGAACTCCTTCTCAATGGCCTCGCCGGTGGCCACCAGGTTCTCGGCGTAGCGGGTGATCTTGTCGTAAATGGCGTCGCAGGCCGCCTTGTGGTCGCTGCGGGCGCAGGACAGCAGGGAGATCCCCATGGTGATGGTGCGCACATCCAGGTGCTGCTGGTCGATCATCTGGATGGTCTGCATGATTTCATTCTGGTTGAGCATGGTCATCCTCCTAAAAGGTGGTGTGGAACTGGTGTCACGCTGCGGATTGGGCACGCGGCCGGCTCGACAACTCCGCCGACTTCGGGCAGACCCGGCGCCGCTGACCGCGTCCCCTGGGCTCTGCCCATCCGCTCTGGAGTCTGTCTCACCTGCGTGCTTATCCTCCACGCTTAGATGCGGTGCATGGCATTGAAGATATCTTCTCTCTGGATGCGGATGGACAGGCCCCGCTCCTCTCCGGCCTTGGACATGATGTCGGACAGCTCGCCGATGGACAGCTCGCAGGCGCTGAGGTCCACCAGCATGACCATGGTGAAGTACTCCTGCAGAATGGTCTGGTTGATGTCCAGGATGTTGATGTTGTGCTGGGCCAGCAGGGCGCAGACGGCGGCAGT
>OOBP01000860.1_pt1 | contig 17699 bp, 16 predicted proteins | sample 1671681 | NCBI WGS metagenome assembly OOBP01 (sample SAMN06348181, study PRJEB24527) | human gut metagenome
TTCGTAAAGGGTCAATGCCCATTAGTAGAGGTACTTGACGGTGTAGTTCTTGCCGTCGCCGATGTACTGCATGATGGAAGCGCTCTGCTTGCCGGTGGAGGCGAAGGTGGGGTCCATGCGCTGCCAGCTGGTGCCGTTGAAGTAGATGGCGCCGTCCACCCAGCCGGTGCCCTCAGACCACACGCTGATCCAGGCGTGGTAGGCGGTGCCGGCGTAGCCCACCACCAGCTTGCAGGGCACGCCCTGGCTGCGGAGCATGCCGGTCATCAGAGCGGCGTAGTCAAAGCAGATGCCGGTCTTCTTCTCCAGCACGGTATCCAGCACGGGCAGGTAGCCGCTCTGCACGGTGGAAGCCAGCTTGTAGTCATAGGTCATGTTCTTGACCACGTAGTTGTAGATGAGCTCCACCTTCTTCAGGGGATCGGTGGTGCCGCCCGCCAGCTCCTGAGCCTTGGCGATGGTCTTGGGGGCGTTCTCATAGTTGACGTACTGGTTGGGACGCAGGAAGGGGGCAAACTCGTCGGTGAGGGTGACGGACATCTCCTGGGAGAGCACGGTGGCGTACTTGGTGCCGCTGGTGTTCTCATAGACCACTACCTTGTAGGTGCCGCTGCCGTCGGACAGGGGGAAGGTGGTCCAGGACTGGCCCTGGGTCAGGTTGTAGGTATAGGTGGTGGTGGGGCCCTTCACCTGGACCTTCAGGCGCTTGTCGGTGGCAGCCACAAAGCGCACCATGACGTAGCCGTCCTTGGTGTTGGAGTAGTCGATCTCGGCCTTGTTGTTCTTCTTCACCTGAGTGCCGGAGGCCACAGGGGTGAGCATGGTGGACACGGCGGGAACGGCGGTCATGGCCACGGCCTCATCCTCCAGATTCACATCCTCGCCCAGGGCCACCTCATCCAGAAAAGCCTCCTCATCGCTGCCCAGGGACTGGTCGCCCTGAGAGCCGGACTGGGACGCGCTGGAGCTCTGGGACTGGGAAGTGGACTGGCTCACGGCGGCATTTCCGCCGCAGCCGGCCAGCAGAACCAGGGCCAGAGTGGCGGGCAGCAGACGCTTCAAGATTTCATTCATAGGGATTTCCTCCTTCTTTCAGGCTGAGTACACCGCTGTTTCCAGCGGGAGAGAGTCTTTTTTCTTGTATCCTTAGTATACCAGCTTCTTCCGGAAAAGGAAAGTACTTTTTTCGTGTTCTCTCTCATTTTTTATATTTTTATGTAACTTGTTTGGAAACTCCATTGCATATCCGACGCTTGTGTGTTATCTTTATAAATAATGTAGTGGTATCCCGCAATACGGCTGTTTCCAGCCGCTGCTTATCTCAGGAGGTGTATACCGTGGACCAGTTATCCCTTCAGGTTCGGATGCTGGGAGAGTTCTCCATTTCCCAGGGGGATCGAAAGATCAACGACAGCGATAACCGTTCCCGAAAGGTCTGGCTGCTGCTGGCATACATGATCTACTGCCGCCAGCGTACCATTTCCCAGGAGGAGCTCATCGCCCTGCTGTGGGGAGACGAAGAACGCAGTTCCAACCCCGTCAACGCCCTGAAAACCATGTTCCACCGGGTACGCACCACCCTGAACCAGTTGGACGAGAGCGCGGGGCACAGTCTCATCATCCGCCGGGACGGCAACTACGCCTGGAACCCCCAGGTCCCCTTCTTCTTTGATGTGGACGAGTTTGAAACCCTCTGCCGCCGGGGAGCCGCCGCCGAGGATTCCGACCAGCGCCTGGCCTGCTATCTCCAGGCCCTGGACCTGTACCAGGGAGATTTCCTGTCCAAGCTCAGCGCCGAGCCCTGGGTGGTGCCCATCTCCGCCTATTTCCACAACCTGTTTGTGGGGGCGGCTCAGGAGGCCCTGGAGCTGCTGGAGAGCAAGCAGCGCTTTGACCAGGCCATCGCCGTGTGCCGCTCCACCCTGGAGCTGGAACCCTACAACGAGGAGATCTACCAGCATCTCATGCGGGACCTGATGGAGACCGGAGACCACCGGGAGGCCGCCTCCGTGTACGAGAACATGAGCCAGCTGCTCTTCTCCACCTTCGGCATCCTGCCCTCCCCCGAGACCACCGCCATCTACCGGGAGGCCACCCGCACCTTCAACGACCGGGCCATCTCCCCCCTCACCCTGCGGGAACAGCTGCGGGAGCAGGGAGAATCCCGGGGCGCCCTGCTGTGCGACTACGACTTCTTCACCGTGATCTACCAGGCGGAGGCCCGGGCCATCGCCCGCAGCGGCGACGCGGTACATATCGGCCTTCTCTCCGTCACGGGAGAGAAGGGGGACGAGCTGCCCAAGCGCAGCCTGGACCGGTGCATGGATAACCTGCGGGAGCTGGTGCGCATGAACCTGCGCAAGGGCGACGTGGCCGCCCGGTGCAGCGTGTCCCAGTACATCATCATGCTGCCCCAGGCCAACTATGAAAACAGCTGCATGGTCATGGACCGCATCATCACCACCTTCTGCCGCCAGTATCCCCACTCCCCCGCCCGGCTGCAATACGCGGTGCTGCCCATGGAGCCCAACATCTAAACTCACAAAAAGGACCCCGTCCCTGCAAGGGACGGGGTCCTTTCCTTATTAATAAGAGAAATAGTAGCGGTCGGCCCGGGGCAGGTTCATGTCCTCCAGGGTCAGGTCCCGGGTGTAGGGATTGACCAGCTGGTTCACCCGCTCCACCGTGGTGGCCTCGTCCAGCTCCATGCACCAGGAGGAGGCGGCGTAGTAGGAGTCGCCCCGGCCCTCCAGGGTGGCGGAGGTCACGCCGTTGGCGGTGTCCAGACCCATGGCCTCCTGAGCAAAGTACAGCATTTGGGTCATGTCCATGTTGGTCTTCACATAGGTATTGAAAATATCCAGGAAGGACTGGATCTTGGTGATACTCTGCCAGGAGAGCACCTTCTGAGCCAGCTGAGTCAGCACCTCCTGCTGCAGCTTGGTGCGGTCCAGGTCGCTGTACTGGGGGTTGACATCGGTGTTGTTGTCGTGGCGGTAGCGCACCGCCTCCATGGTCTCCTGGCCATCCAGGTGCTGAAGGCCGGGTTTAAAGTGGATGTGCAGGTTCTGATAGGGGTCGTCGTAGTTCATGGCCACGGGGATGTTGATATCCACCCCGTCCAGCTCGTCCACCAGGGCCACAAAGCCCTGGAGATTGACGTGGAAGTAGTAGTCAATGGGGATGCCCAGCATCTGGGTGACCTCCTCGGCCACCAGCTCGGGGCCGCCGTGACCCAGCGCCGCGTTGAGCTTGGCATTGCGGCTCCAGTCCCGGTCCACGATGGAGTCCCGGGGAATGGACAGCACGCCCACCTTCTGCTCCTTGGTGTCGTAGCTGACCACGATGATGGTGTCGGCGTTGCCGCCCCCCTTATCGCTGCCCAGCAGCAGGAAGTTATACACGCCCTCCCGGCGCACCAGGGCGTTGGGGTCCAGGGGTTCCTCCTGGGAAGTGTCGCTCACCGGGGTGGCGGGGGTGGTATCGGGGATCTCCGGGGCCTTGATGAGCATGGGCCAGGCAAAGTACCCGGTGACGATCACAGCCGAAATCAGCACGATCATACAATACAAGATAAAACCGATCCGGCGCAGGGGCGATTTTCTGCGGCGGCGGACGGGAGGCGCCTGTCTGCGTGGAGTGCGGCGCGGGGCAGGTTCCCGGGAGGCGCGGCTGTTCCGGGACCGCGGGGGAGTGGAATAAACCTGGGCCAGAGTGGTTCCCTCCTGTCTGATTTACAGAATACTGCTCCAGTATATCGGATTTTCCCCTATTCGACAAGAGCTGTCCCCAGGAATTTAAAAAATATTAAGCACTTCCCTTCCCCCTTCTCTCCCCCGTTCCGCCCCCTTCCTGTTAGCAGTGAAACGGGGGCGCTGCAAGATTTTTTCCCCTTATTTTGTTTATAATAAATTCATAAAGTGCCTATTGACATTCTTGGGGGCAGGTGGTACATTATCTTTAGCACTCAGGAATGTGGAGTGCTAAATTTCAAAACACTTTCCGAGGAGGTGATCGTGTGGAGCTGACCAACCGTAAAAAGCGCATTCTGCGGGCCATCGTAGAGATCTACATCGCCACCGCTGAGCCTGTGGGCTCCAAGGCCGTGGCACAGCAGGCCGGGCTGGATATCTCCACCGCCACCATCCGCAACGAGATGGCCGACCTCACCGAGCTGGGCTACCTGGAGCAGCCCCACACCTCGGCCGGGCGTGTCCCCTCTCCCGCAGGCTATCGGCTCTACGTCAACGAGCTCATGGGAGAGCACCAGCTCACCCTTCAGGAGACCCAGCGCATCAACGAGGCGCTGAACCTGAAGATGGAGGAGCTGGACCGGGTCATCGACCGGGCGGGCAAGGTACTCTCCCAGATCAGCGACTACCCCGTGTTCACCATGGCGGCCCCCCGCCAGCGGGTCACGGTGAAGCGCTTCGATCTGCTGATGGTAGAGGACAACGCCTTCATCGCCGTGGTGATGACGGACAACTCTGTGGTGAAAAACAAGCTCATCCGGATGCCCGACCAGCTGTCCGACACCCAGCTGCAGCTGCTGTCCACCGTGCTCAACAGCTCCTTTGTGGGTCTGACCCTGGAGGAGATGGAGGACGCCCTGGACACCATGGAGACCCGCTCCGCTCCCGGCGCCTTCCAGCTCATTTCCCTGGTGGTCCATTTCGCCATGGAGGTGCTCACGCAGCAGAGCAGCAGCACCATCCATACCTCCGGCATCACCCATCTGCTGGAGCACCCGGAGTACCACAGCCTGGACAAGGCAAAGCCCCTCATGACCTATCTGGCGGAAAACGAAGAGGGTTCCAAGCTGCCTGTCTCCCTGCAGGAGGGGCAGAACATGAACATCCTCATCGGGCCGGAAAACGTCAGCGAGGCGCTGAAGGACACCAGCGTGGTCATGGCCAGTTACGACATCGGAGACAATATGCGGGGCGTCATCGGAGTGGTAGGACCCACCCGAATGGATTACGCCAAAGTGACCGCCCGCCTGTCCTATTTTGCCGACAGCCTCACCCGCATGTTCGGCAAGGGAGAACTGCCTCCCGGCGACGGGCACGAGCAGGAATAGGAGGAACATTAGTTCATGAGCAAGAAAGACAAGCAGGCGGAGCAGACCGCCTCGGAGCAGCAGGAGCCCGTGACTGAGGCCCAGGCCGAGACCCAGGCGGGTCAGACCGACGCTCAGCCCCAGGGGGAGCAGACCGAGACCCCCGATCCCCTGCTCAGCGAACTGGAATCCCTGAAGGACCAGGTAGCCCAGCAGGAGGACAAATACCTGCGCCTGGCTGCCGAGTACGATAACTACCGCCGCCGCACCGCCAAGGAAAAGGAGTCCATCTGGGCCGACGCCAAGGCGGATGCCGCCGTGGCCTTCCTGCCGGTGTACGACAATCTGGAGCGTGCCCTGAAGCAGGAGACCGCCGACGAGGCCTACAAAAAGGGCGTGGAGATGACCATGACCCAGCTGAAGACCGTACTGGAGCAGCTGGGCATCAAGGAGATCCCCGCGCTGGGTCAGCCCTTCGACCCCAATCTTCACAACGCCGTGATGCATGTGGAGGACGAGAACTTCGGCGAGAACACCGTCTGCGACGTGTTCCAGGCCGGCTTCCAGCTGGGCGAGAAGGTCATCCGGTTTGCTATGGTCAAGGTAGCGAACTAACACGAAGCGTGGAGGCGTGCGGAGCAGCGCGGATGGACCGGAGCGAGGGCGAGCGGAGGACCGCACAGCGGTCCGCAGACCAGCCCGAGACGGAAGGAAGCCGCGCGTAGCGCAGCCGCCGAAGCGTGACAATAGAAAACCAAATCCATTTTATAAACAACAATCTTTTCATATAGTAGGAGGAAACATATTATGTCCAAGATCATTGGTATTGACTTAGGTACTACGAACAGCTGCGTGGCCGTCATGGAGGGCGGCGACGCCGTGGTCATCCCCAACGCCGAAGGCAACCGCACCACTCCTTCCGTGGTGGCCTTCTCCAAGGACGGCGAGCGTATGGTGGGCCAGGTGGCTAAGCGCCAGGCCATCACCAACCCCGACCGCACCGTTATCTCCATCAAGCGTGAGATGGGCACCGACTACAAGGTGGACATCGACGGCAAGAAGTACACCCCCCAGGAGATCAGCGCCATGATCCTTCAGAAGCTGAAGGCTGACGCCGAGGCCTATCTGGGCCAGACCGTCTCCGAGGCCGTCATCACCGTCCCCGCTTACTTCACCGACGCCCAGCGTCAGGCCACCAAGGACGCCGGCAAGATCGCCGGCCTGGAGGTCAAGCGTATCATCAACGAGCCCACCGCCGCCGCTCTGGCTTACGGTGTGGATAAGGAGACCGCTCAGAAGGTCATGGTGTATGACCTGGGCGGCGGTACCTTCGACGTGTCCATCCTGGACATCGACGACGGCGTCATCGAGGTTCTGGCCACTGCCGGTAACAACCGTCTGGGCGGCGACGACTTCGATAAGTGCGTCATGGACTGGATGGCTGCCGAGTTCAAGAAGGCCGAGGGCATCGACCTCACCGGCGACAAGGTTGCCATGCAGCGCCTGAAGGAGGCCGCTGAGAAGGCCAAGATCGAGCTGTCCGGCGTCACCTCCACCAACATCAACCTGCCCTATATCACCGCCGACGCCACCGGCCCCAAGCACCTGGATCTGACCCTGACCCGCGCCAAGTTTGACCAGCTCACCGCCCACCTGGTGGAGGCCACTGCCGGCCCCGTGCGCCAGGCCATGAGCGACGCCGGTCTCTCCGGCAGCGACATCTCCAAGGTCCTGATGGTGGGCGGCTCCAGCCGTATCCCCGCTGTCCAGGAGATGGTCAAGAAGCTCACCGGCAAGGAAGGCTTCAAGGGCATCAACCCCGACGAGTGCGTGGCTCTGGGTGCTGCCCTCCAGGGCGGCGTGTTCACCGGCGACGTGAAGGACCTGCTGCTGCTGGACGTCACCCCCCTGTCCCTGGGCATTGAGACCATGGGCGGCGTGATGACCAAGCTCATCGAGCGCAACACCACCATCCCCGTGAAGAAGAGCCAGACCTTCACCACCGCCGCCGACAACCAGACCTCCGTTGAGGTCCACGTCCTCCAGGGCGAGCGTGAGATGGCTCAGTACAACAAGACTCTGGGCCGCTTCAACCTGGACGGCATCGCTCCCGCCCGCCGCGGCGTGCCTCAGATCGAGGTCACCTTCGACATCGACGCCAACGGCATCGTGAACGTGTCCGCCAAGGACCTGGGCACCGGCAAGGAGCAGCACATCACCATCACCTCCTCCACCAACATGTCCAAGGACGACATCGACAAGGCCGTGCGTGAGGCCGAGCAGTTCGCCGCCGAGGACAAGAAGCAGCGCGAGGCTGCCGACACCCGCAATCAGGCCGACCAGATGGTCTTCCAGACCGAGAAGGCCCTGGAGGAGATGGGCGGCAAGATGGACGCCGGCGACCGTTCCAACATTGAGAACGCTCTGGGCAAGCTGAAGGAGACCCTGAAGGGCTCCGACACCGAGGCCATCAAGAACGCCACCGAGGAGCTGCAGAAGGCCTTCTACGCTGTCAGCGAGAAGCTCTACCAGCAGCAGGGCGGCCAGGCCGGCCCCGACATGGGCGGCGCCAACTTCGGCGGCCAGGCCGGCGGCAGCAACGGCGGCGATGACGTGGTGGACGCCGACTACACCGTTGTGGACGACGACAAGAAGTAAGAAATAAGCGCGGAGGATAGGCACACAGGGGAGCTTGGAACGCAGCGACGGATACAAACCAAGCCGGATGAAATACGGCTGTTTGTGTCCGGAGACGGAGCGAAAGCGACCCGGCCGTGTGCCCAATCCGCAGCGTGAGAACAAAGGGAAAGGCGGGGGATGTCCCCGCCATTTCCCATGTTTATAACTCCACTTGTAAAGTTGGTGAACCATATGCCAGAACAGAAACGCGACTACTACGAGGTGCTGGGCGTCAGCAAGGGTGCCTCGGATGATGAGATCAAAAAGGCCTACCGGAAATTGGCCAAAAAATACCACCCCGACATGAACCCCGGAGACAAGGAGGCCGAGGCCAAGTTCAAGGAAGTGAACGAGGCCTACAGCATCCTGTCCGACAAGGAGAAGCGGGCCCGCTATGACCAGTTCGGCCACGCGGGGGTGGACCCCAACTACGGCGCGGGCGGCCCCGGCGGCGGCTTTGGCGGCTTCGACATGGGGGACATCGACCTGGGCGACATCTTCGGCTCCTTCTTCGGCGGGGGCTTCGGCGGTTTCGGCGGCAGCGGTCAGCGGCGCAACGGCCCCCAGAAGGGGGAGAGCCTGCGGGCCAACCTGACCATCACCTTTGAGGAGGCCGCCTTCGGCTGCGAGAAGGAAATTAACCTCAACCGCACCGAGGAGTGCGACGCCTGCCACGGCTCCGGCTGTGAGCCGGGCACCACCGCTGAGACCTGTCCCGACTGCCGGGGCACCGGCGTGATCCGGGTACAGCAGCGCACCGGCGGCTTCGCCTTCTCCAGCACCGCTCCCTGCTCCCGCTGCCGGGGCACGGGCAAGATCATCCACAGCCCCTGCAAATCCTGCGGCGGCAGCGGCAGCGTGAAGAAGAGTAAGCGCATCACCGTCACCATCCCCGCCGGCATCGACGACGGCCAGGCCATCTCCCTGCGGGGTCAGGGCAACGCCGGCAAAAACGGCGGCCCCGCCGGCGACCTCATTGTGGGTGTGCGGGTCAAGCCCCATCCCCAGTTCCGCCGTGACGGCACCACCGTGCTCTATGAGCAGCCCGTCTCCTTCTTCCAGGCGGCCATGGGCGCCGAGCTGGAGATCCCCACCATCGACGGCAAGGTGAAGTACACCCTGCCCGCCGGTACTCAGCCGGGCACCACCTTCCGCCTGCGTGGCAAGGGCATTCCCGAGCTGCGGGGCCGCGGCCGGGGCGACCAGTACGTCACCGTGCGGGTCCAGGTGCCCACCTCCCTCAACAGTGAGCAGAAGGAGGCCCTGCGGGCCTTTGCCCAGTCCATGGGCGAGGACCTACCCGAAGAGAGCGGCCTGAAAGGTTTTTTTGACAAGCGCAAGAAAAAGCGCTGACATGGAAAAGCGTTCTTCCCCAGCAGGGCACCCCTCTGGAGAGGGCGCTTTTTCTCTTACTTAGAAAGGAGTTTGCCATGCGATCCATCTTTTCTCTGCTGTGCGCCGGGGCCCTGCTGCTGACCCTGGCGGCCTGTGCCCCCCAGGATGAGGTGCAGGAGGACCCCTCCTCCACCCAGGGCAGCCAGAGCAGTTCCTCCCAGTCCCCCGCTCAGAGCCAGGGCGACGCCTCCCAGAGTCAGGAGGACAGCTCCCAGGAGCAGCCCCAGGACGGGGAGACCGTGACCCTGTACATCGGCTCCAGGGATCAGTTCACCCAGTATGACAGCGTCTATGAGGGAGAACTCACCGACACCGGCCTGGTGCCTCCCGAGGAGGTGGTGGCCCAGATGGCCCAGCTCACCGGCTGGAATCTGGACCTGGACGGGGAGATTTTCACCGGCAAGGGGGGCATCACCGTCACCTTTGCCCAGACCTGTTCCCTGTTCTCCGGCCCTCCGGAGGAGCAGAAGGACGAGTTTCATGTGTATGACAGCTACCAGCTGGACCAGACCATCCTGGACAGCGTGAAGAAGACTCTGCAGGCCTGGGCAGTGGTCCCCGGCATGGGCGACCCCGACAGCGTGGATGTCTACTTCTGCGGCCCGGGCGGCGAGGACCTGGTGCTGGAGGATCTGGGCCTTACCATCTCCTCCACCCAGCCCTATGAATCTTTCCCCGAAGCATAATAAGGATAAAAAATCCCCCGGCCTATGGCCGGGGGATTTTCTCGTTATACGGTAAAGGTCATGCCTGTGGTGAGGAGCACCAATCCCCCGCCCAGCTCCCGCTCCAGCAGCTGGGCCGCCGCCGGGCCGGTGCAGTGGCCGGTATACACCCGCTTCACGCCCTCGTCCCGCAGGGCCCGGGCCACCTGGCCCACGTACTCCCCAGGGCAGTTCATCCCCGAGGGGGCGGAAGCGCTGAACATGTGCAGGCCGCCCACCACGGCGTACACCGGGCGGTGGAGCTGCTCCTTAACCCCCTTGACGATGTTCACGATGCCCCCGTGGGAGCAGGAGTTGAACACCACCAGTCCCTGCTCCCCCTCCAGCACCAGGGACTGCTCGTGGGAGAAGTCGTCGGGCACGAACTGATCAGGCCCCACCTTGCGCAGCAGGTTGGTCTCCCGGCTGGCAAAGGGGCCGCCGTGGACGGTCTCGGGCAGCAGCCACACCCCGTCCCCCAGGGCCCGGGGCCCGGCGGACAGGTCAAAGCGCTCCCGGCAGCCCTCCCAGATGTCCCGGTGGACCCCGATGAACCGGGGGGCTCCGGTGGAGGTGGAGAAGTAGCTGTCCCCGGCGGAGGGCCGGGCGTACACCCGGGCCGCGGCGTTGCACTGGAAGAAGCGGCGCAGGCCGTCGGCGTGGTCGAAGTGGCCGTGGGAGAGGACGGCAAAGTCCACTTTGCTCAGGTCCGCCCCCAGCTTCTGGGCGTTGTCGGCAAATTTGCCCGAGGACCCGGCATCCAGCAGGATGGTGCGGTCCTTGTAGGAGATGAGCAGGGACAATCCGTGCTCTCCCTCCAGATTGCTGCCCTGGGGAACGGTGTTTTCGATCAAAACCAGACACTTCATCACAATTCGCTCCTTTCTCATTCCGGGAAGGGCTCCATGCGGGTCAGGTCATGGACCCACTTGCCCGAGCGCAGGCGCAGGATGCCCAGGCCGCATTTCACCACGTGCTCGCAGCTCATGGCCAGGTACACCCACAGGATGTCCATGTGCAGCACGGAACCGGCCAGGGTGGCCAGGGGGATGGACACCACCCACAGGGGGCTCAGGTCGATGAGGGTGGCCGCCTTCACATCGCCGCCGCCCCGGAGCACGCCCACGATGTTACAGTGGTTGAAGTCCCGCACGGGGATCATCACCGCCAAGACGGTGAGCATCATGGTGGCAATGGAGCAGGCCTCGGGGGAGAGATGGAACAGGGGGAAAAACCAGGCCGGTCCGGCCAGATAGGTAAAGGACAGCAGGGAGATGCACAGCAGGGTGCCCACCCCCACGCTGAGGGTGTTCAGCACCAGGCCCAGCTCGTACACCGAGTCTCCCCGGCCCGCGCCGATCTCCCGGCCAATGAGGATGGAGGCCGTGCCCGAGATGCCAATGGCAAAGACCAGACACAGCTTTTCCACGTTGCCCGCAATGGTGTAGGCGGCCAGGATCTCGGTGCTGCCTGCCATGTGGCCCATAATGGTGGGGAAAATGGCGGTGCCCAGGCCCCACAGGGTCTCGTTGCACACCACGGGCCCGGCGCAGCGGAGAAACTGTCCCGTCATCTCCCGGCCGGGGCACAGCAGCTTGCCGGGAGAAAAGCGGAAGCTGCGGGTGCGCATCATGTGGACCACCACAATGAGGATCTCCACCACCCGGGCAGTGAGGGTGGCGATGGCCGCGCCCCGCACACCCAGGGCGGGAGCTCCCAGGTTGCCGAAGATCAGCACCCAGTTGAGACAGGTGTTGACGGTCATGGAGGCGGCCAGGATGTACATACCCAGTCTGGGCCGCTCCATGCTGCGCCACACGGCGATGTACACCAGAGTCATGCCGTTGAGCACATAGGACAGCCCCACAATGCGGCCATAGTCGGCGGCCATGGCCACCACCTGGGGGTCATTTCCAAAGAGACTGAGAAATTCTTGGGGGAACAGCAGCAAAATCAGGGCAAAGGTGACCGACACCAGGTTCACCGCCCACAGGGCCACACCGGTGACCCGGTTGATGGCCTGGAGATTGCCCCGGCCCCAGTACTGGCTGATGAGCACGGTGGCGCCGCTTTGTACGCCGAAGAAAAACAGCTGCACCACAAACACCGGGATGTTGGCCAGGGTCACCGCCGCCATGGGGGCTTCCCCCAGCATCCCTACCATGAAGGTGTCGGCCATGGCCAGGGTACTGGTGATGAGATTTTGCAGAATCATGGGTGCTGCCAACGCCCCCACCCGGCGGTAGAAGCCGGCTGGGCGGCGCAGGTAGGAAAACATGAATACTCCTCCTTTAATGGTTGGTCAGGACAGGCTGGTGAATAACTCCTTCTGGGCCTGGGCCAATCCCTGGACCAGGGCGTCCAGGTCCTCCTGGGTGGTATCCCCGGAAAAGCTGATGCGCAGCGCGCCGTCCAGCTCGGGCTTGGGCAGTCCCAGGGCGGCAAAGACGTGGCTGGGCTTTCCCTTGTGGCAGGCAGAGCCCGAGGAGAGGTACACCCCCCGGTCGCTGAGCCAGCGCACCACCACTTCGCTCTTATACCCCGGCATGGTGACGGCCAGGATGTGAGGGGCCCCCTGGGGATTGACCACCTTCAGGCCGGGTACTTCCTTGGTCAGGCGCTCCATGGCCTGCTCCTTCAGGGCAGCCATGTGGGCGGTGTCCCGGGCCATCTCGGCCTTGCCCAGGCGGGCGGCCTCGGCAAAGGCGGCCAGCTGGGCGGTAGCCTCCGTGCCCGAGCGCAGGCCGTTTTCCTGTCCGCCGCCCCGGATGAGGGGCGGGAAGCGCAGCCCCTTGCGGATGTACAGAGCCCCCACCCCCTTGGGGGCGTGGATCTTGTGGCCGCTGATGGTGAGCAGGTCCACCCCCAGGCTCTTGGGGGTGAAGGGCACCTTTAAAAAGCCCTGCACCGCGTCGCAGTGGAGCAGAGCGGGGCTCCCGGCGCGGCGGATGGCCCGGGCGGTCTCGGCCACGGGGAGGATGGAACCCACCTCGTTGTTCACCAGCATCATGGACACCAGCACGGTGTCCTGGCGCAGGGCCTCCTCCACCTGCTGGGGGGTGATGTTGCCCTGGCGGTCGGGCTTGAGCCAGGTGACCTCGTAGCCCCGGCGCTCCAGCTCTTTGCAGGGCTCGATGACGGCGGCGTGCTCGATGGCGGTGGTGATGATGTGCTTGCCCTTGCGGCGGTTCACCTCCACCGCCCCGGCAATGGCCCAGTTGTCGCCCTCGCTGCCGCAGGAGGTAAAGTACAGCTCCTCCCCGGCACAGCCCAGGGCCTTGGCCACGGTCTCCCGCCAGCCCTTCACCGCCCCGGCGGCCTGCTGGCCCAGGGCGTAGCGGGAGGAGGGATTCCCCCAGCCCGTCTCCATGGCCTCCACCGCCGCCCGGATGGCCTCCGGGCGCACGGAGGTGGTGGCCGCGTTGTCCAGATAGTGGAACATGTGCTTCACCTCGTCCTTTTTTTCAGTAGTCCCATTGTATGCTCCCCCCTCTGGAAAGTCAAGGAGCAGGCCCCGCCGCCCTTGCAAAGGGACGGGAAAGTGTATTATAATGGAATCTGTATGGACCGGCCGGAGTCCGGCCGGGGAAAGGAAGTGTATCCCCGTGACACAGTCCGGAATTTGTTATGTTGTGGGCGCCATGCCGCTGTCATGGTCCCTGTGTCCCCATCCCGGCATGGGGGATTTTTTGATCGCCGCCGACAAGGGCTACGAGGCCCTGGACGCCTACGCCGTGCCCCCCGATCTGGTGGTGGGAGATTTTGATTCCCTGGGCCACAAGCCCAAGCACCCCAACGTGGTGCAGCTGCCCGCCATGAAGGACGACACCGACATGATCTACGCCCTGCGGGAGGGCCTGAACCGCGGCTACCGCCGCTTTGTGCTGCTGGGCGGCGTGGGCGGCCGTCTGGAGCACACCGTGGCCAACCTCCAGGCCCTGTCCTGGCTCACCACCCAGGGGGCCCGGGGCATCCTGGCCGGCGAGGGCACCGTGGCCACCGCCCTGCACAACGAGACCATGACCCTGCCCCAGGGGCTCAGCGGCTTTTTGTCCGTGTTCTCCCTCAGCGGAAAGGCCCAGGGGGTCACCCTGGAGGGTCTGAAGTTCCCCCTTACCGACCACACCCTCACCGCCGACTTCCCTCTGGGGGTCAGCAACGAGTTTTTGGACGTCCCCGCCCGCATCACTGTGGCCCAGGGCACCCTGCTGGCCCTGTGGCGGGAGCAGGGAGACTTCTACCGCCTGCTGCCCCAGCTGTGGCAGCGCACCGCTATCAAAAAGGAGAATGACCAATGAATCAGGTAAAAGCGCTGGTACTGGCCGCGGGCAAGGGCACCCGCCTGCAGACCGAGGGCATCGACCTGCCCAAGGTGATGCGTCTGGCCGACGGCAAGCCTCTGCTGCACTATGTTCTCACCACCCTGGACTTTCTGCCCCCCGAGGACGTGATTTTGGTGGTGGGCTGGAAGAAGGAAGCCGTCCTCTCCGCCTATCCCCAGTATCCCCACGCTGTACAGGAGCAGCTCAACGGCACCGGCGGCGCCGTGCGCTTTGCCGCCCCCCTGCTGGAGGGCTTTGACGGCCACGTCATCATCTGCTGCGGCGACGCCCCCCTCATGAAGAAGGAGACCTTCCAGGCTCTGGTCCAGACCCACCTGGAGAACAACAACGACTGCACCCTCCTCTCCGCCCACCTGGAGGAGGGCGGCAACTACGGCCGGGTCACCCGGGAGGCCGACGGCTCCTTCCGCGCCATTGTGGAGGACCGGGACTGCACCCCCGAGGAGAAGAAGATCACCGAGGTCAACACCGGCACCTACGTCTTCCGCACCGCTCCCCTGCTGGAGAGCCTGGGCCAGCTGAGCCAGGACAACGCCCAGGGCGAGTTCTACCTCACCGACGTGCCCGCCATTCTCAAGGCCAAGGGCCTGCGGGTGGGCCTGTGCGACACCTGCTCCCCCCAGGAGATGCTGGGCGTGAACACCGTGGAGCAGCTGGGCGAGGTGGAAGCCATTCTCCGGGCGAGGTAAGCCATGGACGGGCACGAAAACGATCTGCGCCTGGCCGTCCTCATTGACGCGGACAACGCCTCCCGCACCGCCATGAAGGATGTGATGGCCGAGGTGGCCCTCTATGGCACCCCTACCATCAAGCGCATTTACGGCGACTGGACCAGCCCCAACATGAACAGCTGGAAGTCCATCCTGCTGGAGACCGCCATCACCCCCATCCAGCAGTACAGCTACACCACGGGGAAAAATTCCACCGACTCGGCCATGATCATCGACGCCATGGACATCCTCTACTCGGGCAACTGCGACGGCTTTGTGCTGGTGAGCAGCGACAGCGACTTCACCCGCCTGGCCACCCGCCTGCGGGAGGCCGGGATGAAGGTGTACGGTATGGGAGAGAAGAAAACCCCCAAGCCCTTTATCGTGGCCTGTGACAAGTTTGTCTATATCGAGGTCATCCGGGCCGCCGCCAAGCAGGCCGCCGAGGCTGCCAAGCAGAAGGCGGAGAAGGAGGAGGCCCAGGCCAAGCGGGCCGCCAAGAAGGGCGGCAAAAAGAACCAAAGCCCCAGCAGCCCCGCGCCGGAGGAGATCGTGGAGCTCATCGCCGAGTCCGTGGAGGACCTGTGCCAGGAGGACGGCCTGGCCCACATGGGGAAGCTTGGCAACCTTCTGCTGAAAAAGCAGCCCGATTTCGACCCCCGCAACTACGGCTTTTCCAAGCTGTCCAAGCTGATCCGGGCCCTGGACCGCTTCCAGATCGTCCCCCAGGGGGAGGAGAATGTGGAGTTCTACGTCCGGGACACCTGCGAGGACAAATAACCCGTTTTTGAAGAAGCGCGCGTTCCAGAACATTCTGGGACGCGCGCTTTTTTATGCGTAGTGGTAGCGCTTGCGCTGGGAGATGAGGAAGAACAGCGAGACCAGAACCGCCAAACCCTCGGCGGCCACCACCGCCCACCAGATGCCGTCCAGGCCCCAGAGGGCAGGCAGCAGCAGCACCATACCGCCCCGCAGCAGCAGGGTACGGGCAAAGGAGATAAGGGCGGAGATGAGGCCGTTACATAGGGCAGTAAAGAAGGCGGAGGCGTAGATATTCACGCCGCAGAACAGGTAGTTCAGGGCAAACAGGCGAAAGCCGTGGACGGTCATGTCCAGCAGCTCCTGGTCGTAGCCCACAAAGGCGGCGGAGAGGGGATGGCTGAGCAGCTCCGAGGCGGTGACCATCACCACCGCCGTCACCCCAATGATGACGGCGCTCTTTTTGAACACGCTTTTCAGCTCGCCCCGGTTATCCGCCCCGTAGTGGAAGCTGACAATGGGGGCGCTGCCCACGGAGAACCCCAAAAAGGCGGCGATAAAGACAAAGTCCACGTACATCATCACGGAATAGGCGGCCACACCCGCCTCTCCAATGAGGCGCATCAGCTGGAGATTATAGAGGATGCTGACGATGGAGGCGGAGATGTTGCTCATGAGTTCCGAGGAGCCGTTGGCACAGGCCTGAAGCAGCTGCCTGCCGTACAGCCGGGTTTTCCCTAAGCGCAGGCCGGAGCGCTCCCCGGTGAGAAAGTAGATCAGGGGGATCACGCCGCCCACACAGTAGCCCGCCACCGTGGCCAGGGCGGCTCCCGCCACCCCCAGGTCCATGAGGGCGATGAACACGTAGTCCAGGCCCATGTTGGTCACGCCAGCGGCCACCGAGAAAAACAGGCCCAGCTGGGGCCGCTCGGCCACCACAAAGAAGCTCTGAAACACCACCTGGAGCATAAAGGCCACGCTGCCCGCCAGCATGATGCGGCCGTAGGCCACGCAGTCGGGCATGAGCAGGTCGCTGGCCCCCGCCAGGCGGGCAATGGGCTCGGTCAGGGCCACGCACACCACCGACATGACGCCGCCCAGTAAAATCACCGTGTAGATAAGCAGGGAGAAGTATTCCTGGGCCAGCTGCTTCTTCCCCTCGCCCAGGGTGCGGGCCACAATGGCGCTGCCCCCCGTCCCCAGCATGAAGCCAAAGGCCCCGATGATCATGGTCACCGGGAAAACGATGTTGACGGCGGAGAGGGCCACGTCGCCCACCAGGTTGGAGACAAACAGGCCGTCCACCACGCTGTAGATGGAGGCCACCACCATCATCACCACCGAGGGCAGGGTGAAGCGCAATAATCGCTGGTAGGTGAAGTGGTCGGATAGCTTGATCTTCATGTCCTCACCCCTCCTCCGACTCGCCCAGCAGCGCGCCCGCCTCCTGGCGCAGGGCCTGGAGCAGCTTTTCCCCCAGCTCCAGCACCTGCTGCCGCTCTTCCAGGGTCAGATGGCTGTAAGCCCGCTCTTCCAGGGCCAGCACAGGGTCGGCCACCCGCTGGAGCAGCTCCTCGCCCCGCTGCGTCACCTGGATGCCCTTGCTGCGGCGGCTGCCGGGCAGATTTTCCAGGGTGAGATACCCCTCCTGCTCCAGCTGCTTCAGGGCGGAATTCACCGTCTGCTTGCTGAGAAACAGCTCTCCGCACAGCTGGCTCTGGCTGACCTGCCCTTCTGTCTCCCGCAGTGTGTACAAAATGGAAAAGGCGCTGTCCGACAGCCCGAAGTGCCGGGCCAGGCGGTGGTAAATGCCGTTATTCTCCTTGTATAAGCCGTTGTAGCGGCGGATAAACTCCTCAAAGGTCAAGGTTTCCATAGCTTCCTCCATTTGTCCGGTTTCGGACCATTCTCGTCTGGGTAGTATAGTCCGTTTTCGGACTTTTGTCAACAGGGTTTCCCATCGCCGGAAACTGTAGGTTTGTCAAACATATTGGTCAGTGAGCTCAGATGGGGAAAGCCAGTTGAGGGGCCTCATGGGGAAGTTGTTGGA
>OOBP01000865.1_pt1 | contig 17517 bp, 17 predicted proteins | sample 1671681 | NCBI WGS metagenome assembly OOBP01 (sample SAMN06348181, study PRJEB24527) | human gut metagenome
GAAAAATTTCTCAGGAAGAAATTTTTCATCACAGGAGGTTTTTTCTACTCCAGCTATCATTCATTATTTTCTTAACGTAAGGAGGAATACTTATGTCTACAACTGAAAATCGCGGTCAATTTGGTTCAAAGCTAGGCTTTATCCTGTCCGCAGCAGGTTCTGCTGTAGGTCTGGGTAACATCTGGAAGTTCCCCGGCAAAGCGTATAATTGCGGCGGCGGTGCTTTCCTGTTGGTTTACATCATCATGGTTGCTCTGATCGGTACCACAGTTATGATGGCAGAATTTACGGTAGGTCGTAACGCACACAAAAATGCACTCGGTTCCTTCCGCGCCATCAGCCAGAAATGGGGCTTTGCAGGCGGTCTCGGCGTTCTGACAGGCTTCATCATCCTTTGCTACTATTGTCAGGTTGGCGGCTGGACTATGAAATACATCTACGCTTACATTGCAGAAGCAAAGATGGTATACGCTGATCCTACGGCTTACTTCCTTGGCATGCTGGGCGCAAACGGCTTCCCTCTGCAGGGTGCTGTTATTTTCCCTCTGATTTTCCTGTTCCTGACAGCCTTCATTCTGAGTCACGGTACAGCAGGTATCGAAAAGATGTCCAAGGTTCTGATGCCCTTACTGTTTGTACTGCTGATTGGTCTGATGATTCGCTCCTGCACACTGCCCGGCGCTGACGCAGGTCTGAAATACATGCTGAATGTTGATTTCTCTACCATCAACAGCAACGCTATTCTGGTTGCTCTGGGTCAGGCATTCTTCTCGCTCTCTCTTGGTATGGGTATCATGGTTACATACGCTTCCTATCTGTCTGATGAAGATAACCTGATTTCCAACACCGGTATCGTTTGCGTACTGGATACTCTGGTTGCTCTGTTCGCAGGCTTCATGATTATCCCCGCTGTATTCGCTACAGGCATCGACCCCGGTATGGGCGGCGGCTTCGCATTCGCAACACTGGCAGGCGTATTTGAAGCAATCCCCGGCGGTACACTGTTCGGTCTCTTGTTCTACTTCCTGCTGTTCTTCGCAGCAGTAACCTCCTCTACTTCCATCATGGAAGGTACGATTGCATTCCTGATTGAGGAAAAAGGTCTTAAGAGAAACCATGCACTGCTTGGTACATCCGTTGTTGTATTCATCATCGGCGTATTCTACACACTGTCTCAGGTTTACATGAACATCAAGGGTATCTGGGTTTCCAAGAACGGTATCGAATACCCCATCTTCGGCGACTTCCTGGAATACCTGACAGACAGACTGTTGCTGCCTCTGGGCGCACTGTTCTCCGTACTCTGTGTCGGTTGGGTTTGGAGCCCCGAAAAATCCGTAGAGGAAGCTACTTCTCACGGCAGATTCAAATTCTCCCTGGCACCTGTTTACAAATTCATGGTAAAAATCGTTGACCCTATCGCAATCGGTGTTATCATCATTGCAGGTCTGGTATTCGGTATGTCTATTTCTTAATTCAAATAAATTTCTTAAAAAGAAAATATTTCTTAAAGAGAAACATAAAAGCATACTGTTGCATAAACGATATGATAAAAAGGACGAAGGCTCCCCCTTCGTCCTCTTTTTTTGCCCATAATTTAGCATTTTTATAGGTGAAACGCCATTATGTATACTGTCCTTTTATTCATACTATACAATCACATTTCATTTTTGCCATTGACATTAAGAGAAACACGCCTAAATCTTAACGGTTTTTTTATGGAAATTTACATGATTTTCCGCTATTCTAGCCTTAGGATAAATTTGTAAGATATTGGAACTGCATACATTTTCTTCTTTATCAGGAAAGATTCCCTATCAGACATCATACAACTTAGAAGAGGGACTGAGAAAAGGATGTCTGGAAAGAAGGCCATTATATGTATCCATTATGCGTTTTATGTCGTTTCAGTATTCTTACATCTCATCCGGCGAAACAATAGGGCTTTAAATCTATCGTTTATCTGTAAAGGAGGAATACTTATGTCTACATCAGCTGAAAATCGTGGTCAATTTGGTTCGAAGCTAGGCTTCATCCTGTCTGCAGCAGGCTCTGCTGTAGGTCTGGGCAACATCTGGAAATTCCCCGGTAAGGCTTATTTCTGCGGCGGTGGTGCCTTCTTGATTATCTATCTGATTATCGTTGCTCTGATTGGTGCAACCGTTATGATGGCAGAATTTACGGTTGGACGTAAAACACACAAAAATGCAGTTGGCGCTATACGTGAATTAAACGAAAAATGGTCCTGGGTTGGCGGCCTTGGTGTTCTGACAGGCTTCATCATCCTTTGCTACTATTGTCAGGTTGGCGGCTGGGCGATGAAATATATCGTTGCCTACATAATAGATGTAAAAACCATCTGGGCTGACCCTACAGCTTACTTCCTGAATAATCTGCTGGGCGCAGACGGCACATTCCCTTTGCAGGGTGCTGTTATCTTCCCCTTCATCTTCTTGTTCTTAACGGCTTATATCATCAGCCACGGCACAGCCGGTATCGAAAAAATGTCTAAGCTTCTGATGCCCCTGCTGTTCATCATGCTGATTGCTCTGATGATTCGTTCCTGTACCCTTCCCGGTGCAGATGAAGGTCTGAAATACATGCTGCAGGTTGATTTCTCCACTATCAACGGCATTGCAATCCTGACCGCTCTGGGGCAGGCATTCTTCTCCCTCTCCCTTGGCATGGGCGTTATGATGACATACGCTTCCTACCTCTCCAGTGAAGATAACCTGATTTCCAACACGGCTATCGTTTGTACGCTGGATACTCTGGTTGCTCTGTTTGCAGGCTTTATGATTATCCCCGCTGTATTTGCGACAGGTATTGCTCCCGGTATGGGCGGCGGCTTCGGATTTGCTACACTGGCAGGCGTATTCATGGCTATTCCCGGCGGCCAGCTGATTGGTACCGTATTCTATTTCCTGCTGTTCTTCGCTGCAATCACCTCTTCCACCTCCATTCTGGAAGGTACGGTTGCTTTCCTGGTAGAAGAAAAGGGATTCGAACGAAAGAAAGCACTGCTCGGCGCATCCGTTATCATCTTTATCGTTGGTGTTATGTATACACTTTCTCAGGCACACATGAACCTGAAGGGTATCTGGATCTCCGGCGACGGTATCAGCTATCCTAGCTTCGGTGACTTCCTGGAATACCTGACAGACAGACTGATGCTGCCTCTGGGTGCATTCTTTACAACTGTATTCGTTGGCTGGATTTGGGGTACAGACAATTCCGTAGAGGAAGCTACCTCCTACGGCAAGTTCAAATTCGCCCTTGCACCTGTATACAAATTCATCGTTAAAATCCTTGACCCTATCGCAATCGGTGCTATCATCATTGCAGGTCTGGTGTTCGGTTTGTCTATTTCCTAATAGAACTCAAAAAAATGAAAATCGGCTGAGGCGGAGGCTCTCCCTTCCTTGCTTCCCCTCTCCGTCATTTAGATTATTACGCGGCAACGACAGAGGACTCGAAAGAGTCCTTTGTCATTGCCATTTTTCTTTTTCGGGAATCCCTTCGCACCATAATCGAATTTTTCCATAGTATAAATATTGTAAATGCCAAAAGGAGGAACACGCATGAAAGAAATGTGCAGAAACTTCGCCTGTAATCAGCATTGCAGACAAAACAACGCAGAGACCGCTTCCGCCACGCTGACACCGGCTACCATGACAGGAAATTGCAACGCCTGCGTGCTGGAGCAAATTGGGCCGGCGCAGGCTATGGTGCCCTTCCAGCCCTATGAAGCACCGATGGAGGCTGAGCAAAGCCTTATCTGCGGCACTGTCTTTGCCGATCTGGCTATCCCCTATTGCTCCGGCTGGAATCTTTATCGTTTCGGAAAGGGGGCAGAGGTATGAATCAGGAGGAATTATTGAAATCCTTGATGGAACTTGACTTTATTGCTGTAGATTTGGGGCTTTTTCTGAATACACACCCTGATGACAGCGATGCCATTGCAGCATACAATCAGGTCATCACTGCCGCTGACACGGTTCGTATGAAATACGAGGAGACATTCGGGCCTCTTTGCTCCTTCCGCAGCTATGCCGCCAATACACAGGCTTGGCAGTGGATGGAAAATCCATGGCCTTGGCAGAACGATGCCAATTTTTCTCTGGCAGGAAAGGAGTGTAAATAAATGTGGATTTATGAAAAGAAATTGGAATTTCCTGTGAAGATTACAAAACCCGATGCAAGACTTGCGAAAATCATGATTGAACAATATGGGGGTGCTGATGGCGAGTTGGGTGCATCCCTGCGGTATCTCAGCCAGAAATTTACGATGGTAACGCCGGAGGCAAAGGCAACGCTGAATGACATTGCTACAGAGGAATTCGCCCATTTGGAGATGATGGGCACCATCGTGCATCAGCTAACACAGGGACTAACGAAGGACGAAATTCTTGCCGCCGGCTTAGATCCCTATTATGTGAACCATGGCTTAGGCGTATACCCCTCCTCCGCCGCGGGTGTTCCCTTCACCGCTGCGTATCTGCAATCCAAGGGAGACCCCATTACCGATTTGTATGAGGATATGGCAGCAGAGGATGCGTTTGCATAAGCACAACCTTTTTCTTCTTTTCCATTCAGAAACAAAGCTGTCTCTCCCCTTCCGTTTCTTTCCCAAATACGAGCCGTTTTTCTTTTTTTCTTCCGAAACAAAGTCGCTCCCTTCCGCTCCGAAAACTTTTGCCATTCTTTCACAATTTCCTCTATACAAATCGGGATAAATGTGCTATATTAACTGACGGATGGCATTCTGAAAGAAGCTATACTGCAAATTTTATATATTTTATTTTTTTGATTCGCCGGATGGCTGTATCCTCGGAACGGCACAAATGGCAGCAGATGTATCTTGTCTTATCACTTCTTTGTGAAGGAAGGTGATAGGTATGAGAGCAGGTTTTATCGGAGCCGGAAAGGTCGGCTTCACACTGGGTAAATATCTTGCGATGCACGGCATCGAAATCAGCGGTTATTACAGCCGCACACCCGTCTCCGCAAAGGAGGCCGCAGAATTTACACAGAGCAGATACTATACAAGTATAGAAGAAATTACGAAAGACAGTGATACCCTTTTTCTCACTGTGCCGGATGGCGCAATCGGTGAGATTTGGGATGACATGCGTAATCTGCCTATCAAAAATAAAAATATATGTCATTGCAGCGGTTCGATTCCATCGACCGTTTTTTTTGATGCAGAAAACAGAGGAGCCTATCGGTATTCGATTCATCCCCTGTATGCAATCAGCAGCAAAGCTACCTCCTATCTGGATTTGGGGAAGGCGTGCTTTACCATCGAAGGAAGTGACGCACATCTTACGGAGCTAAAAGCACTGTTCAGCGAAATGGGAAACACCGTAGTTGCCATTTCTCCCGACAGCAAAGCCCTCTACCATGCAGCCGCAGTTATGGTCAGCAACCAGATTGTCGCTCTGGCAGATATGGGCACCGCCCTGCTTGTCAAATGCGGCTTTTCCGAAGCGGCGGCAGCAGAGGCTTTATCTCCCCTTCTTCTGGGAAACGCGCAGAGCGTGGCAGAAAAGGGTGCGGTAAATGCACTTACAGGCCCCATCGAGCGTGGAGATGCCCAAACCGTATCGAAGCATTTACAGGAGATACGGAAATTTGCAGCGGAAAGCACTGTAGGTCAGGATATTCTGACAGCTTACACCGCCCTTTCCAAACAGCTTATCAGAATTGCCCAGCAAAAGCACCCGCATAAGGATTATAAGCATTTGGAAAAGGAGTTGGAGCAATGAAAAACACAGTAGCTACCCTGCAGCAGCAAAAATTGGACGGAGATAAAATCACCATGCTGACCGCATACGATTATTCCACAGCAAAACTGGTGGATGAATGTGGCGTAAATACCATTTTAGTTGGCGACTCTTTGGGTATGGTTATGCTCGGCTATGAGGATACCCTTTCCGTTACCATGGAGGATATGATTCACCACACCGCCGCTGTTACCAGAGGTGCAAAAAATGCACTCGTGGTCGGTGATATGCCCTTTATGAGCTACCAGACCTCCGTTTATGATGCTGTTGTGAATGCCGGCAGATTGATGAAGGAAGGCAGATGTCAGGCTGTCAAGCTGGAGGGCGGCGCGTCTGTTTGTCCCCAGATTAAAGCAATCACAGAGGCCTCTATTCCCGTTGTGGCACACATCGGGCTGACCCCTCAGTCTGTCAATGCCTTCGGCGGCTTTAAGGTGCAGGGCAAAAGCGAAGCAGATGCACGCAGATTGGTTGAAGAAGCAAAGGCAGTTGAGGAAGCAGGCGCTTTCGCCATCGTTCTGGAATGTATCCCTGCAAAGCTGGCAAAGCTGATTACAGAAAGTGTTTCCATCCCCACCATCGGCATTGGCGCAGGTGCGGACTGCGATGGTCAGGTTCTGGTTTATCAGGATATGCTTGCGCTTTTCTCCGATTTCAAGCCGAAATTTGTAAAGCATTTTGCAAACGCAGGCGAAGTGATGAAGCAGGGCTTTACGGAATACATCAAAGAGGTTAAGGAAGGCACCTTCCCTGCCGCAGAGCATACCTTTAAAATCGCAGATGACATTATCAATAAATTGTACTAATACGGAGGCAAACCATGAAAATCGTAAAAACTATCTCAGAAGTCAGAGCAGCAGTGAAGGCATGGAGAGCGGAAGGGCTTTCCGTTGGCTTGGTACCTACCATGGGCTTTCTGCACGAAGGACACAAGAGCTTAATCGACAGAGCAGTAAAAGAAAATGACAGAGTTGTTGTAAGTGATTTTGTAAACCCCACACAGTTCGGGCCTACAGAGGATTTGGCAAGCTACCCCAGAGATTTACAGAGGGATGCCGCACTTTGCGAAAACGCAGGCGCAGCACTTCTTTTTAACCCCGAACCTTCCGAAATGTATGCAGAGGATGCTTGCACATTTGTGGATATGAGCGGACTGACAGGCGAGCTTTGCGGCAAGAGCAGACCTATTCACTTCCGTGGCGTTTGCACCGTTGTTTCCAAGCTGTTCCATATCGTAGCGCCTGACCGTGCTTATTTCGGGCAGAAGGATGCACAGCAGCTTTCCGTTATTCGCCGCATGGTACGTGATTTGAATTTTGATATTGAAATCATCGGCTGCCCTATTGTGCGTGAAGCAGACGGTCTGGCAAAAAGCTCCAGAAATACATACCTGAACGAAGAAGAACGCAAGGCGGCTTTGGTGCTGAGTCAGGCAGTGAAGCTGGGGCAGAAGCTGGCGGCAGATGGCGAAGCATCCGCAGATGCCATCACAACAGCCATGAAGGAATTGATTGAAAAGGAGCCTCTGGCACGCATTGATTATGTAAAGGCAGTGGATGCTGTTTCCGTTGAGCCTGTCAGCAAAATGCAGCCTCCCGTATTGGTTGCTATGGCAGTTTATATCGGCAAAACCAGATTGATTGACAACTTTATTTACGAGGGCTAAGGAGAAAACGATATGTATTTGAATATGTTAAAGGGAAAAATTCACAGAGCGACCGTTGTACAGGCAGAGCTGGACTATGTCGGCAGCATTACCGTCGATTCCGATTTGCTTGCCGCAGCAGGCATTTTGGAATACGAAAAGGTGCAGATTGTAGATATCAACAACGGAGAACGCTTTGAAACCTACACCATCGCAGGCGAAGCAGGCAGCGGCATGATCTGCCTGAACGGTGCGGCGGCGCGCTGTGTGCAGAAGGGCGATAAAATCATTCTGATGTGCTATTGCCAGATGACACCTGAGGAGGCGGCTGTGAATCCGCCGAAGGTTGTTTTTGTGGATGATGAAAATAAAATCAGCCGTGTTTCCAGATATGAAAAGCACGGACGCTTGGAGGATATGTAATCCCGATAGGTGAAAAGAGGTCTGTACCAAAGGGTACAGACCTCTTTTGCATTTCCTCTTATTTTTTGAGGGCAGGCAGTGCCGCAAAGCCTTCCTCCGCCTGTGCCACTGTTTTCTGAATAATTCCCTCTGCCATGCGCCGCAAATCCATTTGCAGCACTGCCGCAATTACGCCCTTTCTCTGCTCCTGCGGCACATCGTACAGCTTGAGCGAGCATTCCAGAAAGCGAGAAATTTTCGCTTCCATGGTGAAATAAACATCGCACGGCATTGCCATGAAGCCCCGCATGATGCTTGCCGATGCAATTTCCATTTCGTAGAAATCCTTCAATTCCAAATCGGGCATATATTTCCCGAAAATGGACTGCAGCCGCCCTGCCATGCTCTGATAGATATACGCCGAGGTGGTCGGCAGGGAATACCCCACCACATACAGCTCGCGCAGCGGCTCTGTCAGCTCCGCAATATGCAGCTGCAGCGATGTTTCCACCGCATAGAGAAGCACAGGGTCCTCTATGCCGCTATGCTGCTCCGCCAAGGCAAACTGTCCCCCGAACATCCGCCGCACCAGCTCCAGCAGCAGTGCCTCCTTGCTCGCAAATGCCCGAAAGAAAGAGCTTTGTGTCATGCCTGCCGCCTTTGCAATTTTTGCCGTTGTGGTTTTTTCGTAGCCGCTTTCCAGAAACAATGCTACTGCGGCACGCAGCATTTTCTGTTGCGTAAGCAAGCCATTTAGCTGTTTTCCTCTTGGTGACAAAATCGTCCCCCTCTTTCCGTTTTACTTGTGATTATAATCACATTTTATCATCTATTTCACTCCGCCGCAAGGGCAAACGCGCCGAAATATCCTTTTTGGAAGGGCAAAATACCCTCCCTGCCGTTTGGCAAAGAGGGTATCTGTCAAAATTTTATTTTGTAATGGTTACTGTTTTTTCGGCTTCATTCCATGCCACCTGTGCGCCAAGGGTTTCGGAAACGAACCGCAGGGGCAGATAGGTTCTGCCGTTTTCCACGAATGCCGCGGCATCCAACTTCACAGCCGTGCCATTGACATACGCCGTATCTGCGCCGATGGTAATGAGAATGACATCTGCGCCCTTCTGAATGGTGACGCGCTGCAGCTCGCCGTTCCATGTTACGGTTCCGCCAAGGCTTTCCGCCACAATACGAATCGGGAGCATGGTTCTATCGTTCACGATTTTCGGAGCAACGTCATTTTTGATTTCTCTGCCGAAAACAGAAATCTTCCGACTGCCAATCGTGAGGATAATTTCGTTATTTTCTTTCCATTTTGCGTAAAGCGTGCTATTTGCGGTCAGCTCTGCGCTGAAATCAAAGGGCTTGGTCAGCTTGCTGTCGCTATACCAGCCGACGAAAATATAGCCCTCTTTTGTCGGGTCGGCAGGTCTTTCGATTTTGCCGTTTTTATCCGTTTTTACCTTATCGACCGCACTGCCGCCGTTTGTATCGAACTGCGCGGTATAGGTCCGGGTTGCTGTACTGCCGCCGCCGCTGCGCTTTTTCGTCAGCACAAGCCCTTCGGAAATCTCGCAGGCAAAGGGGTTGATATCGCCATCCGCCGCACGGGTGATTTTCACATCGTATGTCCCTGCGGTATTGGGAACGGCACTCATCCATTCGCCTGTTGTATCATGCAGACGATATTCCTTTGTAAATTCAATACTTTCGTTAAGCGTTCCCTCAGAAGTCACCTTTACCACAAAGCCGTTGCCGATATTTCTGGTGGTGAAGTGCTGTGGTGTTTCGTCGATGGTAAGGTCTACGCTCGGCAGGGCGAACAAATTAAGTTTAGTGGTTATATCCTCACGCAAATAGGGGAGACCTGTTTTGGCGGAGATTGACCAGCCGTTTGCCTTGGTAAAGCCATTTTCCACCCAATTAAACAAAGTTTGGTTTGGCACATCTGTCATAACCCTGCCATTGGAAATATAAACATCCGCACCAATTACGTCGTTCCCTGCACCGCCTGTCGGATAGGCTGGTTTGCCGTTAATCACAAGCTTGGTTCTGTTGTAGCTGTGGTTGTTTATTAAGCTTGTGTTACCTATTACTTGCCCTGCAATGCGGTTTACATATTCACTACCTGTCACGCTTTCTGCCAGAGAAACACAGTTTCTGATTGTTTTAGCCCCGGAGACATATCCTGCAATGCCGCCTGCATAATTTTTTGCGGATACCTCCCCGCTGTAATAGCAATTTTCTATGGTGACACCGTAAGCCTTTCCGGCAATGCCGCCTGCATTGACTCCTGTTGCTGTTACATTTGCCAAGGCATAGCAGTTTTTGATTGTACCAACGCCAGTTCCGGCGATACCGCCTACCTCCCTATCACCTGTCACTGTCCCTGTTACAAAGCAGCCGCTGACTTCACAGCCGCTTGATGTTTCCCCGACAATGCCGCCTACACAATCGCTTTCTCCCATTACACTGCCTTGGAAGGAGCAATTCAAAATCTTCGTTTTTACACCTACACCCCCCACAATGCCGCCTGCATATTGATATCCTTTTACTTTCCCTTCTACATTGCAGTTTTGGATGGTTGCGTCCTCTGCCTTTCCGAATAAACCGACATGATTACTATCTTCTGTTGTCGTAAGATTCGTAATCTTGTGTCCGTCTCCGTCATAATTCCCCTTAAAAACAGATATTTCCCATGTTGAAGTATGTTCAATTACCGTTCCGCCGATGGGTATCCAATTTGGTTCGTTCTCCAAGTCAATGTTTGCGGTCTGCTTGAAGTACTTGCCTGCGTAGTCCGTTCCGCTGTTTACCTTTTCCGCCAGCAGCTTCAAATCGTTGACATTGCGAATCTCATAAGGGTTTTCCGCTGTGCCTTTTCCGTAAAAGCCTTCTCCTGTCAGATAAGGCGGAAGATATGCAGACTGCGTGCCGCCTACGTCTTTCAATATCGGCAAGCCGTCTTCTGTGAATTTCCACGCGGAATTATTCTCGCCGAAAATTGCGGAGAACTGCTTGGAAAGTGTTCCGTTTTCATAGGTGAGGTCTGCGCCATCAGGAGTAGCAGAACCGCTTACCGTTGTGTCGCTCCAAGCGTAATTAGCTGTTAATGTTTCACCATTTTTGTACCCTGCAATGCGGTTTGCATTACTGCCTGTCACACTTTCTGCCAGAGAAACGCAATTTTGGATTGTGCCTCCCAATGCAGTTCCGGCAATGCCGCCTGCAGACCCACTTGCGGATACCTCCCCACTGTAATAGCAGTTTTCTATGGTAAAATTACTACAATAATATCCGGCAATGCCCCCTGCATTGTATCCTGCTGCTGTTACATCCGCCAAGGCATAGCAGTTTTTGATTGTGCCAACGCCCCATCCGGCAATGCCGCCTACCGCACTACCACCTGTCACTGTCCCTGTTACATAGCAGCCGCTGACATCACAGCCTATTGATGTACTCCCGACAATGCCGCCTGTATCCTCACCATTTCCCTCCACATTGCCTTGGAAGGAGCAATTCAAAATCTTCGTATTTATACCTGCATCCCCAACAATGCCGCCTGTATGGTTATATCCATTGATTTCCCCTGTGACATTGCAGTTTTGGATAACAGCAACAGCATTTGCATCTGCACCTTTCGTATAGCCGAATAAGCCGACATACTGTCCGCCGTTGGATATTTTAAGATTGGCAATCTGATACCCATAGCCATCAAAGGTTCCTTGAAAAGGTCTTCCTTCTTCGACCAGCATTGTTCCGATGGGTGTCCATTCTTCATTCTTCAAGTCAATATCTGCGGTCAGCTTGAAGTATGTGTTTGCGTAGGCTTCGCCGCCATTTACCTTTTTCGCCAGCTTCTTCAAATCCTCCACATTCTGAATCTTATAAGGGTTTGCCGCTGTGCCTTCCCCTTCAAAATCCGCAGTTTCCTTTTCGAATACCGCTGTGCTGTTTTCCTCTTCCATCAGCAGAGAAATTCCTTTCGGCAGCTCTTTCTTGCTTTCCTCCTGCGGCTCGATTTTCTCGTCAGATTGCTCCTGCAATTTCTCTTTTTCTTCTTTTTCTTCTTTTTCCTCTTTCGGTTCCTCTTTTTCTTCTTTTTCCTCTTTCGGTTCCTCTTTCAGTTCCTCCTTGATTTCCTCCTTGATTTCCTCAAGCATTTTCTCCTGCAATAGCTCCTCCTGCGCCACGGCACGCATCGGCACCGCCGTTACCGCAAGGCATACTGCCGCCGCAATGCTTATCCATTTCTTCCAATTCATATTACCCCTCCTTCATGCGCTTTTGCGGACTACGGCAAAGCCCCTATATCATCCGCAAAAATTTCACTTGTGATTATAATCACATGGTATCATATCTGCTTTTTCTCCGCAAGGAAAAATAAGGTAAATTTTTCTTTTTGGAAAAAATAGACAAAAACGGCAACGCCCCAAGGATGCGCCCAAATGGGAAAAGCGGCTGAAGCGGAAATATCCGCCCCTTTGCCGGAATACACTACTACTGAAAGGGGGGATTTTTATGGAAAAAGCACCTTGCCGCAGTATTTTCAAAAACGGAACAGACCGCACCACGCAGGCAGAGGTTACGCGAATCTGGGCAGCTCTCATCAATCAGGCAGAAAAGGCAAGCACCATCCTCGCAAGGGAAAACGCATAGCATGAAAAAGGAAAGGGCCGCCATTTACTGCCGCCTATCGGAGGAGGACAAGGGCAAGGGCTCCGCCGAAAACGACAGCAACAGCATACAAAACCAACGCGCCCTGCTGACGGAATATGCCCATTCCCAAGGCTGGGAAATCTACGAAATCTACATTGATGATGACTACAGCGGCGCAAACCGCAGCCGCCCTGCCTTCAAGCGCATGCTGCACGCCGCCGAGGAGAAAAGGTTTGACATCATCCTCTGCAAAACACAATCCCGTTTTAGCAGGGAATTAGAGGTGGTGGAACGATACATCAACCGCCTCTTTCCGCAATGGGGCATCCGCTTTCTGAGTTTGGTGGACAATGCCGATTCCGCAAACGAGGATAATCTGCTTCTGCGGCAAATCAACGGCATTATGGATGAGCATTATCTGGCGGAGCTATCCAAAAATATCCGCAGTGTGCTGACGCACCGCAGAAAAAACGGCTTTCACATCGGCTCCTTTGCGCTCTATGGCTACAGAAAGAATCCCGACCGAAGGGGACATCTGCTGATTGACGAGGAGGCGGCGGCGGTGGTGCGTGAGGTTTTCACGCTTTTCTCGCAGGGCTACGGCAAGACCGCCATCGCACGCATGCTCAACGAAAGAGAGATTCCAAATCCAACGGAATATAAACGCTTACAGGGGATTCGCTATCGACAGCCGAAGGGCAAGGGCAGTACGCTCTGGAAATATTTCGCTATCTCCAATATGCTGACAAATGAAATCTACATCGGCAACATGGTGCAGGGAAAATACGGCAGTGTTTCCTACAAAACCAAGCAAAACAAGCCGCGACCCAAGGAAGAATGGATACGGACAGAGGGGACGCACGAGCCGATTATCGAACAGGAATTATGGGAGCGCGTGCAGAAAATGCTTGCCGAAAGAGCAAAGCCCTTTCCTTCCGGAACAATCGGGCTGTTTGCGCGTAAGGCGCGCTGTGCGGAATGTGGCTACACGCTGCGTTCCTCGAAAACCAATGGGAACTATTATCTGCAATGCCCCAATCATCACATTTCCAAGGAGAGCTGCAGGGGGGCGTTTATTTCCGTAGAGCGGCTGGAGCGGATGGTTTTGCAGGAATTACATGCGATTTCCGATGCCTATCTAAATCGGGAGGAGCTGGAACGGCAGCTTGATTTTTGCAGTCATTTAAAGGAACAGAGGGCTTCTTTGCAGAAAAGCATCCACACCCATGAGAAGAAAATCAAGGAAGCGCATAAAGCAGTGCGGGAGCTGTATCCGGATAAGGTGCGCGGTGTTCTCTCCGAAGCGGAATATCTCGATTTATCGAAGCATTTTTCAGCGGAACTGCAGCAGCAGGAGCGACTGATCGCGGACGCAGAGCGGAAAATCATCGACCTTGACGCACGCATTGCCGCAGGGGATAACCGCCGCGCCATCATTGAAAAATACATCAACCCGACGCACCTGACAAGGGAAATGGTCGAAATTTTGATTGATTCTATTTCTGTCGGCAGACGGATTGCAGGGACAAGGGAGGTTCCCATCACCATATACTGGCGCTTCTGAAAAATGGGCGAAGGCAGTGCCGCCCGAAAATTCTGCAGCAAATCTGACAAAATCTGCAAAACACTATTCCATTTTGTCTTTTTATATGTTAGAATGTATTCACAATATTATTTTTGAATACAAATACAAAGGAGGTACTATTATGGTCTATATCGAATCCCCCAGCACAAATCCTGCTTTTAATCTGGCTCTGGAGCAATATGTTTTCGACCGAATGGACAGAAGTCAGGAATACTTCATGCTTTGGCAGAACGATAACACCGTTGTCATCGGTAAAAATCAGAACGCCTTTGCAGAGGTCAATCAAAAGGTTGCCGATGCAAAGCATATCTCCGTTGTCCGCCGACTTTCCGGCGGCGGTGCCGTATATCATGATTTGGGGAATCTGAACTTCACATTTATTCTCAATGCAAAGGATGCAACCGATCTGGATATTCGTCTGTTCTGTCAGCCGATTGCAGAGCTGCTGCGTTCTCTCGATGTGCCTGCTGAGGTCAACGGCAGAAATGATATCAGCATTGAAGGGAAAAAATTCTCCGGCAATTCCCAGTATCTGAAGCAGGGCCGCATCATGCACCACGGCACGCTGATGTTTCATTCAGACCTTTCCGTTGTTGCGGATGTGCTGAATGTTTCCGCAGATAAATTCCAGTCAAAGGCTGCAAAATCCGTAAAAGCAAGAGTGACAAATATTGCGCCTTATCTGTCTGAGGGCTTTACGCTGGCACAATTCAAGACGCTTCTCTTAAAATACATTCTGAAAGAAGAAAATGTTCAGCCCTATGTATTCTCCGCAGAGGAGCTGGCTGAAATCGAAAAAATCAAAAAGGAACGTTATGATAAGTGGGAATGGAATTACGGCTTTTCTCCCGCCTACAGCGTAGAAAAGAGCCGCCGCTTTGAGGGCTGCGGAAAAATCGAGGTACATATGAATACGGAGGACGGCAGTATTACCGATTTGCAGTTCTTCGGCGATTTCTTCGGCGTAAAGGACTCTGCCGACCTTGCCAAGGCACTGATTGGCACAAAGCTGGAGCAGCAGGCTCTGGAAAGCCGCCTTGCCGATTTCGATATCGCACAGTATTTCCATGGACTGGAGAAGAATGATTTTCTCAATCTTCTGCTGCAAAGCGAATAATATGATTTGCCGCCTTAGGTGTGTCCCAATAAGAAAACAGGAAGAAAATGAAATAGCTGAAAGGCTGCGGATACAAGGAAGTTTCCCGCAGGCATCCTTTGACTTAGGCTGTCAAGGGGAACTGACACAGTAGCCGTTGCTTTCAGCATTTCAGAATGCAAGGTTTCTTATCCGGGCGCACCTTCAGGGCGGCTTTTTTATTTGGGTATTCCCAAATTTTGCAAAAGAAAATGCCCCGACCGATACGAAGTCAGCCGAGGCATCTTCTTTTATTATAGTTATATGTCTAAAGTAACAACTTAAACAGGATGCGGCTATGGGCTCAGCACAGCCGCAAAAAAAGAGTTATGAAGGAGATTTTGTCTTGCTAAATTCTGCTCCCTCTTTAGAGGGGAGGGGCGGCTGCAAATCCGACTCACAGCCGCTGTGTATCTCAAAAGTGAACACTTATGTTCATCAAGCTTTTGTTTATCCTTTATCTTTTGTTTTTTTGTATTTATACTGTTGATTTTTATTTATTGGGAATATGAATTGCTCTCTTTTCTGCTGCCAGAGCCGCTTCTCTGATCGCTTCGGTTACGGTGGGATGTGCGTGGATTGCCGCAATAATATCCTCTACGGTCGCTTCCATACCGATGGCCAGCGCACATTCGCCAATCAGATCTGTTGCTCTGGGACCAAGAATATGTACCCCCAGAACCTCTTTATATTCTGTCCCGATGATGAATTTAATGCTGCCAACGCCGCCATTCATAATCAGAGATTTACCGTTTGCCATCAGAGGGAATTTGCCTACCTGATATGCAATCCCCATTTCCTTTGCTTTTTCTTCTGTCAGCCCAACGCCTGCAAATTCGGGGTCTGTATATACACAGGAGGGGTTGGTTGCACCGTTGTAAACCGCATTTTCTCCCAGCGCATTTTCCGCTGCCACTTCACCCTGCGCAGATGCAACGTGCGCCAGCATAACCTTGCCCAGACAGTCACCGATGGCATATACATTGGGTACATTTGTTTCCATTTTATCGTTGACTGTGATACGGCCTCTGTCATTCGCAATGCCAACCGCATCCAAGCCCAAGACCTCTGTATCTGTTCTTCTGCCGACAGCAACCAGTACCTTTTCTGCTTCAAAGGGCTGCACCTTGCCGCCAATCTCTACATTGACCTTTGCACCGACTGCCGCCGCTTCTACAGACTGCACCTTTGCATCTGTCATAATCTTTACACCCTTTGCCTCCATCAGCTTGCGCAGCTGTGCTGTCAGCTCGCCATCCATCATGGGCAGCAGCTTAGGTGCGGCTTCTACCACCGTTACCTCTGTACCGAATTTGGAGTACGCAGTTGCCAGTTCGATACCGATTACACCGCCGCCAATGACCAGAAGGCTTTTGGGAATTTCTTCAAAAGACAAAGCGCCTGTCGAATCTACGCAGTTTGCATTTTCCTTTACCCCGGGAATGGGAGGCACCGCGGGGACGGAGCCTGCTGCGATGATGATTTTATCAAATGTCATGTTTTCCTTTGTACCGTCCTTTTTCAGAACAGCCAGAGTATCCTTGGATGCGAAGGATGCTGTTCCCTCCACAACCTGAATCTTATTTGCCTTCATCAGACCGGTAACACCGCCTACCAGCTGTGCGGTAATGGCATTTTTCTTTGCCTGCACCTGTTTCCAGTCTACATTTTTCACTTCAATATTGATGCCGTATTCCGCCATTTCCTTTGCTTCTGTCAGCGCCTCTGCCGCATGCAGGATTGCCTTTGTGGGAATACAGCCGACATTCAGGCAGGTGCCGCCGAGCTTATTCTTTTCAATCAGCGTTACCTTGCCGCCCAGCTGTGCCGCTCTGATGGCTGCCACATAACCGCCGGGGCCGCCGCCGATAACTGCTACTTTTGTTTCGCCGGCAGGCTTTTTCTCTGCCGCAGGAGCCGCTGCCTGTACGGGTGCTGCCTGTGCGGGTGCTGCTCCAACCTGCTCGCCTGCTTCGCCGATATATGCCAGAAGCCCCTTTACGGGTACATCCTCGCCTTCCTGTGCCACGATTTTAATCAGTGTGCCTTCTGCTTCTGCTGTCACCTCGCTGGTCAGCTTATCTGTTGTAATTTCCAACAGAACATCGCCAACCTTTACGGCATCGCCTTCCTGCTTTACCCATTTGGAAACCGTGCCTTCTTCCATTGTCAGCCCAAGCTGAGGCATTTTAACCTCTACTGCCATAGTCTATTCCTCCTGTCTGTTCAGGTTCCTTTTCTTGATTTCTGTCTTCTTTTTCTTCCGATGTTACAGCAGAATCTGCATGGGATGCTCCATCAGATCTCG